>ENA-OQIR01000376-OQIR01000376.1-human-gut-metagenome-genome-assembly--contig:-NODE-376-length-20158-cov-3.390894_pt1 | contig 20158 bp, 21 predicted proteins | sample MGYA00242580_ERZ504745 | MGnify/ENA primary metagenome ERZ504745 (study PRJEB26092, sample SAMD00036214) | human gut metagenome | host: Homo sapiens | study: EMG produced TPA metagenomics assembly of... | reverse complement strand
AAATAAATTTTACTTTCTGTCCCGTCAAGAAGCCGTTTTATGTTCTTTTTATGTCTGCAAAATGCTAGCACTGTCAAAAGTCCCATAACAGTATAAAGCTCGATCATATGAGAAAAATCCATATGATAAGAACCCATCTGTCCAAATACGATCATACTGATAAATGCAGTCAGATATGCACTTACCGAACACAGAGAAACATAGTGTGTCAGGAAAAACAGTCCGAAAAATACAATTGCACAGATCACAAAAATCCGCCAGTCAAAGGCAATCACAAGTCCTACAGATGCAGCTACGCCCTTCCCGCCCTTAAAATTGAGATAAAACGGAAAATTATGCCCCAGAATACACCCAGCTGCTGCATAAAGGCTCAGCAGCGGCAGAATATCTCCATAAGAATTTCCGAATATTGCCCTTACGATCAGGATGGCCGCAATACACTTCAGACAGTCACACAACAGATTCAATGCCCCGGCCTTTTTGCCAAGTGTACGCAGTACATTTGTAGAACCCAGATTTCCGCTTCCCTGTTTGCGGATATCAATATGATAAATTTTTCCTAAAATGTATGCGGTCTGAAAAAGTCCACATGCATATCCAATTGCAATACAAATCAGGCGTTCCATGATTATTCTTTTTCACCTCGTTCACGAATAATGAATTTCAGTGATGTTCCCGCAAATCCAAAGGCATCCCTGATCTTGTTCTCCAGATATCTGGTATAAGAGAAATGCATCAGCTCTTTGTCATTTACAAAGATAACAAATGTAGCGGTTTGACAGCCACCTGTGTCATATAGTAAATCTTCAGACGTTTTCCCTTATCAGACGGAGGCTGCTGCATTGCCACTGCCTCAGAAAGGATTTCATTCAGGACACCCGTCTGGATACGCAGTGTCTGGTTTTCGATAACCGCATCGATCGTTTCAAACATTCTGGAAATCCTGAGTCCTGTTTTTGCAGAAATAAATACCAGTTCCGCATATGGCATATATGCCAGAACCTCGCGGATTCTGTTTGTGTGCTTATAAATAGTCTTATCATTCTTTTCAATGGCATCCCATTTATTTACGGCAATGATAACACCCTTTCCTCTTTCGTGGGCAATACCTGCAATCTTGGCATCCTGTTCTGTAACACCCTCTGACGCATCGATCATTACAATGACAACATCCGCACGTTCTACTGCAGTCACTGTACGGATCACACTGTATCTCTCAATCTCCTCTTTGACTTTTCCCTTACGGCGAAGTCCGGCAGTATCAATAAAGATATAATCCTTTCCCTGCCATTTTACTCTGGTATCTACCGCATCTCTTGTAGTTCCGGCAATATCAGAAACAATCACACGGTCTTCTCCCAGAAGTTTGTTTACCAGTGACGATTTTCCTACGTTTGGTTTTCCCACAATGGCAATTCTCGGGATTTCATCATCTTCTTCTGTATCTGCATCCTCAGGGAAATGTTTTGCCACTTCATCCAGCATATCACCCAGCCCCATACGGTTTGCCGCAGAAATTGGAATCGGTTCACCGATACCAAGGTTATAGAACTCATAAACATCCATCATAAATTTCTGGATACTGTCTACCTTATTCACAACAAGGACAACCGGTTTGCCGCTGCGTCGGAGCATATCTGCCACCTTCGCATCGGAATCCACCAGTCCCTGATGAACGTCTGTGATAAAGATGATAACATCTGCCGTATCAATGGCAATCTGTGCCTGCTCTCTCATCTGAGAAAGGATGATGTCACTGCTGTCCGGCTCAATACCGCCTGTATCGATCATGGTAAATGTCTTGTCCAGCCATGTCACATCTGCATAAATTCTATCTCTTGTAACGCCGGGTGTATCTTTTACAATAGAAATCTTCTCACCTGCCAGCGCATTAAACAATGTGGATTTACCTACATTAGGCCTGCCCACTATCGCTACTACCGGTTTGCTCATATATCTGTCTCCTTCTTATCTTTTTATGGTCTGGTGCTTCGATCAGACAGTTTACCAGGTCAGCACCCGGTTCATCTACCACTACAACTTCCGTCTTAAGAGCCTGTCTGACATCTTCCACCGTCAGGTCATCCAGAAAAACATCCTCGCCGCTTCTGAGCATATTGCATGGGATTAGTACTTTTTCTCCCAGATTTCTCTGCGCAAGCTGATCCATAAGATCAGTAGCTGTGATCAGACCGGAAACTGTGATCTTCTCTCCAAAGAAATTATTCTTTACTGCATATACTTCAGCCCGGACATTCGGAAATTTCTTCTGTACCAGTTTTATCATTTTACCTATATAAGCGCTGCCAGCCGTCCTGTTGCAACAGTGGCATTTACCTCTCTGTCATCGCCTTCAAGCTGCTCAAGTCTCTCTTTTACCTCTGTTTCAAGCAGACGCATCATACCAACACCATTCTCCAGCTGAAGGTATCCGTCATATCTGCCCTCCTCAGGAAGTTCATATCCTGCAAGAATATACCATTCATCCGAAGCATGTACAAAATGAATACCATGCTTCTTCACCATGATCTTCTGCCACCGCTCTACCTGACTGATCAGATACCTTGCATCCTCTTTATCAAAAGATTCCAGTGGATACAGACCTTTTCGATACCTGGAAAGACCTACAGGTACGATTGAAACACTCTGCAGTACAGGCGCATATTCCGACAGTTTTTCCAGACTGTATTCCAGTTCATCCCTGTCATTAATCCCCTTGCAGAGCACAATCTGCCCGTTCATGGTCACATCACCTTTATAAAGCCTGTCAACTTTTGCAAGGGCATCTCCGGCAAATCGATTATGGAGCATTTTACAGCGAAGCTTGGGATTCATAGTCTGAAACGATACATTGATCGGGGAAAGATGAAACTTGATAATACGATCCAGATCATAGTCACTCATATTGGTAAGGGTAACATAGTTTCCCTGCAGGAATGACAGTCTGGAATCGTCATCTTTAAAATATAAAGTTTCTCTCATACCGGGCGGCATCTGGTCTATAAAACAGAAAATACAGTGATTGGAACAGGAGCGGTACTCATCCATAAGACTGTTCTCAAACTCCACGCCAAGATCATCTTCATATTCCTTTTCTACTTCCAGTTCCCATTCCTCGCCATTCTTCTTTCGGATAAGGAGCGTAACAAATTCGTCATTCATCAGATAACGATAATCAAACACATCCTCTACCGGCTGGCCGTTAATGGAAAGCAGCGCATCTCCCGGTTCCAGTTCCAGTTCTTCTCCGATGCTGTCCGGAAGAACTCTGGATATTATGTGTAAATTTTTTTTTCATGAATTTTACTCCATTGGAATGTAACCGGAAATTGTGTGTGGGATAAACTTTTCCGGCACATTTTGTTTCTCGATCATTCAGGAGCCGCTGATTTATTTACTGTGCAGGCACAGTTACTTTCTGACATTTACTCCTGATATCATATGACAGTAATTCCGGACAAAATATACCTGTGCCCAGAATCCGCTATCTTTTATATCATAACAATTGTAAAAGAAAAAATCAATAAATTCCTTGACGTATTTTAGGGCAAATGTTATATATTATATTGAAATCTATTTTTGAGTATAAAATCACTACTTAGGAGGAGTATTATGCCAAACATAGAATTGTTGGAAAAATCCATGCCGGTTGCACCTATCCGTATTGCAGCTCTTGGATGCAGAGAACTTGCAGAAGAAGTTGACAGAAAACTTGTTAAATTCCGTAAAGAGCTGGTTGAACGCAAACAGCTCAGTGTTATTCCTCAGGGATACAGCGAAGAATCATTTATTGTAGAATGTGAATGCCCCCGTTTCGGAACCGGTGAAGGTAAAGGTTATATTAAAGAATCCGTTCGTGGCACTGACCTTTATATTATGGTTGATGTGACCAATTACAGTGAATCTTATACTGTATGCGGACACGAGAACCATATGTCTCCTGACAACCATTTCCAGGATCTTAAACGAATTATTTCCGCTGCAACAGGCAAGGCACACCGTATCAATGTAATTATGCCGTTCCTTTATGAAGGCCGCCAGCACAGACGTACTAAAAGAGAATCTCTGGACTGTGCACTGGCACTGAAGGAATTAAGCGATATGGGAGTTTCCAATATCATTACCTTTGATGCCCATGATCCACGTGTCCAGAACTCTATTCCGCTGAATGGTTTTGATAACTTTTTCCCTACTTATCAGTTTTTAAAAGCTCTGATCAAGAGTGTGCCGGATCTTCGTGTTGACAATGACCATCTGATGATCATCAGCCCTGATGAAGGTGCCATGTCAAGAGCTGTATATTTCTCCAACATCCTTGGAGTAGATATGGGTATGTTCTACAAACGTCGTGATTACTCTACAATCGTCAATGGAAAGAATCCTATTGTTGCACATGAATTCCTCGGAGATTCCGTAGAAGGCAAAGATGTTGTAGTTATCGATGACATGATTTCCTCCGGCGGAAGTATGCTGGATGTTGCCAAACAGTTAAAGGAACGCAACGCAAAGAGAGTATTTGTATGCACTACCTACGGTCTGTTCACAGACGGTCTGGATAAATTTGATGAATATTACGAGAAAGGCTGGCTTGACAGAGTGATCACAACCAACCTGAATTACCGCATTCCGGAACTTCTCGAAAGACCATATTATGTAGAAGCAAATATGAGCAAATATCTTGCGAGCATCATTGATATCATCAATCATGATGTTTCCGTTGAGAAGGTTCGTTCCAGCAACGAAAAGATCATGTCTCTTATGGAAAAAGTAAATTCCAGATAGTTTTTCCGGCAGATGAATACGAAAAGGGGAGCTGTTAACTAGCTCCCCCTCTTTCGTATTGTACAGTTAATCTGCAAATTCAGGATTACTCACTTCGCACTGTTGTGCTTATAACAATTTCAGGTTTTATGAACGTATGCCAAGAAAAGCCCCAAGATTTCCCCTTTTTCCATGGGAAGCCCTGTGAGAAAAGAGAAACTCAGGATTACAGCAGGTACAGAGATTTGGCATGGAAATGTTTTCTTCCGGGATTCCCGCTTCCAGAAAAATAATCTTGTTTGCCATCCACAGATTTAACTGATATTTTCCGTTTTCTTTTCTGTAAAACAGCCTGTTCCGGTATTTCTTATCAAAAACCTTTTCAAATTCTTCAATCACATCTTCGCTGACTTCATAACACTCCTGACAGATAGACGGTCCGATGGCCACTTTCAGATCTTTCGGATTACTTCCATACTCTTCAGACATCTTTTCTATGGTAACTGCACCGATTTTCTGAACCGTACCTCTCCATCCCGAATGAGACAGTCCGATCGCGTGATTCGCCGGATCAGCAAAATACAGTGGAACGCAATCCGCATAAAAGGTTGCGAGAACCAGCCCCGGAACATTTGTGATCATTCCATCTGTATCTGTATAATCACGCGGGATCACAACTCCCTTTCCGCGGTCTTTCTCTGTTACTTTCCGCACATTGTTGGTATGAGTCTGATCAGATGTAACGATGCTGTTCATATCAAATCCCATAGCATCAGAAATCCTTCTGTAATTTTCTTTCACGCAGGACTCCTCATCACCTCTTGTAAAACTCAGGTTCATAGAACTGTAGATTCCTCTGCTCACTCCGCCAAAGCGGGTGCTGAATCCATGAACAAGCCAGTTCATTTCTTCATATGCGGGATATGTAAGAAATGTAACATCTTTATTGTTTTTTACATTCATCTTTGGAATCTGTTCACTGTTCCATTTTATCTTCATATTTCATTATTCCCTTCCTGCTGTATGGCAGATTATTCATCAAAGCAGTTTCTATAATTATTAGAGGATTGCAATATATTCAAACGCATTCTTAACCCAGTGTATTTCATCCCCGTCAATTCCTGCCACATCGAAACGGCATGGGATATCCACATTGTGATATTCCACTGTAAGAAAATACCTTGCCACCTTACATATGGTTTTCTGTTTAGCAGGATTTACTGCAGCCAGCGAATAACCGGAACTATTGTCTTTCCTGTATTTTACCTCAACAAAACAAGATATTCTCCATCTCTGGCAATCAGATCGATTTCTCCAAATCTGCATCTGTAATTATATCTCAGAATAAATAATCCCTGCTGTTTCAGATAATCAGCAGCTTTTCGTTCGTAACAGCTTCCGGTAGACCGGGTATTTTTATGCAAATTCTTCCATCCATTTCTTTTTATATTATATGTAGGCATCTTTTGTTGTTACTGTGCATCACCCAGTGTATTGCTGTGTACTGAAGGATAGTAACCTTTTGTGACTGTTTATATGAAATGTGTAATAAAGGTCTTTCTGTGGATCGGGGTTTCTCCGTATTTTTTCAGTGCCGCAATATGATCGGCAGAACCATATCCCTTATTTGATGCAAAACCATATTCCGGGAACACTTTATCATATTCTTCCATCATTCTGTCCCTTGTCACTTTTGCAACAATACTTGCTGCTGCAATGGAAACACTCTTTGCATCTCCCTTAATAATGGGAACCTGTGGAATGGTGATCTGAGGAATCGTGACTGCATCATTGAGAAGAAGCTGAGGAACCACTTCCAGTTTACTTACCGCCTCCCGCATTGCCTCATAAGTAGCCTGAAGGATATTGATCTCATCAATACGCTCCGGGCTGCGCATACCGATTCCTACTGAAACCGCTTCCCTCATAATCACATCATACAGTTCTTCTCTTTTGGAAGCACTGAGTTTCTTGGAATCGTTCAGATAAAGGATCCGGCTGTCCTGTGGCAGAATTACTGCACATGCCACAACCGGGCCTGCAAGGGGGCCTCTTCCCACTTCATCAATTCCGCATAAATAACCAAGATGTTCATATTTATGCTCATATACCTTCATATTTTCAATACGCTGCTTCTCCGCTTCCAGAGCTGCTTCCTTTTTGCGGCACTGTGCGATCAGCTTTTGCACACCACTTCTTGTATCTTCTTTATAAATTTCATATAAAGCCGGGTAGCTGCTCATATCTGCTGCAGCAAACTCGGCTTTAATCTCAGCTATTGTTTTCATAATGGCGCCCACTCCAATGTGATCCGCCCCATTTTTCCGGAACGGAAATCATCAAACAGTATCAGCGAAGCTTTGGCATAGTCCAGCTCTTCCTGCTTTTTCAGACACCCTCTGGCTCTGGCAATCGCTCCAGAACTTCCACAGAAGTTCCCTCCTCTGTGATCTGATATCTCTCTGCCAGAATCCCTTTATAATTTTCGCGCAGATAATCGATCAGCCAGAGTGCCAGTTCCTCCATATTCAGAATGTCATCTTTGATAGAACCTACACATGCCAGACGGATTCCCACCTGCTGGTCTTCAAATTTCGGCCACAAAATACCAGGAGTGTCCAAAAGTTCTACTCCCTTATTCAGACGGATCCACTGTTTTCCTTTCGTAACTCCCGGCTTGTTTCCGGTCTTTGCACAGGCCCGTCCTGCAAAGGTATTGATAAATGTAGATTTTCCTACATTCGGGATTCCCACTACCATAGCGCGGATCGGACGGTTTTTAATACCGCGGCGTCTGTCTCTTTCTATCTTTCCTTACATGCTTCCTGGATCACATTATTGATTGCTTTCATTCCGGAACCATTTCTGGAATCTACTTTTACAACATAAAATCCCTTTGCCTGAAAATAAGTTTTCCAGGCTTCATTCTGGCGCTCGTCAGCCAGATCTGATTTATTAAGAAGAATCAGTCTGGATTTATTTTTTCCCAGTTCATCGATATCCGGGTTTCTGCTTGAAAGAGGTACGCGGGCATCCACAAGTTCAATGATCAGATCGATCAGCTTAATGTCCTCCTGCATCTGTCTCTTTGCCTTGGTCATATGACCAGGGTACCACTGTACGTTCATATACACCTAACCTTTCAAAAATCCAAATTTATCTTTCGGGGAAATGACAAACCATACCTTTCCCACAATATATTTCTTATTGATATTTCCGATATCACCATACCGGCTGTCCTCACTGTTATTTCTGTTATCGCCAAGTACAAAATACTCACCGCTTTCCAGAGACACTCCGTCGGATGCCAATCCCGCATTACTGATTTCAGGAAAATTCTTATTTTCATTATATACTTCTCCGTTGATCAATACTGCTCCGTTGGATATCTGTACAGTCTCACCAGGCAGACCGATCACGCGGCCGATATGCAGAGCCGCATCATCACTTCCACTGGTTTTATATACAATGATATCTCCCCGTTCAGGTGAGGATACTTTATAAACAGCCCTGTTTACAAAAAAGCGTTCTCCAACCTGCAGTGTGGGCTCCATGGCACTCTCCTGTACAGTTACTGATTGAAACAGCGCAATTCCCGCCAGAATGCCAAAAATGAGCACTACCGCTATCTGAAATATCCAGTTAAGGATTCCCCGGACTTTTTATCTTCAAGTTTTGTTTCCAGCATATCTCTGGTCTCTTTCAGTGCCGGACTATCTTTCCATTTTCTGATATTCATCCAAATCTCCTGACAGATGGAAAAAGAGGGACAATACACAAGTTATTGTCCCTTCTTCTGCTAATTCATGAAATTATTTAACAAGCTCTTTAACCTTAGCTGCTTTACCTACACGATCTCTTAAGTAGTTCAGTTTCGCACGACGTACTTTACCACGACGGATAACTTCTACTTTTACTACATGTGGGGAATGAAGCGGCCATGTTTTCTCAACGCCTACTCCGTTAGAGCTCTTTCTTACAGTAAATGTAGCTCTGTTGCTTCCGCCCTGTTTCTTGAGAACTGTTCCTTCAAAAACCTGAACACGTTCACGGTTTCCTTCTTTGATCAGTGCGTGTACTCTTACAGTATCACCTGTGTTGAATGCCGGTACTTCAGCTTTTAACTGAGCTGCTTCGATGTTTTTGATAATTTCGTTCATTGTATTTTTCTCCTATTCTTATATGGATGTTCTTAATACATATCCTGTAACAGAGGACCATCTTTTTTCACAACAGTTGTGATTATACTATATAGCCTGATGTATTGCAATACTTTTTGCAAATTTTTTACCAGCAGATTACTTCACATCCTGTTTCCGTAACCAGAACAGTTACTTCCCACTGGCTGAAGGAAGTCCGTCCTCTGTACGGACTGTCCACTCGTCAATCTCATCCGTATAAATTTCATCGCTTCCCATATTTACCATCGGCTCTATGGTAAACATCATACCCGGAACCATCAGGACACCTGTATTCTCTTCAGAAACAAAGCTTACCCATGGATCTTCATGGAACTCAACTCCCACACCATGTCCACCGATTTCTCTGACTACAGAATATCCGTTTTCTACTGCATGTTTATGAACTGCACTTCCCATATTTCCGATTGGAGTCCATGGTTTCACCTGGGAAATACCAATCTCAACACATTCTTTTGTGACCTTGACAAGTTTTTCTTTCTCCGGACTCACTTTACCGATGCAGAACATTCTGGACGAGTCAGAATAATAACCATTATATATTGTAGATACATCAACATTGATAATATCTCCCTCTTTCAGAATCTGCTCTTCATCCGGGATTCCATGGCATACCACTTCATTCACAGAAGTACACACGCTCTTTGGAAATCCTTCGTAATTTAACGGTGCTGGGATTCCCCCATGCCGTACAGTCTCTTCATGTACCCATCTGTCAATCTCTTCAGTGGATACACCTGGTTTAATATGCTCTTCCACATAATCAAGAACTGCGATATTGATTTTGCAGCTTTCTTTTATTTTCGCGATCTGTTCGGGTGTTTTGATCAGATCATGATCGATCACTGCATATCCTTTCTGCTTCATTATTTCCATTTTTTCATCAAATGCCTCATGGCATTTTTTATATTTTTTTCCGCTTCCACACCAGCATGGATCGTTTCTTCCAATTTTCAAAGACATGATAATTCCTCTTTCTTTTTTCTTATGTAGGGTACAGCGCATCATCACCATTACAGGAAACTGTGTACTGTTTTATCATACCACATTTTCTCTCGGAAATGTGAACTGTTATTGGTAAAATTACTCGTTATCTTTCGTGAATTGTAAGATAAAACATCTGCATCAAAGCATTTTTCAAACACACTCCGGAATTGAGAAATCCGGCAGTTTAATTGCTGCCGGATTTTTCAGAATCAGAAGTCTTATCTGTATTCATAATCTGATTAAGTTCATTTATCATCTCATCATCTTTCAGACGAAACTTTACTTCCACTCGTCTGGATGCATCCTTATCTACATTCCCATCGGAATCCAGAACCGGATTGGCTGAGCCATGACATTTACGGTCAGATAATTCTGAAGTTCTGAAATCTCATCAGAACTCAGGAAGTTCTCCCTGATTTCCGTCAGATACTGTGCAACTGCGAGAGAACGTTTCTGAGAAAGCTCCAGATTGTAATCATAGTCTCCGTCTGTGTCTGTATAACCGTCAATGATGATCTCAGCCAGATACTTCTTATAATCTTTCTGAAGAAGCACCTTACAGTAAATCGGAAGGATATCTGCAAGTTCCTGTTTGCCCTCATCTGTCAGTTCTGACTTATCATAGTCAAATAATACATTTGCATTGAGGGTAAGAGCACCTGTCTGAGCATCAATATCAACACTTACATTGTTTTTGGAAAACTCCTTCTGCAATGCTTCAATAACATCTGCCTTGACACCGATGATATTATCAATTTTCTTTTGCTGTGTTGCAAGAAGAGATGTTTTTTCATCAAGGCTGGCCTGCTGTTCCTTTAACTGTGCTGCCAGTTCTGCAAGAAGCTTTTTCTGCTTGTCAAGCTGTTCATCCTGGGAACTCAGCTTGCTGTTTTTCTCGTCCAGCTCACTCTGCTGTGCCAGAATTTCCGCTGTATACTGCTCCTGAAGAGCTATCTTGTCATCTCTCTCCTTAATACTCTCATTATAACTTTTCTGAGCCTGAAAAAGAGTCACACACATAATCAGTATAAAAAGGAGCAGCACACCGGCCATCATATCAGAATAAGACCGCCAGACATTAAATCCGCCCTCTTCTGATTTCTTTCTTTTGCGCATATTTCTCTCCTTTTCTTATTTGAATAAGCTGAATTTACCTTTCTGGTTTTTGGAAATATTCTTCATATTTTTGTTCATCTCCTCCAGAAGTGCTTCCTGACGCTCGCTCTGTTCCTCCAGAAGTTTGCGTACTTCCTCCACAGATTCTTTCTGTGCCGCACTCTGAGCTGATTTTCCGCCTGAGAGATAAATATTGTTGTCTTCTTTCTGAACAGAAATATCTGCAAAGAGTCTGCGTACCTCTTCCATTGTCTCGTAAGTCATCTTCTGATAAGATACAAAGTCTTTCATCTTTACATCCAACTGTTCTACCAGTTACGGTTAACCTCAAGCACATCTTTTCCTGCCTGATTTGCAGCCGAAACCTTTTCCATTCCCTGCGCGGCAGCTTCCACATATTTCTGCATTGTCTGATTGCAGGCAACCCAGAATTTGGCAGAAGATTTCTCGGATTCATGCAGATAATCCGCAATGCGCTGATAATCCTGCTGCTGAAGCTTCTGGATTTCCTGATTATCCTGTGTGATTCTTGTTGCCGTAGACATATAACGGCCCTGAACCTGTCCCAGTTCATTTACAAGGTCTTTCATAGCTTCACTCTGTTTTGCATATGAGGTATTCAGCTGATTACTCATTGTCTGATAGAGCCTTGTAGTATAATCAATATTTTCTTTCTGCGCTTCCTTCAGCTGTACAAGAGCTTCATTGAAATCTGTGAACTGCATTTTAAATGAACCGTTCATCTCCCGCAAAAAAGTACGCAGGATATCCTGAACCACATCCTCCTGACATTTTGTTACAGATTCTGTCAGAATCTCCAGAGATTCTGTCATCTTCTGGAAAGTAGGATTGATTGCTTTCTCAAAACTCTCTGCCATCTGTGAGGTAAGCTGCTCTGCCATCTGTTTCATGGCTTTTGTCTGAACCTTCTGACTTGCAAGCATCAGGTTTCTTGACTCGCTCTCAGCCGCCGGAAGTACATAAAGATGAAATCTCTCCAGAAATCCCTGAAGCTTCGCATCCATTCCGGAATAAACGCTTTTCATTCCGGAACTGTAGATCAGTGCAAATGCAATTCCATAGATAGAAGTAAGGAATGCTACTTTGATACCATCTACCAGGGCAGATACAGAGGTAGTCATTGTCTCATAGCTGGATGGCTCAAAACTCTTAAGCCCCCATACCAGACCAATAAAAGTACCAAGAATACCAAGGCTGGTAAAAATATCCGGTGCCATTTCCAGAATCTTCTTATGTACATGAAGATCAATCTCGTCCTCATTTATGTAATCTTCAACATCTCCGATTCCTTCCTGGTTTTTCTCCATGGCATCTACAAAGCTGTCCATTCTGTCATCCAGATATTTATGTTCAAACATCCCCTTCAGGCAGGAAAGATCTTCGCTTTTGGCTTTTCCGGGTATTTTGAATATACTGGAAAGCTCCTGCGTTCCTCTTGCAAGAGCCTCTCCAATGCTGTCTACCCGAAACATACCGCCAAACAGTCCGGCCAGATAGATCACAGCCATAACAGCGAGGAATGCAAAGTTATAAATCATCGTGCCTGATGAACCATTCCCGGTCAGCAGCGTCATAGCAACACATCCGCCAAGCACCACCAGAAAAAGAACCGTATTCATAATTTTTTTGCCCATAATACACCTCCTGTGATTATTTGCAGATTCTGCACAAAATTACAGACAATTTCCTTTTTCGTATATCATATCACAACGTCATATCTGTCACAAGTAAAAATATAGTTACTGTTCACAGTAACGTAGCCAAAATTCATTCCAGATTGCCTGTGGCAATGGAATTTTGGCTTGTATGTCTCGGGATAGTGGTGTATAAACAGTAACAAAATATATTAAAAGTCCGGCAGAAAAGCTGTACTCAAAGCACAGTTTTCCACCGGATTATTTTACAGAATTGTTATATTTCAGAATAAACTTTATCTTCTTCCAGAAATCTGGCTTTTCCATCTTTTACTTCAAGCAGATTGATACTGCAGTTTGGAGGCACACATCCATGCCAGAAATGTTCCGGATCCTGATAGACATTCTGAAGCAGTGCACGAACTGCACATCCATGAGAAGAAACAAGAATTGTTTTGTCTGCCAGAGCAGGATCTGTCGTTTTCTCCACCCAGAATTCTCTGGTGCGTTTCAGGATATCAGAAATGTTTTCGCCGTTTTGAGGACGTTCAAATTTCTGTGGCTCTTCAAAGAAAATTTCCATTTCATGGCTGATGATCTTCCTTGTTCATCCTTAAACCGGCTTCCTTCAAGAACTCCGAAATCAATTTCCTGGATTCTTTTATCCTCAATAACAGGAATCTGCCTATTTCCCAGCACATAATGTGCTGTCTGTCTCGCTCTTGCCAGAGGACTGGTAAAACAGATATCAAACGGAACATCTTTTAATGCTTCTCCTGTTCTTTTCGCCAGTTCAATTCCTTCCGGTGCAAGGGGAATATCCATTGCCCCCTGCACTTTTTTCAGTTTATTCCACTGAGTTATCCCATGTCTTAATACATAAATCAGCATTAACTTCTCAACTCGATTCCAAGGTCTGTCAGGCCATTCAGGATTTTCTTCATTGCAGCTGTAATCTCGCTCTCTTCCAGAGTCTTGTCATGGTGACGGAATACCAGAGAATAAGCCATGGATTTATATCCTCCTTTAATCTGGTTTCCTTCATAAATGTCAAATAACTGATAACTCTCCAGAATCTTTCCGCCTCTCTGAGTCAGAATATGTTCAATCTGTCCTGCAAGAACGGTTTTCGGAACGACCATACTTAAATCGCGGGTTACTGCAGGATATTTTGCAATTCCTGTGTATTTATGGTTGAAGCTTGCAAATTCAAGAACCGTAAGGATATCAATCACTGCCACATATGCCTTGTCACCGATTCCATAAGTATCTGCAACCAGAGGATGAACCTCTCCCAGATAGCCCACAACCTTACCATCATAAACCATATTTGCCTGTCTTCCGGATGAAGGTAAGTTTTTCCGCTGTTTGATCATAATCTACTTTATCTCTCATTCCTACTTTCTCAAAGAACTCTTCACATACACCTTTCATGTCAAAAAAATCGCCGTTTCCATACATACCAAGTGTAAAGTGCATACGCTCATCCGGAAGTTCTGTAAGAGGAAGTGCATTCGGACGATATACATTACCAAGTTCATAGAGACGTACATCTTTATTTCTTCTGTTATAGTTCGTAGCCAGAGAACTGAGCATACCGTTTAAAGTAGTTGTTCTCATGACACTGTAGTCTTCTCCCAGAGGATTGCTGATCACAATTCCCTGACGGAGCTTACTGTCAGCCGGAAGTCTTAATTTGTCAAATACCTTCGGACTTTCGAAAGAATAGGTCATTCCTTCAGAGAAACCACAATATTCCGCAATATCACGTGCCACTGCTTCAATACGAAGTTTAAACGGAAGCTTACCTGTTGTAGCTTCACCTGTAGGCAGAGTAGTCGGAATCTTATCATATCCGAAAAATCTTGCAACTTCTTCTGCAACATCAGCTACATAATGGATATCCTGACGGAAAGTAGGAGCTACGATCTCATTTGTTTTTTCGTCATAGGTCAGTTCTACTTTTGCCAGATAAGCAAGCATTTCTTCCGGTGTCAGGTCAGTTCCAAGAAGAGCATTAATCTTCTCCGGTTTGAAAGGAACTCTGGATGGTTCTCTTACTTCATTGCAGATATCTACCATTCCACCTACGACTTCACCTGCTCCAAGTTCCTCCATCAGCTGGCATGCTCTGTCGATAGCTGCCTGCGCATTGTTCGGGTCAAGACCTTTTTCGAATTTACCGGAAGCATCTGTTCTCAGACCGATTCTCTTGGAAGAAAGGCGGATATTTGTTCCATCAAAACATGCAGCTCGAAAAGAACAGTTTTTACATCGTCTGTGATCATAGAATTCTCTCCACCCATGATACCGGCAATACCAACTGCTTTCTCACCGTCACAAATCATCAGTACCTGATCATCCATGGTACGTTCCTGTCCATCCAGCGTTACAAATTTCTCATCATTCTCTGCACGACGTACAACGATTTCTTTTCCTGCAATCCTGTCCAGATCATATGCGTGCATTGGCTGACCAAATTCTTCCATTACATAGTTTGTAATATCTACCAGATTATTGATCGGACGGATTCCATTGGAAGCCAGACATCTCTGCATCCATTTCGGAGATGGTCCGATCTTAACATTCTTTACGACTCTTGCGCAGTAACGTGGACAAAGTTTCGGATCTTCTACCGTTACTTTTACATAGTCAGAAGCTTTTTCATCATTTCCCTTACACTCTACAACAGGAGGACAGAATTTCTCATTAAACGTAGCTGCCGCCTCTCTTGCAATTCCCAGTACGCCGTAGCAGTCAACACGATTGGATGTGATTTCATATTCAAAGACAACATCATCCAGGCCCAGTGCCTTGATCGCACTCTCGCCTACAACAGCGTCTTCAGGGAAAATATAGATTCCGTATTCCGGTGCTTCCGGATACATTTCTCTTGTGCTTCCCAGCTCTTCGATGGAACACATCATACCATAGGAATCGATTCCGCGAAGTTTTCCTTTTTTGATTTCAATTCCACCCGGTGTTTTCTTTCCGTCATGTCCACCGGCAACACGTCCGCCGTCAAGAACAACAGGAACCTTATCTCCCTCTTTTACATTAGGAGCGCCTGTAACAATCTGTACAGTCTCTGTTCCGATATTCACCTGGCAGATGATCAGTTTATCTGCATCCGGATGTTTCTCAATTTTTTCAATCTGACCGATCACGATCTTATCCAGATCTGCGTCCAGTTTTTCAAAGCCTTCCACTTTTGTTCCTGTCAGTGTCATGGCATCTGTATATTCCTGTGCTGTCACATCAAGATCCGGCACATACATTTTAATCCAAGATAATGAAGTATTCATTTTGTTAATCCTCTTTCTATATTATAGCTCAGACTTATAGCAGCTTTCCCGGACAGAAATTTCCTCTTGGCTGCATAGCTCTGTTATTTCAGACAGTCATTTCATCAGAACTGTTTCAGGAAACGGATATCATTCTCATAGAGCATCTCATGTCATCAATCTCATATTTCAGAAGTGCAATACGTTCAAGACCTACGCCAAATGCGAATCCTGTGTATTCTTCCGGATCAATTCCGCACATGCTTAATACATTCGGATGAACCATACCGCAGCCAAGGATTTCAATCCAGCCGGAACCTTTACAGAAACGGCAGCCTTTACCACCACACTTGAAACAGGATACATCCACCTCTGCGCTTGGCTCTGTGAACGGGAAGTGATGTGGTCTGAACTTAGTTTTTGTCTCAGGTCCGAATAATTCCTGTGCAAACTCCTGCAAAGTTCCCTTAAGATCTGCAAAAGTGATGTTCTTGTCAATAACAAGACCTTCGATCTGATGGAAAGAAGGAGAATGTGTTGCATCTACTTCATCTGAACGGAATACACGACCAGGTGCGATCATACGAATCGGCAGCTTTCCTTTCTCCATAGTACGTGCCTGAACCGGTGAAGTCTGGGAACGAAGAAGGATAGAATCGTTGATAAAGAAAGTATCCTGTTCATCACGTGCCGGATGATTTTCCGGAATATTCAGTTTAGTAAAGTTGTAATCCGCATACTCTACCTCCGGTCCCTCTACTACTTCATAACCCATACCAATAAAGATACGCTCTACTTCTTCCAGGGCGATGGTGTTCGGGTGACGGTGACCGATTTTAGCTTTCTTTGCAGGTAAAGTCACATCAATCACTTCCTGTTTCATCTTCTCTTCACGTGCTGCTTCTTCCAGTTTCTGTTTAGATTCATCAAGAAGTGCTTCTATCTTGCTTCTTGTTTCGTTTACAAGCTGTCCAACCTTCGGGCGCTCTTCCGGTGCAACATCTTTCATACTCTTTAAAATTGCAGTCAATTCACCTTTTTTACCAAGGTATGCCACACGTACTTCGTTCAGTTTTTCCAGACCTTCGGATTCACTGATCCGTTTTCCGGCTGCTTCAGCCAGTTCCTGAAGTCTTTCTTTCATATCCATGTTCTCTTTCTCCTTTATGTCATAATGTCAGAGAAGAAAAATCGTTACTGAGAACAGAATGAACAGTAACGTAAAATCTGACTCTGACTTGATAGCCACAAATCGCTCCGTTGCAAAAGCAGTTCTCGCAATTCATGTGATAATAGCAGAATTAGCAAACAAAAAACTCCGTCCCACTAAAGGGACGGAGTAAAATATCCGCGGTACCACCCTGCTTCCTGCATTTTCTACAGGCTCTCGGTCTGCTTAACGCGCAGTAACGTCATTTCCTACTCAGTAAATACTGTCATTCAGAAATGCGGCTCCGGTGGGAAATTCAGGAAATATCTGAACCTGAGGCAGCTTCCAGCCGATGGCTTCCTCTCTCTGACGGAAAATAAATCCCTGTAAACACCTTCTAAGCTTTTCATGATTATCAACACTAGTAATCATGCCACAGACGTCAAAATCTGTCAAGTACCATTTACATTATTTATTTTTAAGATATTCATCGATACCTTTGGCACCAGCTTTACCTGCACCCATGGCAAGGATAACAGTAGCTGCACCTGTAACAGCATCACCGCCGGCATATACACCATCTTTAGATGTCTTACCTGTTTCTTCTTCAGCAATGATACATCTTCTCTTATTGACTTCAAGACCTTTTGTTGTAGAAGAAATAAGAGGGTTCGGGGAAGTACCAAGAGACATGATAACTGTATCTACATCCATGTCATATTCAGATCCCGGAATTTCAACCGGACGACGTCTTCCGGAAGCATCCGGCTCACCAAGTTCCATCTTGACAACCTTCATACCTTTTACATGACCGTTCTCATCTACAAGGATTTCCTTCGGGTTAGTAAGAAGATCAAAGATGATTCCCTCTTCTTTTGCGTGATGAACTTCCTCTGCTCGTGCAGGAAGCTCTGCTTCACTTCTTCTGTATACGATATGTACTTCAGCACCAAGTCTTAAAGCTGTTCTGGCAGCATCCATAGCAACATTACCACCGCCTACAACTGCTACTTTCTTTCCTGCTGCGATCGGTGTATCATAAGAATCATCAAAAGCTTTCATCAGGTTGCTTCTTGTAAGATATTCGTTGGCAGAGAATACACCGCTTGCATTCTCACCCGGGATACCCATGAACATTGGAAGTCCGGCACCTGATCCGATAAATACAGCTTCAAATCCTTCGTCCTCGATCAGCTGATCGATTGTTGTGGATTTACCGATAACAACATTAGTCTCGAATTTAACACCTAATTCTTTAACTTTTTCAATTTCTTTCTTAACAACTTTCTGTTTCGGAAGACGGAACTCCGGAATACCGTAAACAAGAACACCGCCAAGTTCATGAAGAGCTTCAAATACAGTTACATCATAACCAGCTTTTGCAAGATCACCTGCACAGGTAAGTCCGGAAGGACCGGAACCGATCACTGCAACTTTATGTCCGTTCTTAACTTCTGCTCCAACAGGTTTGATATCATGTTCCAGAGCATAGTCAGCAACAAATCTCTCCAGCTTACCGATAGAAACAGCTTCACCTTTGACTCCGCGGATACATTTACCCTCACACTGGGATTCCTGAGGACATACACGTCCACAGATAGCCGGAAGTGCGGAGGATAATCCGATCACTTTGTATGCTTCTTCGATCTTTCCCTCTTTAATCTCTTCAATAAATCCAGGAATATTAATGGATACAGGACAGCCTTCCACACATTTCGGTTTCTTACAGCCTAAGCATCTCTGTGCTTCTTCCATTGCTTCTTCCTGATTGTATCCAAGACAAACTTCTTCAAAGTTTGTTGCACGCACCTTTGGATCCTGTTCTCTTACAGGAACTTTCTTTAACATCTTTGCATCTGCCATTACTTGTCACCTCCACAATGTCCACATCCGCCATGATGGGTATCACCTTCCTGAAGTTTCAGTAATGCACGTCCCTCTTCAGTCTTATACATCTGGCTTCTCTTCATAGCCTGGTCGAAATCAACGAGATGTCCGTCGAATTCCGGTCCGTCTACACATGCAAACTTAATCTCATCGCCAACCTGAAGACGCATGCGCCACACATACCTGTTCCGTCAACCATGATCGGGTTCATGCTGACAATTGTATGAATGCCAAGCTTCTTGGTAAGAAGACAGACAAATTTCATCATGATCATCGGTCCGATCGCTACACAGACATCGTAATGTTTGCCTTCGTTTGTTACCAGATCCTCAAGAGTCTTGGTAACCATACCTGCACGGCCATAGGAACCGTCATCTGTAGTAACATAAAGATTGGAAACTTCTCCCAGTTCTTTCTCAAGGATAACCATATCCTTAGTTTTTGCACCAAGAATAACATCTGCTGTGATTCCATGTTCATGGAGCCATTTTACCTGTGGGTAAACAGGGGCTGTACCAACACCGCCGGCAACAAATACCATTTTCTTTTTCTTTAATTCTTCGATATCTTCCTCAACAAATTCAGAAGGACATCCAAGAGGTCCTACGAAATCGCGGAATGCATCTCCTGCTTTTAATTCTGCCATCTTGATGGTAGATACACCAATCTCCTGGAATACGATTGTGACCGTACCCTCTTCACGATCATAATCACAGATAGTAAGAGGGATTCTCTCACCCTTCTCATCTAACTTAACGATAATAAATTGTCCTGGCTGACAATGGCTTGCAACACGCGGTGCGTGTACAACCATAAGATGGATCTTAGCTGCCAGTGTTTCAGCTTTTAAAATCTTATACATGGTTTTCCTCCTCGCAAATAATAAACCTCTATTAATAATACGCCAAAATCTGACATATGGCAAGGGTTGATTTGTAGCATATATAAGATTTTTTTGTTACTGCTCACTCCGTTCTCAGTAACGTAGCCAAAATTCATTCCAGATTATCCTGCGGCAATGGAATTTTGGCTTGTATGTCTCGGGATTTTGGCATATTCATGCCAAAACACCTCGCGGGATAGTGGTACTGTGAACCGTAACATTTTTTTCACTTTCAA
>ENA-OQIR01000374-OQIR01000374.1-human-gut-metagenome-genome-assembly--contig:-NODE-374-length-20173-cov-2.486880_pt1 | contig 20173 bp, 23 predicted proteins | sample MGYA00242580_ERZ504745 | MGnify/ENA primary metagenome ERZ504745 (study PRJEB26092, sample SAMD00036214) | human gut metagenome | host: Homo sapiens | study: EMG produced TPA metagenomics assembly of... | reverse complement strand
AAAAAATTTAAAATTTATATGACCTTTTGCCCTCTGCCGCCTGTGATTAATGGAAAAAGAGAAATCGTAGGAGGTAAAGAAATGGACAACAGAAAAATGCCGACGATAGAAGAATTGCAGGAAATGGCAGCAGTTGACATCCGCAATGTAGATAAAAGCACCTTGGTTGATCTGGATGATGTGGAGATTCATACAGAGCTTCCGCTGGAAGAAAGAATTGCTGATTATATCAGACAGGTAAAGAATCCTTATTGTCATATATCAAATGGAATGATTGTAAAGATTAGCTTTGCTGGACAGGATACCTTGGAAGCGTGTTTGAGCAGATGTATCTCTCCAGAAAAAAAGTTTTAAAAATTTGAAAAAAGGTGTGGCAAGAGACCAGAAGTTATGTTAACATGGATGTGGGTCAAAATTTAAAGAGCATCTAAAGAGCCATGAATTTCTTGGTTTACAGCTACAAAGCGAGTAAATTAGGAGGTTGATGGCTTTATGTATTTAAAAAGTCAAAATTCATTTTTAGCAGCGTTATATATGAGACTTTCCAAAGATGATGGAGATAAAGTGGAAAGCGATAGTATACGCAATCAAAGAAGTTTGCTTCGTGACTTCGTAAAGCAACATAGTGACATTACACTGGTCAAAGAATATGTTGACGATGGATTCAGTGGTACAAATTTTGAGCGTCCAGATTTTCAGAGAATGTTGGAGGATGCAAGAAATCATAAGATTAACTGTATCATCGTCAAGGATTTATCCCGATTAGGTCGAAACTATAATTGAGACAGGAAGGTATCTTGAAAAGATTTTTCCGGTTTTGGGTATTCGGTTTATAGCAGTGAATGATCACTATGATAGTGCTGATACGACAAACGATTCAGATCAAATCATAGTTCCCTTCAAAAATTTAGTGAATGATGCATATTGCAGGGACATCTCAATTAAAATCCGAAGTCAGTTAGATATAAAAAGAAAAAAAGGTCAGTTTATAGGAAACTATGCAGGCTATGGATATTTTAAAGATCCGAAAGATAAAAACCATCTGGTAATTGATGAATATGCAGCAGAAATTGTACGGATGATTTTTAACATGAAGATTGATGGGTATAGTGCAAAGAATATTGCAGCACGATTAAATGAAATGGGAGTGCTGATACCAGCCGAGTATAAGAGAGCCTGTGGCTTTAATTACAGTTCAGGTTTTATGGCAGGGAAAAAACCAAAATGGGACGTATCATCGGTTTTAAGAATTTTAAAGAATGAACTGTATACAGGAACCATGGTGCAGGGCAAAACCAGAAAAATTAATTACAAGGTGAATGTCCGACAGAAGATAGAGCCAGAGAACTGGATTCGAGTGGAAGGTACACATGAACCGATTGTCTCAAAGGAAATCTTTGAATGTGTGCAGAAACTGATGGAACTTGATACAAGGACTTCTCCAGAAGAAGAAAGTATTTATGAATTTTCTGGTCTTCTTCGATGTGGAGACTGTGGACAGAATTTGGTACGACGGACAACGACTAAAAAAGGAAAGAAATATTTTTACTATCATTGTTCAACCTATAAACGGAAAGAGGGATGCAGTTCTCATAATATCAGTAATATAAAATTGCGAAAAGCAGTGTTGGAGGCAATCCGAAGTCAGGTTGCATTGATTGTAAAAGCTGATGAGATTATCGCACAGATAGAAAATCTTCCACAGCAGCAGTTTGGCGTGAAGATACTGGATACACAGATGAAAACTCTTCATAAGGAAATCCAGAAATATGAAGAACTGAAAGCTAATCTATATCAGGATATGGTGGACAAGATTATTTCCAGAGAGGAATACCGAGAGCTGAAACAGAACTTTTCTAAAAAGATAGAGAATGCAAAAGTATCTATGAAAGGATTGGAAGAGAAGAAAAAAAGAATGCTGTCGAATGAGATGCGTACACAGCAATGGGTAACTGAGTTTAAACAATATAGAAACATAAAATCTTTGGATAGAAAAACCGTAGTAATGTTGATTGACAGGATTGTTGTGTATAGCACTGACAGAATAGAAATTCATTTTAATTATGAAGATGAAATCACGGAGTTTGTTAAGTATGCGTTTGCAAATGGTGATCTGCTGAGAAAGGTAGGAGAGTTATGAGATGCGTAAGTTATACCCGGACGGTTTCCTGTATGGAGAATGGTGAGATTCCAAAAGATATTATCGGTCAGCAGAATCAGAGAATACAGGACTACATAAAGAAAAGAGGATGGACACTCGGAAAAAAATATTCAGACCGTAAAAAGGATGTATATGAAGAAACAGCATATCTTCAAATGAAAATGGACGCAATCGCAAGAGAATTTGATTGCGTAGTTCTGGATTCAATGTTTCGATGTGGAAGAAATTCCAATGTAGCAGCAGAGATGTTCAGGAGCATGTTTGTTCCGGCAGGTGTGTATTTTGCCGTAGTGGAGGATGATTTTTGCTCCTGTGATGTGAGTGAAGAGGAAACATATAAATATCTGGATGAGAAAGCAGCGGCTTACAGAAATAAATTCACAACAGATCAGGTAAGAAAATATAACGAAAGTAAAATTTATCCGAAGTATGGGTTCAAATATAAAGAAGGAAAGATGGAGTTGGAAATTGATCCGGAAGCAGCTAAACATGTCAGAAGAATCTTTGAGCTGATTTGTGAGGGACATAGCTGTAATGAGACAGCAAAGATAATGACAGCAGACGGAATTGAATGTTCTGGGAATTATGTAAATAAACTTTGGGGCAGACCTATCAAGGATGAAAATGCACCATGGAAAATGGCACAGGTAAAGAGAATTATTTATAACCGCCAGTACATAGGAGAGTGGGAACGGACGATTGATGGAAAAAAGAAAATGTTTAGTTGTCCAGTCCTTATTGATAAGGAGACTTTTGAAAAAGCCCATTCAAAATTATCTGTGAGGAAATATAGTGATCATGTCAGAGGGAAAACGCCACTTAATCCATTTTCAAACAGGATTTTTGATAAAGATTCTGGGATAGCATTGAAACTGTATCCACATCAGAGATTAAAGATTCGGATTTTCCGGTTGAGTTATCCAAAACCAAAAGAGATTGTATACGAAAGAGGGCATATTCCCTTTGATGAGGTTTATGAGAAAGTTCATAAGATAATTGAGAATGAAAAACGGCAGGCAGAAAGGATTGCGGGATGATCGGTAGCTTTGACTGGGAATACGAAAAAGAAATCCGTATTCTGAAAATAAAGGCAGAAGCAAAATTGATATTTCAAAAAATGCTTTTGATTGAATCCAGAAATCTTCCTTTGTATAACAGCATGATAGCCGGAAAAATTTCAGAAGATGAATATGCAATGCAAAGAGAAGTCAATATAGAAGAATTTGAAGAGTGCGATGAAAAACTTCAGGATTATCTGGAACAGATTAAGAAAATCGAAAAATGTTTCAGTAAAGATAATCTTTGGATAAAGACTTTTTCAGAAATGATAGTTCCAGAAGAAATCACGAGAAAGCATGTGAAAGCGTGGATAGAACGGATTGAGTGCGTCAGATATGAAGAGGTAGAAGTACAGTTTAAATATCAGGATTGGAAAGAAAGATTACCACAGAAATGGTTTGAGGGGGATTTTGAAGATGGCACGAAAGAGTAGGAGAGCAAATGTTGTTCAGGAGAAAAAAGAAGAATTACAGGTTTTCGCATCAATAATAACGCAAAAACAGCTTGCAACAGCTGCGTATGCCAGACTTTCTGTTGAAAAGGAAAATGATGAAAGTATCCAGACTCAGATTGAGTTATTGCATCAGTATATCCAGGATCATGAAGAATATAAGCTGGTAGACACTTATGTAGATGATGGTTACACAGGAACAGATTTTGACAGACCAGAATTTATACGATTGATGGATGATGTCCGGACGGGAAAGATACAGGCTATCATCGTAAAGGATTTATCAAGGTTTGGAAGAATTTATAGAAACTGGATACTATATAGAAACCATTTTTCCGTGTTTGAATGTCCGGCTTATTTCTATCAATGATGAATTCGACAGCAGCAGGCAGAAGATAGAAACAGCATGGTGATGCCGATAAAAAACATGATAAACGAAATGTATGCAAAGGATGCGTCAAAAAAGAGAGTGCTGTCTTTTGAAATGCACAGCCAACGTGGTGATATGAAAATCGCAAAAAGCATTTATGGATATTATGTTGATAAAGAAAAAAATCAGTTGAAGGTAAATCTAGAAACTGCTCCAATCGTGCAGGCAATCTTTCGCTGGTATCAGATGGGAAAGGGAACAGGTGATATTGTAAAGAGATTAAAAATGTTGGATATTATGACTCCATTTGCATATAAAGCAACACACGAAATTGAAATGGAGATTCCAGAAACAGACCGCTGGACTGGGGACAGAATCAAGACTATTTTATTAAATCAATCATATATTGGCTCTACTGTATATGGAAAAAGGAAAGCTGCAAAGTACCGGAATATGCCAGAGCATCATACCGACCCAAGTGAGTGGATTATCCATGAAAATACACATGAGGCTATTGTAGCAGAACCAGATTTTGAGGAAGTGCAGGAACGCTGGGAAAAGCGAAGTGATTTTATGAAGGAAAGTTTCAGACGTGGACGTAGCAGATGGGCAGGTGTGGAAGATAGTTTTCCTCAAAAAGTAAAATGTATGGAGTGCGGAACGACGATGACATATATGCGTTATACAAACTTTGGACAGTCTCAGGGAGTACGAAAGGGCTTCTATTATTGCAAAGAGTATGATGGTAAGCCGGGATATTGCAGACAGAAAGTTCATGAGGATTTACTGAAGATAACAGTCATGGATCAGATTCATCATATGATTAAGGTTATGTGTGATAAGAAAGAAGTTCTGGAAAAAATGAAGGAAGGAACTTGTGAAAAAGGTGAACTGGTTTCGTTAAGAGTGAAGATTCAGAATATGCAGTACCGACTTACGAAAGCGGAGGAGACAAGTGCAACGCTGTATGAAAACTTTGCCACAGGATTATTGGATGAGCAGGAGTATCTAGCATTAAAAGAGCATTATGTGCAGGAAAAAGAAAAACTTACAGAAGGCATCAATCAGGCACAGGTCAGAAAACGTATGGTTGAGAAAAGTATAGAAGAATTTCTGGAAGTTGAAAAGAATCTGGAACAATATCTGGATGATCGTTCATTCAATCAAAAGTTGATAGACGAGCTGGTAGATAAAATTTTTGTAAGTTCTAAAGGAATGATTGAAGTAAGGATGAAATGCTCAGATGTATTTCAAAAGGTAATGGAGATAATGGAGTGATGAATAATGGATATAATAGCATTTTATTTACGATTGTCGTTAGCAGATGGAGATCTTGGAAAAAACAATAAGGATGAAAGTAATAGTATAGAGAATCAGAGACTTCTTTTACAAAGTTTCGTAGAGTCTATGGATGAGCTGGATGGAGAAATTAAAGAATATATAGATGATGGTTACAGTGGGACAAATTTTAACCGTCCGGCATTTCAGGAGATGATAGAGGATGCGAAAAAGGGAAAGATAGATGTTCTGTTGGTGAAGGATTTATCCAGGCTTGGTAGAGATTACATTGGAGTTGGAGATTATCTGGAACAGATATTTCCAATTATGGGTGTCCGGGTAATTGCAATCAATTCACAGTATGACAGCAACAATTATGTTGGAAAAACAATGGGACTCGAAATGAGTATCACTAATCTGGTCAATACACTTTACAGCAGAGATCTTTCTAAGAAATATAAAAGTTGTATCCAGACAAAATGGAAACAGGGTGTATCTACTGGAGGAAGGATTCCATTTGGATATAAAAAAGCAGAGGACAGACAGTGGGAGATTGACGAGGAACCTGCAAAGATTGTGCGGATGGTCTTTGAATTGGCGATGAAAGACTATAATACAGCGATGATTGCTAATGAATTGAATGAAAGAGGAATACCTACTCCAGGAAAGTTTAGGGTTCAGAGAAATGAGAAAATAGCATGGAACAGAAAAGTAACAGAAGAAGAATGGCTCTGGGATACGAGAATTGTATGGATGGTACTTAGAAATTATGCGTATACAGGTGCCTTAGTTCAGGGAAAGACATCCCGTATTCGGGTAGGTGGTTCAGAAACACGAAGGACGAAAAAACATCAGCAGTTTATTACAGAGAATCATCACAAAGGAATCGTAACACATGAAGAATTTGAGTTGGCACAGCTTGTGATTGGAAACCAGAAACAAAAAGGGTTTGCCAGAGATGCAGGGTTTTCTTTGAAGGGAAAAGTAAAGTGCGGAAACTGCGGATTAAAAATGATGTATAACTATGGAGCAATGCCAGTGGTGTATTGTGGGCATACAGCAGCAGTTGGAAGTATGTCAACCTGTGATAAAACCAGATATTCAGCAGCCAAAATAGAAAGAATCGTGCTTGTAGCCTTACGAAAGCAACTGGAGATATTTCAAAGTATGGCAAAGATACTGGAAGAGGGTGAAGAAAAAACAAAACAAATTTACCAGCAATGCAAAGAAATATGGAACAGGAATTAGAAAAATTGAAGGCGGAACGTATACGGCAGTACGAAGCATATGCTGAAGGTGTGGTGAATCAGGAGACTTATCTGAAGAATAAAAAAGATCTAAATGAAAAGATAGAAATAATACAGGATAAATATGAACAGATACAAGAAGTTACCAGTGTGGAAGATGACTTAATGAAAGATATAAGAACCGTAGAGAAAAATGCAGAAGAAGTAAATATTTTGAAAAAGATGACCAGACACATAGCTGAAACATTTGTAGAGGAAATCACGATTTATGATTCTGAGAAGATAGAGATAAGGTTTGTATTTGATGATTTGCTTATTGGAATGGCAGATAGGATCAAGAAGAAAACGGAGGACATCGCATAATGAAAAGTTTTATTACAAAAGGTATTTTACCGTTGTTGTTACTTGGAACAATTACCTGGCTTGGACAGTACATATTTATAGTAGATGGTTCGATTGACTGGTTCCGGTTTATGTTGGTATATGGTGTTCCAATAGGGATACCATATATGTTCATTATTATTCCGTCAAGATGGGATTTATCTGGAACAGTTGGCATGGCAGCTATGAGTGTGATTATCGGAGCTGTATTTGGTTTCATTGTTGCAATCGGGATTGCAGTACGAGCAGTCTGGTATGTAATTACATTTCCAGTGAGTGTTTTAATACGAAAGGGGCGAAGTAAAATATGAGTACAGGCGAGAACATTAAAAGAATCCGGAACATAAGAGGAATAACGCAGAAAGAACTTGGAATAGCAGTAGGGATTGGAGAAGAAAGTGCAGGACCGAGAATGGCACAGTACGAAACTGGAAAGCGTACTCCAAAAGAAAAAATGCTGAATAAAATAGCAGAAGTGTTAGAAGCTGATCCAAGAAATATTGCTATTCCGATTGGTTACAAGGAAGAAGATATGATATACAGGCTTCTTGTACTGGAAGATTATTTTCCAGAAATGAAGTTGGAGAGAAACTCTAAGACAGGAGATGTTGTAATCAACTTTCACAATAAAAAACTCAATGATTTTCTGTTTGCATGGGGAGTGATACGGAGAAAACGAGCAAGGGGGCTTATATCTGATGAGGAATATTTAAACTGGAAATATCAAATACAGATTTAAAGACAATAAAACCGCAGGCCAGAGAGCTTGCGGTTTTATTATGTTATGGTTATACAGAAATACCGTCATAGAAAAGATGCTATGCTATGACGGTATTATGAATCATTTTCTTTTTTAAACGAAAATACATCATTAGGTGTACAGTGAAGAATATCACATAATTTTTCAATAGTGAGAACAGTGACATTTTGATTTTTACGAAGCTGATCGAGAGTGTGTTTGTCGATGCCCCGGTTGATGAGAGTATATTGAGAAATGCCACATTCCTTCATAGTTTCCATAACGGACTATAATCAATCACGGTATCCCCGCCTTTCCTATGTTTTGGCATAAAATACCATTAATTCTAATTATAATTGTCGAATAAAATAAAAATATGGTGGACATATTCACCATAAAGGATATAATCTTAACAAGGCGTAATGTAAAATAAAGGGAAATATAGTAGAATATTGTAAGAGAAGGATGAGGTGTATGGAGGAACTGTATAAGTGAATATTGAAAAATTTTATTATGATGAGCAGGAGAAAATGATTGAAGAAATGAAAAGAGAAATGGAAGAACACGATCAGTCATTATCTCCAGAAGAACGGGAAAAAGAACGCAAAAAGTCATTGCAGGAAGCACGGGCAATCATGGAAAATGCAGAGCAAAAGAAAAGAGAACATTACCAGATTGTCAATGCTGCAAAATATCAGAGATTTGTTTATTTATCGGAACAGGCTATGCAGTTTTCAAAAATCTCCGGATGCAATATAAAAGTTCAGACATTTCCAGATATGTCGGCACTTATAAAACTGCAGACAGGATGTATTTGGCTTCTCAGTGACGGAGAAACAGCACTTGAAGATAAGGAAACTATGCAGTGCTTACTTAATGAAGCTGACTGGGTTTATATAGGAAACTCTGATCGGGACGGAAAGAATATGCTTGAACTGGAATTTAGGTTTGAACTGGCAGAAAAGCTGAAGAAAGCAACTATTTAGGAAAGACTGTTTTCAGTTCACTTTTGCTGTGGTAAAATATTTATGAAGTTCATATCAGTGAAAAGAAAACGGAGGACGGAAAGATGTTCGATACCATTCACCATATAGCAATTATAGGAAGTGATTACGAAAGATCAAAACACTTTTATGTAGATCTGCTGGGGTTTCAGATAATCAGGGAAAATTACCGGGCAGAGCGTGACGATTATAAGATTGATCTGGCATGTGGGCAGCAGGAAATAGAATTGTTCATTATAAAGAACGCTCCAGCTCGTGTAAATTATCCGGAGGCTCTTGGATTAAGACATCTGGCGTTTAAAGTGAAGAGTGTGGACGATACCGTAAAAGAATTGAATGAGAAAGGAATTGAAACAGAACCAGTACGATTTGATGATTATACTGGAAAGAAAATGACCTTTTTCCATGATCCAGATGGACTTCCGTTGGAAATTCATGAGTAAAGAGAAATGTGTAAACGAAAAGAAAGAGACAGGTGCAAATAAACATCTGTCTCTTTTTGTACTCACTTTTATTTATCTGAATGACGTAAACAGTTCTTTGTAAATGTGGCTGCTTTGAGCATTTTTTCTTTTTCTTCTTCTGAGCAGTCAGAGGATAATTCAAGCCACATCTGATCGGCAGAAGAAAGAGGAAGAACAGATTTCTTAGAGTCAGTGGATATGGGGTTATCGGAATGAATACTTGAATTATTATCTAATAGCCTGTTCTGGATTTCTGCTAAAGCCTTTTCCTGTTGTTGAATATCCATGTCTTTTATATCTTCTACGGAAAGATGATACATTCTTAAAATAGAGTTTATATATTTATTTTTGAAATGTAGAAAAAGAGTATCATCGGATAATGATGGGGCTGATTCTTTCGTAGTAGTGATTTCTAAATCTGCCTGATTTCCATTTTAAAGAGTATCGAAAGTAAGTCTGATACGGATTCAATATCAAAATCCATAAAGATATTTACACTGATCTCAAGTGCAGCGGCAATTTTCGATAGCTGTTCGTACTTGGGATTTCGTTCATTGGCTTCATACTTGCGGAGAGTGCTGAAACTGATGTCTGCTTCCTGTGCAAGTTGTTCCTGTGTCATATTACGAGCCAGCCGAAAATATTTGATTTTTTCTCCTGTATTCATAGGCAAAGTCCTCCAATGAAAGAAGTATACCATATTTTTAGAAGAAAGTGCCACAAAAGTTTCGGAAAAAATATTGACAGACACAAATGTAACACTTATAATAATAATAGATACAAAAGTAACACTTAACTGACAGAACAGACACAAAAGTACAAGTAAAATTACACCTAGCTGTCACCAAAATAAAAGAAAAAATGGTTCAAAAATTCGTCAGTTAAAGTTAAGTGACACTTAGGTACATCATTACTGAAGAAAGGGTAGAGTAGATATGGCAGAGATTATTTTTGGAATTGATCATGGAAATGGAAATATGAAGGGAAGCAATGTAGATTTTCCATGCGGATTGGTTAGATATACTTCTGAACCTGGAAGATTTATGAATGAGGACATTCTTGAATATCAGGGAACATTTTATACATTGTCAGAAACCAGGATGCCTTTTAAGGCGGATAAAACAGTGGATGAAGATTATTTTATTCTCACATTATTTGCATTAGCATTAGAAGCCAAGAGCAGAAGAATTACTTTATCTGGAAAGGATATTGTACTTGGAATTGGACTTCCACCTGCAGATTTCGGACAGCAGGCTCCAGGATTCAAAAGATATTTTATGGAACATTCCAAGCATGGTATTTCCTTTAAATTTAATGGAAAACCGGTCAACTGTTATCTGAAAGACATATTTGTGAGTCCTCAGAATTTTGCAGCGGTTATGTGCTATAAAGCAACTTTGTTTAAGCAATACCGGACAGTTAACTGCATTGACATTGGAGATGGAACCGTAGACTTGTTGGTGATCCGAAAAGGACAGCCGGATTTGTCGGTCAGAGTCAGTGACCGTTCCGGTATGGCAATTCTCCGTTCTGAAATTTCCAATGCAATTCAGCAGAACTTTGGTATTCATCTGGAATCGTCTGATGTAGAGCAGGTGTTAATGCAGGAGGCTACTATTTTAGATGCAGAAGTAATCCGAGAGATTCAGAAAATGGAAGAGGACTGGATGCAAAGAATTATAAATAAACTTCATGCGTATGTACCTGATTTCCGAACTAATCCTGCAGTGTTTCTTGGTGGAGGAAGCCTGTTGCTGAAACCTCAGATTGAAAAATCGCCGGATTTCAAATACATAGAATTTATTGAAGATGTCAGAGCTAATGCGATTGGATATGAAAAGCTGACAGCAATGCGTCTCCAGAGAAAATAAGGGGGTGCAGATGTGGGACAGATACGGGTAGTATTGATATTCAATGAAGATAATGAACGACAGAAAGAAATCGGAGAATACTTAAAATCTCAGAAAAGATGCAAAACCGCACTGATTACAGAGCTGGTGTATGCCTGGCTGCATAAAGAAAATAAAGGTGTTTCTTCCTATAATAATATAAATGTCGGTGTAGAAGAATTAAAACGGCAGCTACTGGAGGATAAAGAGTTCATGCAACAACTCAAAGTGGGTATGAATATGGAAGGGGAATCAGAAAAGGAACAGGAAGAGGAAAAGAATGATGGAATGGATATGGATGAGGAAATGATGATGGCAGGGCTGTCGATGTTTGAGAATGATTTTTAGAAAATCATATATAACATAATAAGCAGGAGTGTTTATAGAAAATAGCAGCATTATGTATAGAAGATATACAGTGTTGCTATTTTGTGTTAATATAAAAATAGAATTTTGTGGCAGAAATATAAACGATTACATGAGTAGGAGAATATATATGATAAAATTTCCGTTGTATGTTACGCTAGATACAAATATTTTTGATTCCAATAAATTGGATTTTAGCAAGGATAGTACATTAAGTTTACTCATCAATTATGTTGAGACGGGAAAAATAAAGATTGTATTGAGTAATATTGTTGTCAAAGAAGTTGAAAAACATATTGTAAGGGCAAGTGAAGATATATGTTCTGCATTTCGAGGATTAAGGAAAGAGGTACTGAAAATAGTATCCAAGGGACTTTTAGAGCAAATTGGGGTAAAAACGGATTTGTTGTTGCTTGATAAGGAGAAATATCAAGAGAAGAGTTTAGATGTGTGGAGGGAATTTTTGAAGAATTTAAACCCTGAAATACTAGATTTATCATTGATAGATTTGAATGATATAGTTGATGATTATTTTGATATTAAACCGCCATTTGAATCTGGAGAGAAAAAAAGAAAGGAATTTCCAGATGCGTTTATTGCAAATCAAATTCGTAAAAGATTTGGTAAGGATGAGGTAATTGCGATTGTATGCAATGATAATGGATTAAAAAAAGCCTGTGGTAATTCCCAAAATCATATTTTTTATAAAACATTAGGTGAATTATATAATGCAATAAATATTCAGGAGACAGAATATAAGAATGTTCTTCAAGAAATTAATTGCTTGATTGCAAATTACATTCCTGAAATTCAAAATATGTTAAAAAATGAGGGATTGTGTTGAAGTTCATGGGTTGTCATATGATAAAGATGGTATAGAAAGTGGATTTGATTATAGCAATATTGAGGTTGTATCTGTTAAAAACGTAAGTTGTCGTGTAAGAACTATTGATGAAATTACAGATGAAATAGCATGGGCTACATTATTGGGTACGGTAGATATGGAAGTGGCATGTTCTTATGAAGATTATGGCAATGCAATATGGGATTCTGAAGATAAATCATATTATTATTTGGAAACTAGAACAAATCTGGAGAAACATGCAGTTAGATTTGCGGTGAGAATTGAATTAAATCGTAATGAAAACAGTATAAGAATTATTCCATTTAAAGTAACCTTGAATGAAGATACATTGCGTGATTGGTTTGAAATAACCGAAGAAGAAGAGAATGATGATGAAATGGATCTAATAAATCAAGAAAGAGAAGATCTGGGACTATATTCATTAGATCGCTATGCTGATTATTTAGATGAAAATTTGATAGAGTCATCATTTATGGATGATATTGTGGGAAAATTTGAAAAAATAAACAAACTATACGAAGAGTATGAGGAAATAGCGATAGTATATGATGAACTTCTATCAGTTATTAAGGAGACAGAATCATCAGAGGTTATAAAAAAATTATCGTTTGCTCTAAAAGATGTTGAAGGATTTCCAACTCCGCATAATATAAATGATATAGATTCTGAAGAACAAGAAGAGATTGTTTTATGGGTAGATCAATCGTATGAAAGATTGTGTAAACTCAGTGAACAGGGAAATTTACCTGATAACTTTAAATATGGGGATACAATAGAAATACATAACGGATTGGATACATATCAATTAAATATTGGTGAGTTTTCAGGAATAGCAGAAGCTGGAGATCAAGAAGATATTGGCTTATCAATAGAAGATCATGAGGGAAATATTATAGCCAGAGGACGAGTGAGTCTTACAGTAGGATATATTGAGTTTGATGAAGATGGTAATGCTGGTAATGGTTTGGCGGATAGCATAGAATATTATCATGGTAACATTGTAAATGGACTGGAAACCATTGCAGAATCTATTCAAAAAGATATAACAAATGAATGGAGCATTGCTAAAAAGTTCGAGGTAATGATTGCAGAAGAATAAATTATACAAAATAAAGGTGCTTTAAGAACGCAAGGAAGCAAGAACGCAATGCAATATGACAAGAGTGCAGAGAAACAATAATCTCTGCACTCTTCCTATTTTCCGGGCTTATAATTACGCAATGCCGCCTTGGTTGATTTTATTATTTCCAGTAAGAAATCTTTTTCCTGTTTGGAACAGTCACTTGTCAATTCTTTAATATCAGCATCAAATTGTGAAATGAGTACCGGTGTATTGTCATAGAGCAGCTGATCTACGGTAGTGTCAAGGATTTGTGCAATACTGAGTAAAGTAGAAAGGCTCAGTTTGGTATGTCCATTTTCTATGGTACTGATATAGGTCGGTGTAACGTCAATCATATTTGAAAGGGTTTCTTGGGTCATCTTTTTTGCCAGACGAGCAGAACGGATTCGCTTTCCGATTGCAATATAATCAATATCTACTTCCAAAGTGTCACCTCCCAAACTTTAACTGAATGTTGATATTTTGCGGAAACTTTAACTGATAATTGATATTTCTTATTGTATTCCCAAATAAGTTATATTATAATTAAGTATAACTAGAAGTTTAAAAGAAAAGTATATTAATACTAGAAGAATGGCAGGTTAGATAAATTTGAAATGGGATAATTCATTCAGCGGAATTGAATATTATTCCAATGTGAAATCTTCAAGTGTTGAATGGATATGGTATCCATACATTCCTTGTGGGAAGATTACAGTATTGCAGGGAGATCCGGGGGAAGGAAAGTCAACTTTGATTCTTCATATAGCTGCGATATTGACTAAAGGTGCTACTTTGCCAGATGGAAATAAGATACAGAATCCGATGACGGTGATTTATCAATGTTCTGAGGACAGCAAGGGAGATACGATAAAGCCAAGACTGGAAAGAGCTGGTGCTGATTGCCGTAAAGTAGCATTTATTAAAGACGATGATGGGGATTTGACACTGGATGATGAGCGTATAGAACTTGCAGTAAAAATGACTGGTGCAAAGTTGTTGGTGCTGGACCCGATACAGGCTTTCATAGGAAAGAATGGGAATATGCAGAGTGCTGTCAGAATGAGAGAAACGATGACAAAGCTGGCAAACATTGCATCAGAATATGCCTGTGCGGTTGTTTTAATTGGACACATGAATAAGACTAATAGGGGAAAAAACATATACAGGGGACTTGGAAGTATAGATATAGCGGCAGCTGCGAGAAGTGTGTTGCTGGTTGCCAGAGATAAGGATGAGCCTTCAAAACGATATATGCTTCCAATTAAATCAAGTCTTGCTCCAGAAGGGGAACCGATAGCTTTTGAATTGGATCGAGATAGAGGTTTTTCGTGGATTGGCAAATGTGATATAGATATAAATGAGTTGGCAGCAGGACAGAAATCTTCTGCCAAGAAAGATATGGCAGTCAATTATTTGCATACAATGCTGGCGGAGAATGATGTAGCGAGCGTAAAAATCTTTGAAGAGATGAGCCGGTATGGATTCTCAAAAAGAACTGTACAAAATGCAAAGAAAGAAGCAGGAATCCAGGCATATAGAAAAGGAAATGCATGGTATTGGCACATGGAGAGGAGTGCAGCAGATGACGGAGAAGGAGAGATATGCTGTAAGCCAGGAAGAACGGAAAGAGAAGATTCGTGCCAGATATAAGGGTGTAGATCGTAGCGAATTAGAGTTTATTCCGGCAAAGCAAAAAGAGAAGCTATTTGAAGATACAGGAACAAAGAGAGTTTGTGCCTATTGCCGTGTTTCTACTGATGATGTTAACCAGACTTCATCCTATGAGTTACAGAAAAATCATTATGAGGACATGATTAAGGAACATCAGGGTGGGAATTAGTCGGGATTTATGCTGATGAAGGAATATCTGGAACGTCCTTGCAGCATAGGGATGAATTTAACCAGATGATAGAGGACTGTAAGGCAGGGAAAATAGATCTGATTGTTACAAAAAGTGTTTCCAGATTCGCCAGAAATATTGTGGACTGCATTGCAAAGGTTCGTGAACTTGCAAATATGCGGCCGCAGGTGGGAGTATTTTTTGAAACAGAACATATTTATACATTGGATAATACCAGTGAAATGATGCTGGCGGTCTTATCGGCAGCTGCACAGGAAGAATCTCATACGAAAAGTGAGATTATGAATATTTCCATAGAGCAGCGTTTTTCCAGAGGAATCTTTCTTACACCTAAATTGTTGGGATATGATATTGGTGAAGACGGAAATCTGGTGATTAATGAGGAAGAAGCGGAAACAGTGCGTTTATGCTATTATTTGTTTCTTAATGGATTTCCAACGGCAGAAATTGCAGATATACTGACACAGCTAAAGAGAAAGACAAAACCGGGAAATACCAAGTGGTCAAGTAGCAGCATAGTGAGTTTGCTGAGAAATGAACGATATTGTGGAGATGTACTTTCCAGAAAAACATTTACACCAAATTATCTTGACCATAAAGTAAAGAAAAATCGTCATGATCGTAACCAGTATAGACAATCAGACCATCATGAAGCTATTGTTGACAGAGATATTTACAATGCAGCACAGAAGATGTTGACTGCAACCAGATATGCCAAGAAAGGATTTCCGTTCCCAAATTTAAAAGTGGTGGATGAAGGAGCGTTAAAAGGATTTGTTTCTGTCAATCGGTCATGGACGGGATTTACTGGGGAGGATTATGAAAAAGCAAGTCAGAGTGTATATTCTGATCAGACAGATATAAATAATACTGAAAAGAAGAAAGAAAAGATAGCGGATTCGATTTATCTGGCTATGAGATTGTCCGGGCACAGTTCTTCTCTACCAGATTGAATCCAGCAATGACAATTTCAGAAGGAAAGGTTACGTTTAATACTGCCTGTCTGAAAAAATTTGAAAATGTGGAATATGTTGAAATACTATTCAATTCCGTTGAAAAGTGTATTGCTGTAAGACCATGTGATAAAGATGATATAAATGCAGTAAAATGGGGAACGATACGAAACGGAAAATGGGCGATTTTGCCGAAAAGCTGCAAGGGTTTTTCAGAACCATTATTCGACTTGATGAATTGGAATGATGAATGTAAATATCGCTTTAGAGGGCAGTATTCAAAGGAAAATAATGAACAGATTTTGTTATTTGATTTAGAAGAACCAGAAGTAATTAAACATGAAATAATTCAGGAAGGTTTACCAGATAAGAATACATCTGAATGTCTAGAGGATACAGCGGACAAGTCAGAAAATAAAACAAAGAAGATTGTTAGAACACTTTTTCCGAAGCAGTGGAAGAATCATTTTGGATGCCGGACAGAGGAAGTTGTTCTTTTACATAGAGTTAAGTATTGTGGGAATTGGGATGTGCTGCGTCCAGCTAAAATAGTAGAAGGTATGGAAGTTATATCGGAAAATCTTTTAAAAAAGTTGGATAATGAAGCACAGAACATGATAGAGAAAATGAGGTGTGCAGTATGAGTGAAATGATGATGCGTCAGGCTAATGATAATACGGAAAATGTAGATCAAAAGGCACTGGAACTGGCACAGGACTTTAGTTATGATGGCTACCAGGTTGTAAGAAGGGAGCTTTTTGCCCATTTACGGGAACCGGCGGTTGTAATAAGGAGAGACAGTGTGACATTTAATACTGCTTGTATCGCAGGTTTAGAGGATGCGGTCTATATTCAGATTTTGGTGAATCAGGATAATAAAAGAATGGTAGTGCGTAAATGTGAAGAAAATGATAAGGATGCTTTACGTTGGTGCATTGAGAAACCCGATAAAAGAAAAAGTAGAAAAATGTCAAACAAGTTATTCTCAGCTATGATGTATGACATGATGGGATGGGACACGGATTGCCGGTACAAGATTTTGGGACATAAAATAACGCATGAAGATGAGACTATGTATATCTTTGATTTATTGGAAACAGAGATTTTCATGGATACTAAGAGAAAGAAAAAAGTAAAAACAGAATCTTCAGCAAAGGAAACAACAGTTTCTTCATCAACAGATCAGACATCAGAGCAGCAACAGGATGAAATTGCAGCGAAAGTGGCTAGAAAGTTGAACAGAATACCATTTTATCCAAAAGAATGGAAGGATTCTTTTGGTTTACCAGTAGAGGAACATAAAAAAGCGTTGGAAACTAATTTAACAGACGGCTATATAGAATTTTCATCGACAAGGTGATAGAAGAATAGCACTCATTTTGAAAGGAGGAGTGCAAATGTCGAAAATCACAGCAAACATTACAGGGGTATCTCTGTGCCAAAAAACAGGAACAATAAGAATTTTTCGATCAACAATAAACGAGTTAGGTGATCCGAAGTATATTCGCTTCTTATTTAATCCGGAAAAGAGGACACTGGCAGTCCAGTCAGCGAAAAGAAAGGAAGCGGAGTGTTTTCGTGTGCCAGAATATAATCCAAAGGACTGGGATTTTAAAATATGTAGTATTCAGATGCAGAGAATGATCTGGAAAGTGTGCGGATGGAGCGAAAATGCTACATATCGAATAGCAGGAATACATTATCCAGAATATAACCTGGTGGAATTTGACTTAAAACAGGCTATTGTTGTGCAAGTAGGGGAAAGCGAATAGAAGAAAGAACGAAGATTATAGGACTTCTGAGAAATCGGAGGTTCTTTTTTATGCTTATTTTGAGGGTGATTTAATGATTCTGTGCTTTATGAGCTAAGTTTGAAAAAAAGTTGTTCCTATATTGACATTAGCAGGAACTCGTCCGATCCTTCAGGACGAACTGCGTCAATATGAATTACATCACAGGGCTCGAATCGCTATTAAACCGGGAATCACTGGTATGTGGCAGGTAAGCGGACGAAGTGACATGGGTACATCGGAAGTACCTTCTTTTGAAGTTCCCTGAAGAATGGAAATCATATCACCATTGCATTTTTTAGATAAATTGATTCCCTCTTTCAGTCTCATAACACAGAGATGCCCATGCTCTACACAGTAGCGGAACATATCTTCTGAATAATAACCTCTGTCAAAAATAATAATACTGTTGTTATATAGTCCCATATCTTCAAGAACTTCAAGATGTTCTAATGTAGCTGCTCGTTCAGAAGAAAGAAATTTATGGATAGATGCATGAAGGATATAATCATCCAGAACATCATAGATTATTGAAGCCAGTCCCATGGTATAACGTCGGTTTGGATCAGGATAGCTGGACATTTCGCCAAAAAAATCAAATGTCGATTTTGAATTAGGAAGTTCGATCCTGGAACCATCTACTGCAAAAAGATGATAACCCTGCCACAACTTTCTTGAAGAGATCTGGCTGTAAAACAGATCAACAGAAAGGTAATAAAGTTCTTTAAACAGTGAAGGATTAATGAACTGTCTGGCTTTGGAAAGTGCCTGTTTAGAAACATCCGGAAAAGAAAGTGTGCCAAGTTCTTCTCTAATCTGTGAAAGATTCTGGAACATGGAAGCTTTTGAAGAGAAGAACAGATAAATAATAACTTGCAAAAGGGAAAGTTTTCTCCTTCCGTACAAAATGTTTTTCCACCCGATGGGGTTCCAGTTTAACTTGATCTGTGATATAATCTTTAATGGATTGGACGATATTTTTACAAATATTAGTTCGATTCATATGGCATACCTCCTACGTATTGGAATAGATAAATATTTCGCTGGTAACGTAATATTGCTTAATCTATAAACCACATATTTAGGAGGATATGTCAAGATATTTATATAAAAAATCCAGAATATAAGCCTAGAATCGTTGAATTTTCAGCATTCTGGGCTTAAGTTGACCACATTTGGGTCAGACCTCATGAAATACCCTGGGAAGGATTTGTGATCGACACCGAATAGTTTCTGAGTACAGCTGTTCAATAACTGGAAGTTCAGACAGACCGCAGAGTATCCTTGGGAAGATTAGATCCGAGATTTGCAAATATGGAACAGGATATTTGGCAACATACAGTGAATAATAGTGATTATAACTTTTAAAGGTAAACATCAAATAATACCGTGATTAAATATAAAATTACTCCGGTGATTATTTTTGAAAAATCCAATTGTGTGAGGAAGAAATGAACATGAAAAAAAGGACCGCTTATATTGGTATTGCATATCCGCTATTATATGATTATAGACATCAGGCGAAGAAAAGTTTTAATGATATGTGGGATTCTCCTAATCCTATTATTGAAAGTCCATTGGGACTTATGATATTTTATGATGAAATTCTATTTTTGTGTAGAAGCATATGCCCTGAGAATATGCGTAATTTGCCGTATGTTAAATTTGTTGATGAACTGTATACAGATTTTTGTTTTGAAAATATCAAAAAAAGTGTAGAAGAAAACGAAGATACCATTATAAATAGTAGAGATTTATCTTATGATGTAGTGAAAAACGCACTAAATATACATTGGGACGGGGTGGATACACATACACATAGTTTGAAAATCGGAGATATAAAAATTGGTGCACAATCAAATAAGGAAACATTTCTTTTTGATTTATATGTATTTCAGGCATTACAGGAATTATACGATCCGAACATAGAATTAGTTACAAATAGCCAGTACGCGATACAGTCATTAAATAATGGTGTTAAGACAGAATTTATAGATAAAATAATCATACCTGGAGTTCCTAATTATATTGGATATTCTGGTCCGTATCATGAGTGTATGGAAGAATTAAGAGAAAATAAATATTTAAAAGATTTTCGGCGGTGGATTATAAGAAGAACATGGCAATATACAAAGATCAGAAATTACAGAAATGTGTGAAGAACCGTTGAAAAAAATATTGAAAGAAAGT
>ENA-OQIR01000372-OQIR01000372.1-human-gut-metagenome-genome-assembly--contig:-NODE-372-length-20309-cov-2.673273_pt1 | contig 20309 bp, 24 predicted proteins | sample MGYA00242580_ERZ504745 | MGnify/ENA primary metagenome ERZ504745 (study PRJEB26092, sample SAMD00036214) | human gut metagenome | host: Homo sapiens | study: EMG produced TPA metagenomics assembly of... | reverse complement strand
GTGTTAGTTCAATAAAATTAAAACACCAATGTTGTACAATAATGTGCTTCGATTGGTGTTTTTATCAACATTGATGTATTAATTTTCTAATGTATTATAAGCAGCACGAATCCCATTCTTACTATCTTCTAGTACGATACAATTTTCAGGCTTTACTCCCATCTTTTTCGCACACGCCAAAAATAAATCGGGAGCTGGCTTTGACGCATATTCATCTTGTGATGAAAGCATCAAATCTGCCTTAAAATCAAACCCGCAGTTATTCACTAAACGCTTAATGTGCGTAACACTTGAGCTTGACGCAATACAAATATTATAGTTATTCGATTTTAAATAATCATGCAATTCTTTCAAGCCATATTTATTGGCAGAGCCTGGAATCGCAAAGCGTTCTCGTAATAAGAAACAAATTCATCATCGGCAATTTCCAACATATCCTCTAACCATGGATAGTCCTTATGGTAAATTGAATAATCGAAATAACTTGTTCCAAGCATGCCAAGTAAATATTCTCTTGGAAAGTAATGATCGTGTTTTTTACAAATGTCTTCAAACACATCGATATATAGGGTTTCCGTATCAAACATCAACCCGTCCATATCAAAAATAATAGTATTAATCGTCTCCATCATAATTCACAAAATTCTCCGTTTTTGCGGCTGCAATAGCCTTAAATTCTTTCAATAATGGATGTTGATAAATAGAATGTAAATCGTTTGAAATAATAAAGCTTAATAGTTGTACAAATGGTAAATAAACAATTGGTGAAAGTTCACTTGATACAGTACCACTCAAGCTTAAAACATGATCATCATCCGCTAATCCAGGATTATTTGAAATCAAATAAGCACGCTCACTTACTTTGCGTGTAGCCTTATATACTTGTTCTACACGATGACTTGCGCCATCGTTTCCATCAAAGAAAATCACATTGTATTGTGGCGTTAATTGTAAATTCGGACCATGAATATATTCTTCAATTTCGTAACAGCAACTTGGAATATGAATGGTTTCCCCCATTTTTAATGCACTTTCAAGTGCTGTTCCATAATTGGCACCAGCTCCACAACTATAAACCCAAGACATAGATGAGAATTCTTTATAGTGTAATTCAATAAACTCAGTCGCTTTCTCAATCATTTCCTCATTTAAATTGACAGCTTTTTTAACTCTTCTAAATATTCAGTCTTACCAGAATACGTAATTGCGAATAAATCTAAAAATAACGCTAAAGTTGAAACACCCTTTGTGACATAGCCAACTAATTCTTCGCCAACACCATATTCAATCACAACATCCGCAACATCTTTTACATCGCTATTTATATTTCCTGTTAAACAAATAGCTCTACATTGTTTTTTCTTAATAATTTTTAATGCTTCAATTGCATTTGTACTTAAACCACTCTGTGTAACCACTAAGACTAAGTCGTTTTCTTTAATATCATTTTCATAATACGTAAATGTATATGGAGTAATGATTCTAACTTCTAAACCACTCACTTTTTCCACAAAACTTCGAGCACAATAACATGCATTATGACTCGATCCAGAAGCCACAAGCAAAATACGTTTGATTTCTTTTTGTTGCACTTCCTTCATCAATGGTTCAACCAATGCAGTGTATTGTTCAATATTTGTTCTTAATACGCCTGGTGTTTCTTTCACATAATCAAGCATTGTTAATTTTTCCATATGTACCTCCCTAAACAACATATAAAAGGTGGAATGGTTCCACCTTTATATTTTAGTATTCTAATCTTCTGTAATAACGACGGATTTCCATTGGGTGACGAGTTTCGATTTCCATGTGAACGTCAATTCTGTTGTTTACAGCATGCATTACATGGTGAGACAAGTGTTTACGATATTTTTCGCTAATACCCTTTAATTCGTAATCTTTAGAATCGATAATTGTGTAGTTTGCACAAATTCTTGGAATGAAGTTAGCAACACGTTCAGATAATGGACGTTGAGCATCTTCACCAATATAAATTGTAACTGGAGTTTCTTTAGTTACGATTTCGAACATACCGTGGAAGAATTCATTTGATGTGATTGATTTAGTTTTTAACCATAATTGTTCTTCCCAGTAGCACATTGCGTATGAGTAAGTTGCTCCCCATTGGTTACCAGCACCTACGAAGTAGTGCATTTCATCATTCCAGTGTTTTTTAGCGAATTCAATTGCGAATGGTTCAGCTTGCTTTTCAACTTCTACTAAATCTTGTGCTAAGTATTTGTCGAATTCTGCATACATATCTTCGTAGTCCTCGAATTCACCATTGTTGAACATGAAACGGTCAGCAACCATGAAGAATTTTAATTGTTCGTTAATTGGATAAGAAATCTTGTAGTCTGCTAAGTCCAATAAGATAGCTTCTTTAGCATCAACAAATGAGATAACTGTAGCGCCAACTTCTGCTTTGATTTTTTTGATAGCATCAACAACTTCTTTAGTATTTCCAGTTACAGAAGAGATAATAACAACTGTATCTTTAGTAATACGTTTGTTTCCTGTAGTTAAGTATTCTGCAGCATTTTCTGCCCAAGTTTCAATAGCACTCATCTCTTTCATGTGTACTGTAGCTTGCATAGCACTTGCCCAAGTACCACCAACACCTAACCAGCAGATGTTTGAATATCCACGTTCGCAGATTTCATCAACGATTTCGTTGATTTGAGGGCGTAGAGCCAATGCTCCATTTACGCTATCGATTTTTTCTTGTTCATTAAATTTAATCATTTTCTTTTCCTCCATTTATTTAAATTTATTAACAACCTAAGATACCAAAGAATGAGCCAATCAATCCGATTGCGACACACAATAACAACAATGTAGTTGTCTTAATATTTTTCTTTTTCAATAAGTAGTAAACCAATAATGTGAATAATAATGGCATTAAACCAGGCATGATATTGTTGAATACATCATTTAATGTAGTTGCTTCATCACCAGAACCAAATGCCAATGGGAATTTGATTGAAACGTTTTCAGCAGTCATACCACCAACAACCATCAATCCTAAAACGCTTGCTGCATAAGTAAGTTTTGACATCAATCCATTTTCCTGGATCTTAGCCAAGAATCCACTACCTAATTTATAACCAGCGTTCATTAAGTAATAACGTAATCCTTGAGCAGGGATGTTGAAGATCAATAAGAATAAGATAGGTCCTAAGATATTTCCTTGGTTCGCTAATGATAGACCAACACCAGTAGCGATGATACGTAATGTTCCCCAGATGAATGAGTCACCAATACCAGCTAAAGGTCCCATCAATGAAACCTTAACGCTATTGATACTTTCTGTATCGAAGTTAGAATCATTTGCGTTACTTTCTTCCATAGCAGCACTGATACCAAGAATCAATGTTGACAATTGAGGTGTTGTATTGAAGAATTCCAAGTGACGTTGCATAGCTGCAATTTGGTCTTCTTTATTTGAATACAATTTTTTGATTACTGGTAACATACAGTAGCAGTATGCCATGTTCATCTGTCTTTCATAGTTCCAGTCCCATTCCATTCCGAATGAACGCCAAAATACTTGATTTAATTCTTTTTTTGTTAATTTATTAGAAGTCGTCATCTTCGTCTAATCCTCCTTCTGTAGCTGTTTGAGCTGAGTTGCTACGTAATTGAGTTAATACGATGGCAATAATAGCTCCAAAAATTGCAATTGCAGTTACTGGAATTCCTAAGTATACGCTTAATGCGAATCCTAAGAAGAAGAAACATGCAACTTCTTTGTCCATGATCATCATCAACAATAAGCCAAATCCAATTGCAGGTAATAAGCCCATTGTAATTTGTAAACCATTTGAGATCCATTCAGGAATTACATTTAATAAAGCCTGTACAGCAGGTCCACCTGCATAGTATCCACATGCTACGATAACACCGATAATCAAGTTAACACCAAAGAATCCACCTAAGAAGTGCATTCTCGCAACGCCAGCCATATTTCCTTCAGCTGCATATGCATCTGCTTTGTGAACAAATGGAGGTAAAATAAATACCATTCCAACGTTCTTTGCGATTAAAACCAATGAAGCAACTGGTAAACCAACAGTCAATGCAGTTTCTGGTCCAGCTCCTGTTGTGATTGTGAAAGCTGTTCCTAATACGGTTCCTGAAATCATTTCAGGTGGAATACTAGCTCCGATTGAGAAAGCTCCCATAAATGCTAATTCTAATGTTGCCCCTAAAGTAACACCTGTTGGGATATCACCAAGTACAACGCCTGTCAAAGCTCCCATAACCAATGGTCTTGACAACAAGCTTGTACCGAACAAATATTCAGCATTTCCAAGCATTGCTACCAAGCCAAGTAAAATTGCTTGTAATAACATATTTCTCCTCCTATAATACTTTCTCTACGTTTACTGGACTATCTTCTGGAACCATCTGAATTGTTACATCCACACCTGATTCACATAATCCTTTTAAAATTGTTTCTTCTGCTGGAGTAATATTCATTGCCTTTGAAATATTACGAGTTTCAGCAGTAGCCTTAGTACCACCAAGATTTAATTTATTGATGTTGCACTCTTTACACAATCTTTCAGCATCCTTAATCGATTCAACTACAGTCAATAATTTGTATTTGTCTGTAACACCACTGTTGATCGCATTTACTGCATCATCCATATTTTTAATAACTAATTTAACACCACTTGGTTTTGCCAACTTAATTGATGTTTTTCTTAAATCATCTTTCATAACTGCATCGCACGCAATTAAGATACAATCTGCTTCAACTGCATTTTTCCAAGAAAAAGCAACTTGACCATGTAACAATCTGTGATCCACTCTTAATAATTTGATCATTTTTTTCTCCTCCTATTAGAAATCTTCATCATCTTCGCTTGTCATACCATTCATAACTGTCATTCCCTCTTTAGCTGCTTCAATCAAATCGTTCGCATCTGCTAATTCAAGATTTTGGTCCAAGCTTTTCATTACTACATCTAATGCCAATCCCATGTTCATTCCTGAAAAATCATTACATTATCCAATACTGCAAGTTTAGATAAAGCTGTGTGAACGCTACCACCTTTGATATCACACAAGATTACAATTTGTTCTTCGCTTTCTTTTGCTTCTTTCAAAACTTCTTGATAATAATCTTCAGGATTTTGTCCAGGAAGCAAGCTATATGTTTCTACATCCTTAGCCAAATCTCCAACGATCATAGAAACTGAATCTTTCATTCCTTTAGATAATCCTCCATGTGAGGCAAATATTACTCTACTCATTCATCTTTCTCCTTTCTGTATTACGTCGTTCACTTATATACAAGCAAATATTGTGCCATAGAAATAAGCTTACAAAAAAAAGATGAGTTTCCCCATCTTTACTAGTTATTCTTCACATAATTATAAATATGAATCATTTCCTCTGTAGGAATATCTACACCATAGAAATCTTCTACTTGCTTAAACGCCTTCTTAACATAGTCCACAAAATCTTTGTGTTCATTTAAGAAATCCAAGCTTGGATCATACTCAGCATTTCTTGAAACAACAAGTCTTTCGATCAAACAACAAATGTGTACGTACAATCCAAAACAAGTTCGATTGCTGAAACGAACACCAACATACTTTTGTAAAACATCAATCGCATTGGCAACCTGCTCTAATAGTTTTGCCGGATTTAATATCGTTAGTGCATTCATAATATTACTCAATGAGAAATTATGCAGAATATTTTTATCAAACAAAGACAGCTGTTCTTCATCCATATAATCCTTGAAGTATTGATTGAAATCACCAAATGTATCTTCAATAATCAAATCTTCAATACCCACAAATGGAATGTCCTCCATATTTGGATCTAACGTTCCAAGTACACATAAAACATCATATTCTTCAAATACATTGTTCTTTTTACCTAATTCAATCAATTCCGAATAATTCAACGTCTTCACATCTAAATTAATTCCATCTGGAAAAGATTGCTCCAACATCGACTTTAATTTCTTGGCCGTACCCAATCCACTTGCGCAAGAACATAGAATGACTGGCTGTTTTTGTTGATGCTTTTCAATATGATACGCAAAATTGACACGGAAAGCATCAATCGTTTTTTGTAGTATGCTCTCCATCTCTACATTATTACGAATTCCATTTCCAATTTCTAAAGCGATTGGAGTACTCACATTGTTGATAATTCCAATATTCGCATTTTCTATATGCAAACCTTTATAAATATCTTCCAAACTACCCATATCCACTAAAAGATACAATTCTTTGACCTTGCCAATACGATCCAAATACCGATTCAGTTTCTCAATCATTGTGGCCGTATCAATATATAAAGGCATATCTAGCGCATCAAAAATATATTGTCCTAAAAAACGATTGGCAGCATCCGCAATACTTGAAGCCGTAGAAAAACCATGTGATAGTACAACGGCTGCTTTTTGAGAAAGCCTTGAATCTTTTTGTACATTATAAACATAGAAGATAAATGTACAAATAATAATGGAATACATATCCATTTCTAGATAGGACTTTAAATACGTACAAATTTCTAGAGATACATTGGTCGCTCTAAAAAATTCTTCTTGCAACAATTGATATAAATCATCACACTCTTCTTCATGTTTAAAAACCAGCTTCTTAAATCATGATATTCATGATGAATCTCATCTAAATAAGATGCGATAGCTAACGTTTCATTATTTGTAATTTTTAATCCATACCGCGATTCAATCAAGTTAAAGATATGCTGCACACCACGATTATAATAATCGACCTGACTCGATTCTTTCTTTCTAAAGATCAAGTTATCAAAATATTTTTGAACATAATTCTTTTCTTTTGCCATAAAATCCGACAAGCTTGTATGTTCCTCTTTATATTTTCGATAACACGCCAACAAGCTATCATTTAATTGAAGAATTTCTTTTGTACCATTATAGTGCCCCTGCAAATCATCCACATATATATATTCATCATCATCCAAAACCGTTTTTTGATTCGCGTAAACCTGCTGTAAAAGATCTTTAGGCAAACTGTCCAAATGAATCACTAATTCGTCATTGACCTTATCAAATAAAGAATTGATACAACAAGACTGCACACTACTCTTTAATTGACCAATATTACCTGGCATCTTACTTTGTAACAGCGCATTATACACTTTGCTACTCATCTTGATCTGACAATCTAAACGTTTTTCTTCCCGACTAAAAATATCATACAACAACTCAATACGCTCTTGCGTACCTCTTTGTTCAAGACTAGGAATGGTGATTGTCATTGGAATACGTCGCATTAATGTTTTTAACAAAACTTTATCCGGATTTTCTGTAGTTGCAAATACAATACGAACATTAGACTTATACCACTTTTCATTATCACCCACACGATGATAAATACCTTGATCCATAAACAAGAACAACTTTTCCTGGCATTCCGCTTTAATTCATGCACCTCATCCAAAAATAAAACACCATTATCGGCTAACGCAATCAGACCTTCATTGTCTTTTTCAGCTCCTGTAAAAGCACCTTTAACATGACCAAATAAGTTGGCCGTTAATAATTCAGGGTTGTTGGCATATTCACTACAGTTCACCTGCACAAATTGTCCATCTTTTGAAATGACACCCTGATTTCTTGCCCACTCATACGTCAACTTTGCAATTAAAGACTTACCTGTTCCTGTAGGCCCATAAAGTAACATAGGTAAACCATTAGGAGGATACGAAATAGTAGCTTTACATTGTTTAACAGTTTGAGCCAAAGAATGATTCATACCCACTAGTTTTTCAAAGTCCTTCTTTTCCTGATTTGATAATAAATCATCTAAACTTGCATATACACTACCCTTAAAAGGAATTGACTTTTCTTTCAAATACTCGACGGATATGAAACAAAACGGTTTTGATTCAATGCGAATCAATTTATTTTCTTTTACTAATTTATTTAATACAACAGACACCTGCGAACGACTTATCTTTAGATTTTCACTAATCAAGGCAACACTAGTCTTATCAAAATCTTCCTTGTCGCAGCATGCTAAAATATATGCTAATATTTTTTTCTATCATGTTACCCTCCACTTTTTTTTGAATTATTATACCATAATATGTTATAACATATATACATATGAAACAAGATTTGATTTATACACACACCTACAAACAGACATTGCATATGACAACAGGTTTAAAGTCCCATCTTGAAATATTAAGTAAAGATCGACAGACTTTATCCGATCTTTTATATAATGTCAGTCAAAACAATCCCTTTTTAGAATACACTCCCAGTCAAGATATCCAACAATATCTTGAAACCGGCATATCCAATAAACCGAGTCTAAAGGATGAACTTTATTTGCAGCTGCATACAAGCACCAAAAAATACAATGAACCCATTGCCAATTATATTATTGAATCCTTAGATAGTCATGGTTTCTTTGATCAAGATATCCAAACTGTACTATCAGATTTAAAATGCACTAAAGCCCAATTTGAAGAAACACTCTCTTTCATTCAAACCTTTGAACCTATTGGTGTGGCTGCTAAAAACAGTATTGATTCTTTAATGATTCAATTAAAAACAAAAGGCTATACAGTCGCATACACGATTTTAAAGAATTATTCAAAAGAACTTGAAGAAAAAGATTTCTATACAATTTCTGAATCTTTAGATATACCTTATGAAACTGTATTTGATGAATTAGCACACATGCAAGAGTGCAATCCATTTCCTTGCAGTGAATATGACACAGAAAGTACGACAAATTTAGCTTTACCTGAATTCACAATTGAAATTGATGAAGATCAATTAAAAATCATCCCCAAAGAAATGGGAAATCTATCGCTTCATTGTGAAGAAGTAAAATTGTCAAAAGAAGCTAAAAAATATTTAAATGAAGCTAAATTTATATAGATAGTATCAACCGGCGAAATAAAACCATTCTTTTACTCGCAAATATCTTAATTACCCATCAAAAGAATTATTTTCTATTTCAAGATGATTTAAAAGAATGCACACTTAAAGAAATTGCTGAAGAATCAGGCTACTCGATTTCAACCGTTTCTAGGACTCTGAGTGATAAATATTATGAATTTAATGATCATATGTATCCTGTAAAAGATTTATTTATTTCAAAGACACACAAAGGAAGCAGTAAAGACTCGATTCAAAAAGCCATTCAATTATTGATTGAAGTGGAAAATCCAGAGAATCCTCTACAAGATGAAGAAATTGTAGAAGAACTTGAAAATATGGAACTCTACGCATCCAGAAGAACCATATCAAAATATCGAAAGGAATTAAATATTCCCAATTCGAAACAAAGAAAAAAGGCGAGACTCTACTAAATCTCGCCTCTTACCTTGTTTTCTACAAACTTTTTAAATAGTTTTCAACATTTAAATACTGAATAGTATCCATTTCTGTATTTTCTCCACGATAAATCAATAACATGAAAAAGAGACAACATTACATTACTTCTATAGTTTCACATACAATTTTTTCAACTTCCATTTTATTATACCCTTTATACCCATTACCCATTTTATAGGGGGTATAAAAAAAGGAGACGATTAATAAATATCGCCTCTTACTAGTTTTTTTGAATATATATGATAATACCCCATCAATAGTGCCGCATTTACGATCCATGTCAATGGCCAACCCAAGAATACAGTAATTAATTCCGAACTAAATTGTGTTGCCACAAATAAATAGACTTGTCTTAAAATAACGAAACATAAAATCATTGAATACATTGGTACTTTAGATAAACCAACACCTCTTAAAGCACCTGCAGTAATATGGGATAAAGGAAGGAAGATATAGCCTGGCGCAAAGACAGAAATCATAGTCACACCAGCTACAATCACATCTTTATCTTTTGAGAATAATCCAACTAAGAACTCTCCATTTGTATAAATCAAGAAGGCTCCTAATGCGATGATTATTTCACACATCAATAATGTTGTATACAAGCCTTTTCTTACACGCTTATAGTTTTGAGCCCCATAATTCTGTCCTACAAACGTTGTGATAGCCATCGAGAAGCTTTGAATTGGAAGCTGCAAGAAACCATCTAGTTTTGTAGTTGTACTATATCCTGCAACAGTAGCCGATCCAAATTTAGAAATATACGATTGAACAATCACATTGGAAAAAGAAACTATACTATTTTGTAGAGCTGCCGGTATTCCAATCGAAATAATTCTTGATAGAATGGGCTTTGAAAAACGAATCTTAGAAATATATACCTTATACTCTTTATCTGTATGCATCAATTCATGCATGACTAGAATGGCAGAAACAAGCTGTGCCAAAGTTGTCGCAATACCAACACCGGCAACACCTAAATGAAAGTAGATCACAAACACAAAGTCTAATACAATATTGACTAAACTCGATACGACTAAGTAAATCAACGGATTTTTACTATCGCCCAAAGCTCTTAAAATTCCGGCTCCCATATTATAAATTAATGAAAAGGACACACCCGCAAAATAAATTTGAAGATAGATCACGGCCAAAGGTAAAACTTCTTTAGGAGAACCAATCATAACTAAGATGGGTTAGATAGAGCAATACCCAATATGGTGAATAAGACACATAAAACTAAAGTTAAAGCTAAAGATGTATGAATGGAATCCTGCATCTTCTTTGTTTCTTTGGCTCCAAAATATTGTGCAATCACAACACCAGCACCCGTTGATAATCCCATAAAGAATCCAACTAACATATTAATGATGGAAGTCGATTGTCCTACGGCGGCCAGGGCATGTGAACTGACAAAGTTTCCTACCACATATGAATCGACTGTATTGTATAATTGTTGAAATAAATTTCCAACCAATAATGGTAAAGAAAATATCAATATTGATTTCCATATACTTCCCTTTAATAAATCTGTACTTTCCAACGCCTTCACCCTCCCCAAAAGAAAATGCAGAATTCCATATTGGTCTTCTACATAATGTAAGATAATTTTAACTCTTTTCTGAAAAAAATGAAAGCTTATCCTAAAATTACATCCAATACCATCATCACACAAAATCCGAACAAGAAAGAAATTGTTGGAAGATTCGAATGTTTTCCTTGAGCCATTTCAGGAACAAGTTCTTCAATCACCACAAACAACATGGCTCCTGCCGCAAAACTTAAACAAAATGGTAAACATTGTAAGATCCAATTTGAAAACAAAATTGTGAAAAAGCCAAATATAGGTTCGACAATACCCGATAAGGAGCCTATCAAAAATGCCTTATGTTTTGAATAGCCATTGCTCTTTAAGGGTAAAGATAAAATAGCGCCTTCCGGAAAATTTTGTATCGCAATTCCAATGGGTAAAGCTAAAGCCGCATATATACTTCCTGTTTGAATCGCTTGTGCTAGTACTATACCAACAGCCATTCCTTCTGGAATATTATGCAAAGTTACCGCAAATACTAGCTTTGTCGTTTTCTTAAAATGCGATTCTTTTCCCTCTTCATCATTTGTTCCAGGATGCATATGAGGAACAATACAATCTAAGAAAAGAAGTAATAAAGCTCCTAAGAATATGCCAAGTACAATAATCAAAATATTCTTTTCTTGTTCCATCGCTGGAATCAATAAAGACCAAATACTAGCAGCCACCATGACACCAGAGGCAATACCTGAAAAGCATCTAGATAAAAGTTCATTCTTTTTATTTTTGATAAAGTACACAATGGCTGAGCCTAAAGTAGTACCAAAAAAAGGAATTAGTAATCCTAACCACATAATCATCACCATAGTCAGTTTAAACTAATTCCTTTATATACGTCAATTCAAACGCAAATTATATGCAAATCCATGATGCTCAATATAATCCTCTAAGATCCATCCTTTATCATGAATTTCTTTAGCGGCTTCTTTTCCTACATATCTAAAGTGCCATGGCTCATTTGTAGCGCCTGTTCTATCACCTGCATTTTCTGGGAAACGCAAAATAAATCCATATTTATAGGCATTTTCTTCAACCCAATTATAGTCTGGTGTTTCACCAAATGTCCCATTACGTTCCATCCATTACACTTTGACTTGTTAGATCCACACTCAATCCGCATTGGTGTTCACTTGATCCTGGAACAGACACTAAACTTGCCGCATAAGCCGCATCATACATCGCAAAATATTCATTATAAACAGCTAATTGCGTTTTATAAGAACGATACGAACTCTTAATCGCAATACTATACCCTTGTTTCAAGCCATCCTTATACATATTTTCAAGTGCAGTTGCCGCGCAATCTCTTAATTGCCCCACTTCACTTTCATAAGGAATATTTACATCTCTTAAATCACTTGGTACATAATCACTTGGAACACTAAAACCATTCTTAATTAAAACCAACATATTTGAAGGATCCTCAATGGTATATGTACGATCATCACGCTTACTTGAATCAATGCCTGGATAAGAAACGGTTAATACAGCTTTTAATGGTTTGAATCCAGAATCTACATATTCCTTGATATCTTTGATTTGTGCCCCTTTAATTGCCAAATATTTCTTTGCCTTTTTATAAGGTACACTAGCCGAGATCAATGTATCCAAATTTGAAATGGTATATACATCTGAATTTTTAAACAATACATCTTTTGTATATCCTAAATAATTCAAATCTTCCATTCTTTCAAAGTAAGAATCAATATAATAAACAACTTTCTTCACACTCTTTTTTGAAGCCCTGTAATATTCATCATACAATAAATAATGCGAATCATTTTTAACCTTATCCCACTTTGAAATATCAATAATTTGATCATAGTCCAAGATATCTTTGATGTCATCTTTTTCTAATTTTAATACAACTTTCTTATCTTCTTTATGATATCCCTTAATACTCAATCGAATACTTGTAAAATTCGCAATCAATAATGCGATACAAATCACTGGAATCAACACGACAATTGCGATTCTTTTTCTATTCACTTTTCTTTTTACCTTTTTCATAAACTCACCAAGAATCATTATATAGAATAAGAACTTGAAAAACAAATGAGTTTCATTTACAAAACATTTTCATCTTATATGTAATATTTTTCACAACGTGATACAATAGATTCTAGAGGTGATTATATGTTATTCAAGAACGCAACCATTTATACAATGGAACAAGACCCTTTTGTAGGTGATTTTAGAATCGATAAGGGTGTATTTACACAAGTAGGAACAGATCTAACACCAGATGTTGGTGAAGATGTACAAGATTTAAATGGACTCTTTGTATTTCCAGGTTTAGTTGAAAGTCATTGTCATTTAGGTATGGAAGAAACAGCCATTCGCTTTGAAGGTGATGATGTCAACGAAATCACAGATCCAATTACCCCAAATATGCGCGGTATTGATGGATGCAATCCAATGGATGAAACCGTAGAACTTGCATTAAAAGGTGGTGTTACTACCGTTGCAGCTGGTCCTGGTAGTGCTAACGTACTTGGTGGAACTTTCTTTGCGTATAAGACTAAAGGAAATTGTATTGATGAAATGACAATTCAAAATCCAATTGCGATGAAGGCAGCTTTTGGTGAAAATCCTAAGCGTTGTTATAAGGATAAGAAAATTGATACGCGTATGCAAATCAGTGCTCTTTTAAGAGAAACATTAGAAAAGACAAAGGAATACCTAGCTAAAAAAGAAGCTGGTAAAGATGTCGCTTATGATCAAAAGCTAGAAGCCATGATTCCAGTTATCAAAAAAGAATTGCCATTGAAGTGCCACGCCCATAGAGCCGATGATATTTTGACTGTCATTCGTATTGCGAAAGAATATGATATTGAAGTCACTCTAGATCATGCGACGGATGCAAGATGTATTGTTGAACAAATCAAAGAAAGTGGTTTTCCATGTATTTGTGGTCCAAGCTTTGGTCATAAGACAAAATTCGAATTGAAATCAAAATCCTTTAAAACACCAGGCGTACTAAATAAAGCTGGAATTCTAGTTTCCATCACAACCGATTCTCCAGTTATTCCAGAACAATATTTATCTTTATGTGCCGCTCTTGCCGCAAAAGAAGGTATGGATGAATATGAAGCGATCAAAGCCATCACAATCAATCCAGCTAAGATTTTAAAATTAGATAATCGAATTGGTTCGATTAAAGTTGGTAAAGACGCCGACTTTATTATTTGTACTAAAATAATTCTAGATACGACAAATGAAATCAAATCTGTCTATATCGATGGAAAGAAGGCTGTGTAATGCTATTTAAAAATGCGACAATTTATACAATGGAGCAAGACCCTTTTGTAGGTGATTTTAGAATTGATAAAGGAGTATTTACTGAAATCGGAAAAGATTTAAATCCAAAAGATGAAGAAGTACAAGATTTAAATGGACTCTACGTATTTCCTGGACTCATTGATGCTCATAGCCATTTAGGTATGGTATGTTCTTCCGTTGGTTTTGAAGGGGAAGATGGAAATGAAGTAACAGATTCAATCACACCAAACATTCGTGGAATTGATGGCTGCAATCCAATGGATGAAACCATTGAGTTGGCCTTAAAAAGTGGAGTGACTACAGTTGCGGCTGGTCCTGGAAGTGCTAATGTCATCGGTGGAACTTTCTTTGCGTATAAAACAGCAGGTCATTGTATTGATGAAATGACAATTCAAAATCCTTTGGCGATGAAGGCTGCATTTGGAGAAAATCCTAAGCGTTGTTATCAAGGTAAGAAAATTGATACGCGTATGCAGATCAGTGCTCTTTTAAGAGAAACTCTTGCTAAGACAAAAGAATACATTCAGAAAAAAGAATCAGGTAAAGATGTAGACTATGATCAAAAACTTGAAGCCATGATTCCTGTTCTTAAAAAACAAATGCCATTAAAGTGTCATTGTCATAGAGCCGATGATATCTTAACTGTGATTCGTATTGCGAAAGAATATGATATTGAAGTGACATTAGATCATGTAACAGATGGAAGAAGCATTATTCCACAAATTAAAGAGAGTGGTTTTCCATGTATTTTAGGACCTTGTTTGGGACATAAATCAAAGTACGAAGTAAAAAATATGTCTTTTGAAACAGCCAATGAATTCTATAAAGCTGGTATTCCATTCTGCATTATCACAGACTCTCCTGTCGTACCCGAACAATACTTATCCTTAAGTGCCTCTCTAGCACATAAGGCAGGACTACCAGAATATGAAGCTATTAAAGCCATCACAATCAATCCAGCTAAAATTTTAAAACTAGATGATCGTATTGGATCTATTAAAGTTGGTAAAGATGCAGACTTTGTCGTTTGCACAAAAAATATATTAGATACACAAAATGAAATTAAGACAGTATATGTCAATGGAAAGAAGGAAGCATAATGTTATTTAAAAACGCAACCATTTATACAATGGAACAAGAACCTTTTGTAGGCGATTTTAAAATCGATAAGGGTGTATTTACCGAAATAGGAAAAGATTTGAATCCAAAAGATGAAGAAGTACAAGATTTAAATGGTCTTTACGTATTTCCTGGTTTAGTTGAAAGTCATTGTCATTTAGGTATGGAAGAAACAGCCATTCGCTTTGAAGGCGATGATGTCAACGAAATCACAGATCCAATCACACCAAATATGCGCGGTATTGATGGATGTAATCCAATGGATGAAACCATTGAATCTGCTTTAAAAGGTGGTGTTACTACCGTTTCAGCTGGTCCTGGTAGTGCTAACGTACTTGGTGGAACTTTCTTTGCGTATAAGACAAAAGGAAATTGTATTGATGAAATGACAATTGAAAATCCAATTGCGATGAAGGCTGCCTTTGGTGAAAATCCTAAGCGTTGTTATCAAGGTAAGAAAATTGATACGCGTATGCAAATCAGTGCATTATTAAGAGAAACATTAGAAAAGACAAAGGAATACATGAAGAAAAAAGAAGACGGAAAAGATGTAGCTTATGATCAAAAACTTGAAGCCATGATTCCTGTTGTCAAAAGAGAACTTCCATTAAAGTGTCATGCTCATAGAGCCGATGATATCTTAACGGCCATTCGTATCGCAAAAGAAGAAAATATCAAGATTACATTAGATCATGTTACAGATGCAAGAAGCATTCTTCCTCAAATCAAAGAAAGTGGTTTTCCATGTATTTGTGGACCTGCATTGACTCACAAATCAAAATTTGAACTTGCGAATATGTCTTTTGAAACACCAAACGAACTCTATAAAGCAGGTATCTTATTCTCTATCATTACCGACTCTCCAGTTATTCCTCAACAATATCTATCTTTAAGTGCTGCCTTAGCCGCAAAGGCGGGTCTTCCAGAATATGAAGCCATTAAAGCCATCACAATCAACCCAGCTAAGATTTTAGGTTTAGATAATCGTGTTGGATCTATTAAAGTTGGTAAAGACGCTGACTTTGTCGTTTGTACAAAGAACATTCTAGACACTCAAAATGAAATTACGGCAGTATATGTAGATGGAAAGAAGGCCGCTTAATGCTTTTTAAAAACTCCACTATTTATACGATGGAACAAGATCCTTTCATTGGTGATTTTAGAGTAGATAAAGGTGTATTTACAGAGATTGGAAAAAATTTAGAACCCCAAAACAATGAAGACACACAAGATCTTACAGGATTCAATGTATATCCAGGCATGGTTGAAGCCCATTGTCATTTGGGTATGGAAGAAACGGCTATCGGCTTTGAAGGCAATGATTTAAATGAAATCACAAATCCAATCACACCCAACATGCGTGGCATTGATGGATGTAATCCAATGGATGAAACTGTACAAACTGCATTAGAAGCAGGTATCACAACAGTAGCTGCTGGACCTGGTAGTGCTAACGTACTTGGTGGAACTTTCTTTGCGTATAAGACAAAAGGAAATTGTATTGATGAAATGACAATTCAAAATCCAATTGCGATGAAAGCCGCATTTGGTGAAAATCCAAAGAATTGCTACAAAGGAAAAAATATTGATACACGTATGCAAATCAGTGCATTACTTAGAGAAACTCTAGCTAAGACAAAAGAATACATGATGAAAAAAGAAGCAGGCAAAGATGTAGATTATGATCAAAAACTCGAAGCTATGATTCCAGTCATCAAAAAAGAAATCCCATTAAAGTGTCATGCTCATAGACTGATGATATGTTGACCGCCATTCGTATCGCAAAAGAATATGATATTGAAATTACTTTAGATCATGCGACCGATTCACAAGTGATTCTAGACCAAATCAAAGAAAGTGGTTTTCCATGTATTTGTGGACCAAGTCTTTGTCACAAAGATAAGTTTGAATGTGCCAACGATTCATTTGAGACACCAAATAAAATGTATGAAAAAGGCATCTTATTTGCGATCACAACCGATTCCCCATTCAATCCCCAACAATATCTTCCAATCAATGCAGCCCTAGCCCGTAAAGCAGGACTACCTGAAAATGAAGCAATCAAAGCTATCACAATCAATCCAGCAAAAATCTTACATTTAGACAATCGAGTTGGTTCTATTAAAACTGGTAAAGATGCTGACTTTATTATTTGTACAAAAAGTTTGATTGATTTGAATAATACAATTAAAAATGTATATATTAATGGAATAAAAGCTGTCTAAGACAGCTTTTTATATGTTAAAATAGTGTAGTTGGAGAAAATAGATTATGAATATAGTTGAAAAATATGGTGGAACCAGCGTTGGAACCATTGAACAGATTCAGGCCATTGCGCTTCATGCCAAACACATGAAAGAACAAGGTCACAATCTAGTCATTGTTGCCAGCGCCATGGGAAAAACCACAAATAAATTAATAGAATTAGCTCATAGTGTCACAAACAATCCAAATAAAAGAGAATTGGATAGTTTATTATCTACGGGTGAACAACAAACAATTACACTTCTTGCGATTGCGATGAATGCGCTCGGTGTGGATGCGATCAGTTTAACTGGCTATCAAGCAGGTTTTCTTACTAGCAAGCACCATTCTCGTGCTTTGATCAAAGATATTGATACAACCACAATTCAATCTCATTTAGACCAAGGAAAAGTTGTTGTCGTAGCCGGCTTTCAAGGCGCTACTGAATATGGAGATATTACTACTTTAGGTCGTGGGGAAGTGATACAACAGCCGTTGCGATTGCCGCAAAACTTGGCTATCAATGCCATATCTTTACAGATGTTGCAGGTGTCTACACAATAGATCCACGATTATTTACGCGTGCTAAGAAACTAAAATCAATTTCTTATGAAGAAATGATGCAGATGGCATGTTTAGGTGCTGGCGTATTAGAAACTCGAAGTGTTGAGCTTGCCAGCAAATATAATGTTCCCCTTTTCTTAGGAAAAGCATTGGAAACAGATTTAGAGAAAGGAACTTGGATTATGCATAAAGAATTAGAAGATATGCCAATTACAGGTTTAAGTGTAAAAGACGACTATGCGATCATGCGCTTTATGCACTTACCTAACGATGGTATTTATTTAGGAAAACTATTTAAAATGATTTCCGATTTAAATATCAACCTTGATACAATTTCACAACAATTAGACGATGAAGGCCTTGCCAACTTTACTTTATATTGTTCCGAAGAACAAAGTAATCAAATCATGGAAAATGCATCAAAAGAATATCCTGTACATCAAATGCTTGGATATATCAAGCTATCATTAGTTGGTCTAGGAATTTCTACGCAATTCTGGTAATTGCGAGTAAGTATTAAACATCTTAAGTGAAAACAATATTAAATATTATATGATCACATCAAGTGAAATTTCCATTTCACTAACGATTGAAAAGAAAGACAAAGTTAAAGCGGTTCAAGCTTTAGGAAAGGCTTTTGATCTATAATGGAACTTCCAGTTAAATTTAAAGAACAAATGAAAAGACTTCTTCAAGATGAATATGAAGACTATCTACAAAGTTTTGATCATGAAAGATACTATGGATTAAGAATCAATACACTTAAGATTTCTGTTGAAGAATTCTTAAAGATTTCTCCTTTTAAACTAAAACCCATCCCATGGACAAATGATGGCTTCTATTATTCAAGTGAAGATAAACCAAGTAAACACCCATACTATTATGCAGGCCTTTACTATCTTCAAGAACCAAGTGCTATGCTTCCAGCACAAGTTCTTCCTGTAGACGAAAATGATATTGTATTAGATACGTGTGCAGCTCCTGGTGGAAAAAGTACAAAGCTTGCCACAAAACTCAATCATACTGGACTTTTAATTTCAAATGATATCAGTTCTTCAAGATGCCAAGGACTCTTAAAGAACGTCGAATTATTTGGTTGTGACAACGCCTGGGTAACCAGTGAAGATTTGACAAACATGGAAGAACACTATCCAGAAACATTCGATAAGATTTTAGTGGATGCCCCATGTAGTGGTGAGGGAATGTTTCGTAAAGAACCAGACTTAATTAAAAGCTGGATTGAAAAGGATGATACATTCTATCCGCCGATTCAAAAAAACATTTTAAATGCTGCTGTATCCATGTTAAAGCCTGGTGGATCTATCGTATATTCCACTTGTACTTTTTCGATTCATGAAAATGAAGAAGTCATTCAAGATGTATTAGACAAACATCCAGACTTGCATCTTGTTCCTATTGAAAAAATAGATGGTATGATGCCAGGTATAAACATGGAAGAATGCGTTCGTTTATATCCACATAAAATCAAGGGAGAAGGTCACTTTGTCGCTTTACTTGTCAAAGATGGAGAAACAAAACATAAAAAAGTAAGACTGGAACCAAGCGATAAATTGGATGATTGTGTTACTGATTTTTTAAAACTCATTCATTTAAATAAAGGAACCATTAAAGATAAAAAAGACAAAGTCATTTGGCTTAATACAGATTTTCAAGCTTATAAAGGCTATCGCGTACTAAGATCTGGCTTATTATTAGGGCAATTAAAAGGTAAACATTTTGAACCAAGTCAAAGTCTTGCCCTTGCCCTTTGTCCTGAACAATTTAAAAATGTATTAAACTTTTCCATTGAAGATGAGCGTGTTATTAAATACTTAAAAGGTGAAACTCTAGATGTGAAGGATTTGGATTCAAAAATATCTGGATGGACACTTGTTTGTGTAAATAACTTCCCTTTAGGTTTTGCGAAACTTTCTAAAGGCTCATTAAAAAACAAATATGCGAAAGGATGGCGTTATCAATGAGACTTGACAAATATTTATCTCACATGGGATTTGGCACAAGAAATGACGTTAAAAATTAATTAAAACGGACTGGGTTACCATTAATGATGAAACCATAAAAAGGGCAGACTATAACGTAAAAGAAGATGATAAAGATTTTGTGGATGATGAGTCCTGTAAGTTA
>ENA-OQIR01000371-OQIR01000371.1-human-gut-metagenome-genome-assembly--contig:-NODE-371-length-20338-cov-2.748058_pt1 | contig 20338 bp, 24 predicted proteins | sample MGYA00242580_ERZ504745 | MGnify/ENA primary metagenome ERZ504745 (study PRJEB26092, sample SAMD00036214) | human gut metagenome | host: Homo sapiens | study: EMG produced TPA metagenomics assembly of... | reverse complement strand
CAGAACTTCCAATACGTCATCACTTCCGGCAAATTCTGGACTGGTGTCGGCCATGTGCTGCTCTACACCGTCGTCCAGGTGCCGATCATGATCATCGCCGCCCTTGCGCTGGCTATGGTCATCGATTCGTTTGTCGTCAAGCACGTTACCGGTTTCCGTCTGGCTACTTCCTGCCCTACGCCATCCCCGCGTCGTCGCCTCCATCATCTGGGTCTACCTGTACAACGGTCAGATTTCCCCAATCGTCAAGGGTCTGGAGTCCATCGGCATCCATGTCGACTTCTTTGCCAACAACGTTGTCCTCGGTTCCATGGCCAACATCACGACCTGGACGTTCACCCGGTTACAACATGCTGATCTTCCTCGCCGCGCTGCAGGCCATCCCGCACGACCTGTATGAGGCCGCCCGCATCGATGGTGCCAACGGTTTCCAGGTCGCCATGAAGATCAAGCTGCCGAACGTGCGTGGCGCGGCGCTGCTCGCCATGCTGCTGTCCATCGTCGGCACCATCCAGCTGTTCAACGAGCCGCAGATCATGTCCACCGCGGATCCGGGCATCTCCAAGGCGTACACGCCGATGATGATGGCCATGAATACTTCGCAGGGAACGCTTACCCCGTCAGGTGACGGCCCCGCATCAGCCATCGCCATCGTCATGGCACTGATCGCAGGTCTGCTTGCCGTCGTGTACACCCTTGCTGAAAGGAAGGTGAACGAGTAATGAGCTCTGCAACCGCTGAAGTGCGCGCGAACAAGAAGCGCGAACGTCGTTTGGAGAAGCAGCGCGAGGCTGCACAGCACGATCTGCCCCGTTCCATGAGGCCGTCGCCTGCAGTCAAGACACTTACGGTCATCGTACTGGTGTTGGCGCTGATCTACTTCCTGTTCCCGATTTACTGGGCCATCATTGCGTCCACCAAGACGCCCTCCCAGATGACCAGCGGCAATGGCCTGTGGTTCTCCGTGTCGCTCGACCAGATCCCCAACGCCGTGGCCACCAACTACTCCAAGCTGCTCGGCTGGACCGTGGCAACTTCTGGCGCTGGGTGCTGAACTCCCTGATCTACTCGGGCGTCTCGGCATTGATCGGCACCATCGTGTCTGTGATGGCTGGCTACGCCACCGCAAAATTCAACTTCCGCGGCAAGAACGCGGCCATCGGCATCATTATGGCCTGCATGCTCATGCCGTCCGCCTGCTGACCATCCCGATGTACTCGATCTTCCACACGTTGCACCTGACCAACACTATGCTCTCGATCATCATCCCGTGCTGCGTTTCGCCGTTCGGCTTCTTCCTGGGCCGCACGTACGCACAGAGTTCGGTGCCGGACGAACTGCTTGAAGCCGCCCGCATCGACGGCGCGAGCGAGGCGAGGATCTTCTTCACCATCGTGCTGAGGCTCCTGGCCCCGGCCATGGTGACGATTTTCCTGTTCCTGTTCGTGGCCACGTGGAACAACTTCCTGCTGCCGTTGATGATGGTGTCTTCCGACACCTTGAAGCCCGTGACCCTCGGTCTGTACGGCATGGTCTCGCTGTCCACGTTCACCGATCGCGGCGCCTGATGATGGGTGCGTTGCTCGGCGTGCTGCCCGTGATCGTGCTGTTCCTCGGCCTCCAGCGCTACTGGCAGTCCGGCCTCGCCGCCGGTGCCGTCAAGGGCTAACCAATCCGCTGCCCGGCATGTCGTGTCACTCCTTCCGGTGCCGGGCAACGTCCCTCCCATATTCAGTGACACGATTCCAATCGTCCGGCGTCACCGTAAGCGTCAAGGATCTACGCAGTCAGGTCCCAGGGCCCGCGATGACGCCGGTCATTTTGTATGCGACGAATTCGTCGCTTTGTAGTTTTTTGATGACCAACCCCACAAAGGAGCACTCATGACCAGCACCGGCCGCTTCACGCTGCCAGTGAAGAGAATTTTGCCGAAAAGACCAAGGAACTCGCCGAATTGTGGGGTGCGGACGCCATCCGCAACTCCGACGGCACGCATCTGGACGAGGCAGTGCTCGCTCTTGGCAAGAAAATCTACAGCGCCTACTTCCCGACCCGCGCCCACAACGAGTGGATCACCCTGCACATGGACGAGACCCCGCAGGTCTACCTGCTGACCGCCCGTATCCTGGCCGAGTCCAACGCGGTGGATGTGCCGCTGATGGACGGTTTCTTCGAGGAACAGCTCAAGCCTAACCGTGACGCCGACCCTCATAAGTACTGGGAAGTCGTGGACCGCACCACGGGCGAGGTCGTGGACCCGTCCGGCTGGACGCTCGACCCGGGCGAGGACACCGTGCACGTGACCGCTGCCGTGCCGATGCACGAATACACGGTGAGTTTCCTGGCCTACATCATCTGGGACCCGGTCGAGATGTACAACCACCTGACCAATGATTGGGGAGACAAGGAACACGAGATTCCGTTCGACATCTACCATCCGGCCACCCGCAAGTTCGTGTTCGATACGTTCGAGCAGTGGCTGAAGGACAGCCCGCAGGTGGATGTGGTGCGTTTCACCACGTTCTTCTACCAGTTCACGCTCCTGTTCGATGCCAAGCGTCGCGAAAAGGTGGTCGACTGGTTCGGTTGCGCCTGCACCGTGAGCCCGCGCGCATTGGACGATTTCGAGAAGGAGTACGGTTACCGTCTGCGTCCGGAGGATTTCGTGGATGGCGGTGCCTACAACTCCGCGTGGCGCGTGCCCCGCAAGGCGCAACGCGACTGGATTGACTTCCTCTCCGGATTCGTGCGCGAGAACGTCAAGCGGCTTGCCGACATGTCGCACGCGGCAGGCAAGGAAGCCATGATGTTCCTTGGCGACCAGTGGATCGGTACCGAACCGTATAAGGACGGGTTCGAAAAGCTGGGTTTGGATGCGGTCGTCGGCTCCATCGGAGACGGCACCACCACCCGCATGATCGCGGACATTCCGGGCGTCAAATACACGGAAGGCCGCTTTCTGCCGTACTTCTTCCCCGACACGTTCTACGAGGCAACGATCCGAGCATCGAAGGCCTCGACAACTGGCGTAAGGCCCGCCGCGCGATCCTGCGTTCGCCGATCGGCCGTATGGGCTACGGTGGCTACCTCTCCTTGGCCGCCAAGTTCCCGAAGTTCGTGGACACGGTGACCCATATCGCCGACGAATTCCGCGACATCCACGACCGCACCGGTGGGGTGGCCGCCGAAGGTGAGCTCAACGTGGCGATTCTGAATTCCTGGGGCAAGATGCGTTCCTGGATGGCGTTCACCGTGGCACACGCCCTGCCCAACAAGCAGACCTACTCCTACTACGGCATTCTGGAATCCCTGTCCGGCATGCGCGTGAACGTGCGGTTCATCAGCTTCGACGACGTACTCGCGCATGGCATCGATAGTGATATCGACGTAATCATCAACGGCGGCCCGGTCGACACCGCATTCACCGGCGGCGATGTGTGGACCAACCCGAAGCTCGTGGAAACCGTGCGCGCCTGGGTGCGTGGTGGCGGCGCGTTCGTGGGCGTGGGCGAGCCGAGCTCGGCACCGCGCTTCCAAACGGGCCGGTTCTTCCAGCTGGCCGACGTGATTGGCGTGGACGAGGAGCGCTATCAGACCCTTTCGGTGGACAAGTATTTCCCGCCGGTGGTGCCGGACCACTTCATCACCGCCGATGTGCCGGTCGACCCGGCGGCCCGCGAGGCTTGGGAGCAGGCCGGCTACCGCATCCCGCTGAGCGGCTGCGGCGGCGGCCAGTCCATCAAGCCGTTGGGCGGCATCGATTTCGGCGAACCCGTGCTCAACACGTATCCGGTCAATGAAAACGTGACCCTGCTGCGCGCGGACGGCGGCCAGGTACAGCTCGCGACCAACGATTATGGCAAGGGCCGCGGCGTGTACATCTCCGGCCTGCCCTATTCGGCGGCCAACGCCCGACTGCTGGAACGCGTGCTGTTCTACGCTTCCCACAACGAAGACAAGTATGCGGCCTGGAGCTCGTCCAATCCGGAATGCGAAGTGGCACACTTCCCCGAGCAAGGGCTGTATTGCGTAATCAACAACACCGATCAGCCGCAGAAGACCACGGTGACTTTGGCCGACGGCACCACCGAGGACTTCGACCTGCCTGACAGCGGTATCGCCTGGCGTGAAGCCTGATCCCACGTTTTGGAGAACGGACCCATCATGACTGAAAGCAATGAAGTTTTATTCGGCATCGCCTCGCATTTTGCGCTGGAAGGTGCCGTGACCGGTATCGAACCTTACGGAGACGGCCACATCAACACCACCTATCTGGTGACCACGGACGGCCCCCGCTACATCCTCCAGCAGATGAACACCAGCATCTTCCCCGATACGGTGAATCTGATGCGCAATGTCGAACTGGTCACCTCCACTCTCAAGGCTCAGGGCAAAGAGACGCTGGACATTGTGCCCACCACCTCAGGCGCCACCTGGGCCGAGATCGATGGCGGCGCATGGCGCGTCTACAAGTTCATCGAACACACCGTGTCCTACAACCTCGTGCCGAACCCGGACGTGTTCCGCGAAGCCGGCAGCGCATTCGGCGACTTCCAGAACTTCCTGTCCGAATTCGACGCCAGCCAGCTGACCGAAACCATCGCCCACTTCCACGACACCCCGCATCGTTTCGAGGACTTCAAGGCCGCCCTCGCCGCGGACAAGCTCGGCCGCGCCGCCGCATGCCAGCCGGAAATCGACTTCTATCTGAGTCACGCCGACCAGTATGCCGTCGTGATGGATGGGCTCAGGACGGTTCGATTCCGCTGCGCGTGACCCACAATGACACCAAGCTCAACAACATCCTCATGGACGCCACCACCGGCAAGGCGCGTGCGATCATCGATCTCGACACCATCATGCCCGGCTCCATGCTGTTCGACTTCGGCGATTCCATACGCTTTGGTGCGTCCACTGCTCTGGAAGACGAAAAGGACCTCAGCAAGGTGCATTTCAGCACCGAGCTGTTCCGCGCCTACACGGAAGGCTTCGTGGGCGAACTACGCGGCAGCATCACCGCGCGCGAGGCCGAACTGCTGCCGTTCAGCGGCAACCTGCTCACCATGGAATGCGGCATGCGCTTTCTCGCCGACTACTTGGAAGGCGATATCTACTTTGCCACCAAGTACCCCGAGCATAATCTGGTGCGCACCCGCACCCAGATCAAACTCGTGCAGGAGATGGAGCAGAAGGCCAGTGAAACCCACGCCATCGTAGCCGACATCATGGAGGCTGCCAGGTGAGCCGTCAGTCGAACCATACCCGAACCAGCATGATGGGGGCCGAGCAATGAGCGATCAGCTGACCGAGGTATACGCCAGCATCGACGCCCTAGTCGATTACGCCTTGGATCATCTCGACCTCGATCCACGCAACGCAGACTGGACCCGCAACCAAATCTTCGCCCTCTTCCACCTGGATTCCTACCCCGGACCCAAAACCACAACGTCGGCGGCGTCAGTGTCAGACGCAGTCCAAGACATTGTCGGCAGCCGAAGCCAGGCCCCCTCTGACGAAAAGACCCCCGACCCCCTGCTCGCCGCCTTCCGCGCCGCCGCCACAACCGCCGGCCTTTTCAAGCCGGAGGAAGGCCCGGCCTACGCCGACACCATCATGGGCATCCTCTCCGCCAACCCCGCTGATCTCGACGACCGATTCCTGCTCGTCGAGCACCGGGATGGCGGCATGGCCGCCATGCAATGGTTCTACGACTACTGTGTGGCCAACAATTATGTCAAGCGTGCCCAGCTCGACCGGAACCCGCGCTTCGACTCGCACGGGCTGACGGTGACCATCAACCTCGCCAAACCCGAATTCAAGAACATGAAGAAGGCGGCGGCCGGCAACGCCGTGTCCGGCGGCTACCCGAAGTGCACGATCTGCCATGAGAACGAGGGCTTCGCCGGACGTGACAAGCGCACGCTGCGCACCCTGCCGGTCACGCTCGGCGGTGAGTCATGGTTCTGGCAGTTCTCGCCCTACGGCTACTTCGACCAGCACGGCATCTGCGTGAACACCGACCACACGCCGATGCATGTGGACCGCGACACCTTCGGCCATCTGCTCGACTTCGTGGACCGCTTCCCCGGATACTTCCTCGGATGCAACGCCGCGCTGCCTCGCATCGGCGGCTCGGTGCTCGCCCACGACCACTACCAGGGCGGCGGCGAACTGTTGCCGATGCACAAGGCCGCCACTTGGGCCGCCTTCACGCTCGCCGACTATCCGGACGCTGTGGTCGAAATCCTCGACTGGCCCGGTACCGCCGTGCGTGTGGTGTCGAAAAACCGCCAGAGCATCATCGACGTATCCGACATCATCCGCGAGGCATGGGTCGGTTATGACGACGCGGCGAACGGCATCGCCAGCCATGACGCGGACGGCAACCGCCAATCCGCCCTCTCGCCCAGCGCGATCATCACCGAACGTGGCTATGAGATGAGTCTCATCTTCCGCAACAATGCGATCAGCGACGAGTACCCGGAAGGTATTTTCCATGCACACCCCGAATACTGGCCGGTCAAGCAGGAGCCGATTGGACTGATCGAAGCCCAAGGCCTGTTCATCCTGCCCGGACGGCTCGTCGACCAGCTCGGCATCGTCGAGGAGGCGCTCGCCGAAGGCCGCGATTTGCCCGATGAAGTCAGCGAATTCAGTCTCGAATGGGGCGAACTCGCTGAAACATTGGCCGGAAACCGCGACCGCGAGGCCATCCACCAAGCCGTACGTGACGAGCTCGGCAGCGTCTGCTACCGCATCCTCGGCAACACGGCCGTCTTCAAGCAGAAAGCCACCACGCAAACATTCCTCGAAAGTCTTGGTTTTGCCGCTAGGTGAAACAGGTCAAGTGAAGTAAGCTCAATACTGAAGGAAAAACCGAAGGCAAGTCCTTCCAAAGGAGGGAATATGACTACTGTTCTGGTTACGGGCGGTGCTGGATTCATCGCCACCCACACCGACATCGAACTGCTCAACAAGGCTACGACGTTATTTCCGTAGATAACTACGGCAACTCGTCGCCCGTGGCGCTTGAGCGCGTCGAGCAAATCACCGGCAAGCCGGTCAAGCGTTATGACGGCGACGTGCGCGATGAGGCGCTCATGGAACGCGTCTTCGCTGAAAACAACATCGACTGGGTCATCCACTTCGCCGGTCTCAAGGCCGTGGGTCGAGTCCGTGGCCAAGCCGATCGAATACTACGACAACAACCTGTACTCCACGCTTGTGCTGCTCAAGGTGATGAAGAAGCACAACGTCAAGAAGATCATCTTCTCCTCCTCCGCCACCGTGTACGGCACGCCGAAGGAATTGCCGATTACCGAGGAGACGCCGACCGGCGGCACCACCAACCCGTACGGCACCTCCAAGCTGTTCCAGGAGCAGATTCTGCGCGACGTGCATGTGGCCGATCCGTCCTGGACCATCGTGCTGCTGCGCTACTTCAACCCGGTCGGCGCGCACGAGTCCGGCCTGCTGGGCGAAGACCCGAAGGGTATTCCGGCGAACCTCACCCCGTACGTGGCCAAGGTCGCGGTCGGCGAGCTCAAGGAAGTCCAGGTCTACGGCGACGACTACGACACGCCCGACGGCACTGGTGTGCGTGACTACATCCACGTGGTCGACCTGGCCAAGGGTCACGTGGCCGTTATTGACCACATCGACAAGGAAGGCGTGTTCGTCTACAACCTGGGTACTGGCCACGGCTACTCCGTGCTTGAGGTTATCAAGCTTACGAGAAGGCCGCCGGTCATCCGATTCCGTACGCGATCAAGCCGCGTCGCCCCGGTGACATCGCCGCCTGCTACGCCGACGCTTCCAAGGCGGAGAAGGAGCTTGGCTGGAAGGCCGAGCTGACCATCGACGACATGGCCGCCTCCTCCCTCAACTGGCAGACCAAGAACCCCAACGGTTTCCGCGACGCCGAGTGATATGAGCAGATGAGCTCCCTCTGATGGGGGAGCTCATCTGTCGTTTATCACACAATGCGCCTATCGGCGGCCCAGCGGGTGAGCTCGGTGCGATTCGAAAGCTGAAGCTTTCGCAGCACCGAGCTCACGTGCGTTTCGACCGTCTTGATCGAAATGAACAGTTCGGCCGCCACCTCTTTATATGTGTAACCACGCGCGATCAGCCGCATGACCTCCTGCTCGCGGGCGGACAGCCGGTCCAGCTCCTCATCATGAGCCGTGCCGCACCATCAGCGCCGCCATCAGACCCCGCCGCCGGCACACCCTGGAAGGTCGAAAGTACAAAACCGGCCAGTTTTGGCGAGAACACGGCATAGCCCTCATGCACCTGCTTGATGGATGAAATCAAATCAGCGCCGGTAATCGTCTTGGTTACATAGCCCTGGGCGCCGGCGCGAATCACCGACCCCACATCCTGCGGCGCATCCGAAACCGACAATGCCAGAAACACGGTAGTGGGGAGTAGGGCCGCGATTTGGCGAGGATCTCGGCACCGCCGCCACCCTCGCCGCCGGGCACATGCACATCCAGCAACACCACCTGCGGCTTGGTCTGTGCGATCATCGCCACCGAACCGGGCACGTCCGCCGCTTGGCCGACGATATCGAAGGAATCGCGCAACGTGGCGATTACGCCCGCACGGAACATCTCATGGTCATCGACCATGGCCACACGAATCTTGGCTGTCTCGTTCTCGCTCATCGATGTTCTCCCTGCGCCGCTTTCAGCGCGATCGGCATATGCATTCTGACCTCGGTGCCCCAGCCGGCCCTGGACACTATCTCCACTGTACCGCCGCGCCGTTTGATGCGGCCGATAATCGATTCGCGGATGCCCAGCCGGTCGGGCGGAATGGCGTCCATATCGAAGCCTTCGCCATGGTCGCGCACGAACACTTCAACCATCGTGTCGCTGGCCTCGCAATACAAAGACACCGGCTCGCCGCCATGCGTGACCGCATTGACCAACGCCTGACGGGTGGCGTCCAGCAGCGCATCGGTCTGGGCGCTCGGCCGCGCGTCGCCACGGTGACCACCTCAATCGGCTTGCCGTGCTCGTCCTCCACCTCGGCGGCGATCTGCTTCAATCCGGCTCCCACCGAACGATCCGATGTGGAACGTTCCTGATACAGCCATTCGCGCAGCTCGCGCTCTTGGCTACGCGCCAGGGCGAATACGGTGTCGGTTCCTCGGAGTTCAGCTGAATCAGCGCCAACGTTTGCAGCACGCCATCATGCAGATGGGCGGTCATGTCCGCGCGCTCCTCTTCGCGCTCCTTCAATGCCTGCTCGTGGGTGAGTCGTTGCAGCATCGCGTTCGCCCACGGCATCACCGCCACCACGATACCGACGATCATCACGAATCCGCTGGCAACAATGCGTCGAGGAGAGGTGCCCCACCCAGGAATGCTGACATTATGCACATACAATGCCCATCCCATGAAAATCAGTGCGATGCCGCCCAACATAGACAACAGCTGCGTGCCTCGCGGACTAAGATTCATCCATGCCAGTGCGATGCCGCCCAACCCTACCAGCAGCGGAAACACAATCTGGACATCCGCACCGGTGCTGGTGAGCAACAGTCCAGTGGCCATCAACGCGAAACCGGCCAATGCCACGACGGCCGGTTTCGGAGCACGTTGGATGGCCTCGGACAATGATTCCGGTGCGGCAGCCGATTCGTCGTCATGAGCGGCAAGTGGCTGATTGCCTCGCGCAAGCGGCGCCTGATCAACGGGCACTGTGCGAGCCGCAGCCGTCACCGGGTCTCCGGCGGGCATGAACACCCACAGGAATACATAAGCGATGATGCCTGCGCCGTAGAGGACGGTCAGTGCGATGAACGCAATCCGAACCCATGCCACGCCGATGCCCAAGTGCAGGGCGATGCCCTTGCACACGCCGGTGAGCCAACGGCTGCCGGGGGCGCAGTCAACGGCATGCGCGCGGGCAGCAATGGTTCGGGAGATGACGTCATACTCCTATTGTGCCGCGCTCAGGGCGTTGCGGCCGGGGTTTTACCCGGTGTTCAGGGAACAATCAGGGTGTTCCCCGAGCGTTGTGGCAGTGATCGGGCGGTGTAATGGAATCATGAGCAATCCAAACGCGAATCCATATCAGCCACAGCCGCAGCCTGGTCCGCAAAAAACAAGACATCGCGACGCTTCTTCACTTGGGTGCGATCCAGTGGACTGGTTCGCGGCGACGACCGGTGGATCGGCGGCGTATGCAGCGGCATCGCTTTACGGCTTGGCTGGAGCCCCACATTAGTACGTGCGTTGGTGATTGTATGTGCATTGTTCTTCGGTTTTGGCGCAGCTCTGTACGCACTCGGCTGGTTTCTGATGCCGGATGTACGCGATGGGCACATCTTGGCCGAGGACCTCATTGCCGGCCAATGGGACTGGAATTGTCTGGGATGCTTCCTGTTCCTCGCCGTGGCAATCGTGATTCCAGGTGCGGGGTGGGGTTGTATTGCGCTCGCCGCCTTAGCGCTATGGCTGTTGGCCAAAAGCGGCATTCGCCAGCAGGAAGGGTACGGATTCGGGGCATCTGCGCCGCGACCGGTTTCACAGCCTGTGTCATATCCAGCTCCACAGCCTGTCTCATATCCAGCCGCGCAACCGGTCCCTCAATCTCCTTTGTATTCAGCTCCGCAACCTTTTCCACAACCTGTTTCACAACCTGTTTCACAAACCGCGCCTAGTGTTTCACAGCCTGTTTCACAGCCTGTCTATCAGTCGATGCCCAGCGTGATGCCGGGCACAGTGCCCAGCGCGATGCCCGGCACAGTACCCAACGGGCCGTTTGCCCCCGACCGTATGAATGCGACGGCCTATGCCCCCACCGAGTCCAAGCGCCGCAAGCCGGCGGGCCCAATCGTGGTCTTGAGCATACTGGGCCTTACCTTCCTCTCCTTTGCCGGTCTGATGGGACTGATTTGGGTAAACGACATGGGCATTATCGGCATTATGCGTCTGAGCACCATCTGGATTGCCGCAGTATGCATAGTGATGGGGCTGGTGGTCATCATTCTCGGATTCAGAGGACGGCGTACCGGTGGTCTGATTCCTCTCGGACTGGTTGCCGGTGGATGCGCGCTCTGCATGACCATCGTTTCAGGCACGTATGGCGTGTACTACCGTGATCTTGGTGCCAGCGGCATCAATACTGTTGTTTCACTGAGCCAATCTGTCAGTGCGAGAAACAGCGACGGCATGAACGATGTGCAAAAGGATGGCATCTTCGTTGCCGATGCCAGCGATGCCACGTTTGAAACATTGCAGCAAGGTGTGGCGTTCAGCGGTGAAAACTACAACACCGATCAGGCAATCATTGATTGGTCCGATTGGGACAAGACACATGGACCGCACACGGTGAAGATGCTGGATGGCAAAACTTCCATCAGTAATTGCCCGGTCGGTACCATCACCATAGCCGCAACACAGGCGCAAGTGCATATCGTTCTGCCGGATTCCTGCACTTACGCCTTCGGCACCGCCGACTCCTACTACTCCACTTCGAGTGACGTTGGCGGCAAATACGAGATGGTATACAACAACTACATGGTCCAAGCTTTGTTTTCTTCGAAGCTGAAAGTGCCACCAATGGGCTGATCACGAATGGTTGTATAAGGAATCCGCCATGCCGGACAACGGCCCAGAATTAAAAATCAATATTCCCTATGTGTGGAAGCACGTGTCAACGTGGTGTACGCCTCCGATTGGGAAGGCTCTACGTTCCAGCCGCTTGCCGATATATACGACGGCAACAGTACAAGCAAGAACACAACCGAACAATCGGAATGATCAAGCCGTTGCAACTAGGAGATGGAATCATGACTGATGAAACCAAGGAATTCGCCTCCATCGAGGATGCGACACCGACCACGGCCATACCTTCCGAAACCGACGCGACCACCGCGACCACAACCATGGTGACCGTCGATGACCGAACCGATACCACGGTGCTGCCATCCGCAGCGGATGATGACGAAACGGCTGTGCTGCCCGTCCCCGACAATCATGCGGATGCGTCGGTCTCGGATGTGGATACGCAGGCAACAGCTGCCTCTCCATCGCCCATCGAACCAACCACAGATCGGATTGCCCTGGAAACAGTTGCCGATGCCGTGGAGGGAGATGGTGGGCCGATTCCATCTGCCGATGATGTGCCGATGTACGCAGCATCTTCAGCACGACCTCCCTATGGGCAGTCTCAGACCGCGGCAAACCATGCCAGCCTGGGGGGAGCGCCAAGAACGTCCAGAATGCTAAGGATGTCCAGAATGCCAAGAACATCCAGAAACAGAGCACCAGCGCGCCTACTGTGGTATTCGGACTATTAGGCGTGATTATCGGCGTGATCGCGCTGGTTTTCGGGTACATATCTCCGGATCGGATGATTTCGTTGTTCTCGCCGAATCCGCAATTGCTGACGGCTATTATTTGCGCCGTAGTGGGACTGAGTCTGGTAATAGTGGCCGTTGTATGGGCCATAGTCGGTGCCGTCAAGAAGAGAAAATAGCGTTACAAACCATTGCATTACGGTCCCAGTAGAAGCACATTATGACGGGAGCCGACCGATAAGAGCCGACCGTTCTATGCTGATGGGGGGGAGGCATAGTAACTATGAAGCGGATTTCGGTGCGGCGGGTAGCGAGCGTCATCGTCACCGCGATGGCGATGACGCTGGTATTCGCCACACTTGGCTGGGCGATGATGCCGCAATGGAACACACGGCCCTACACCAAGCACATCGTTATCGCTTCTGCCGACACCACCATCACCCCTGCCCATGCGAACATTCCCCACGAGGGGCGATATCGTACGCGTGAAACCCGACTATCCATCAAGACCGGCGACGGCGTCACGCTACCCGCCGTACTACGTGAACCGGTCGGCGCTCCCGGGCCACGCCCGGCTTGTCTGTTCATTCACGGGTCCGGTACCAGTGGTGCCGAGGATTTCGGCGATATCGCCAACGCCATGGCCTCTGCCGGTATCGTGACCTTGGTGCCGGCCAAGCGCAACGACAACTACACCGTGCTGCATCGCGACTACCCGCGTTTTGCTCGCGAATACGGGCGTTCGCTCGACGTGTTGCGTGGCAGAATCGGCGTGGACCCCGCCAAAACCGGCATCTACGCCGAATCCGAAGGCACCTGGATCGCCACGATTCTAACCTCGAAACGGCAAGACATTGCCTTTGCCGTACTTACATCCGCACCGGTGTTCAATGGACGTGAGCAAATGGCCATGGCTGTCAGCGCCTATACGCATGAGGCCGGCGCGCCCAAGCCCGTGGTCAAAGACATGGCCAAATTGATGTCGCTGGACTACGCGCCATTTGATCTAGCCTATGCCGACTTTGATGCCGACCGGTATCTGAAATCCCTCACCATGCCGGTGCTGGTGAACTACGGCACCTACGATACGGCCATGCCCATCGAACAGGGGGCGCAGCGGATCATCGCTACGGCCAACAAGTCCGGCAACGAGAACGTCACCGTACGCTATTTTGCCGGCAACCATCAGATGCGGCTGGTGAGGGCTTATTCACCCGAACCTGCCATTGGCCGAAGGCTATACGCAAGCGCTGGAAAATTGGGTGAACGGTGTGACTGCCGGAACCAAAGCCGATGGATGGGCAACGCCTCAAGTCGCCGGTGCAACACCTCACCAGCGCTTCGCCGCGTCGCAACGTACCAGATCCGGTATCGTCGGCTCGCTTGGCGTGCTGGCCGGTCTGATGGTGGCAGGGCCCGTGCTGATCGTGATGGCGGCGATATTAGGTATTGGCTTGACTGTGTTTTCTTGGCTACAGACGTTGCTGGCCGGGCGACGTAGTGTGGCGACTGTGCGGGCCGTGCATGCGACGCCGAGTGAGCTGGGGGCCGCCCAGCGGCGCATGTTGCACGGCATTGCCGGCTTATCTGCCGGTATCGGCACAGCGGTGATGGTGATTACTGGGCTGTTGTACGGCTATATGAGCGCCGTAGGCGTATCGGCTGTATTGGTTATGCCTCAACCGCGGCTGTTTGCCGTCGGATGGGTGGTGCTGCGAATAGCGACCATGCTGTTGGTGGTGCTGTTTGCTTGGGAAATGGAACGTGTCTGGTATTGCCGCGCCGATATCGTCGGTGTGCGGCGCGTCATATGCGTGATGGTAGCGCTCGGCACTCTCGCCACACTGATGACACTGGCATTTTGGGGCCTATTCTCGCTGTAATTCTGCCGATGTGCGCTGGTAAATGGGGCCTGGCGGGCAGGCTGCGTTGGTGGTCTGGGTGTGGGGCGATCGGCAGATTGCGTTGGCCTGGGTATGGCCGGCCGACGTACATCAGTCGGGGTGTCCGATACACAGTGAATGGCTGAGTATTACGCTTGGGAGGCTTCGGCCTCCTCTAAGGTGTCGAAACCGCCGAGCTGGACTGTGTGCAACAAGGTTTCCTCAGTGATATTGCGTTGCGGGCTGGCTGCGGCGCGCTCGCCAATCATCGCTTCGTAACGTTCGAAGGTCTGGTCGGATACGTACCAAGCTCGCCGCGCAGATAGGTTTCGAATGAGGTGGCAGATGGTGTGTCTTCGGTGGTGGTGAGTGCGCGCATCGCCTCGCCGAGCTTGGGGTAGCGCTCGCGGAAATCCTTGGCCCAGGCGACCTGCTGGGCGATGACCTGTTCCTGACGGGCCGCGCGCTCTTCAGAGAGACGCGGAATATACGGCTCTATGTTCTTCGTGAAATTTTCCGGTGCGGTGGAGGCCATCATGCGGCCGTATTTTTCGGTCACGAGGTTGCGGCCCACGTGGTCGGCCGCGTCAAGATCAGCGGCATAGCTGGTGAGTAATGGCCGCTCCCATGTGAGGAACTGGGCCAACCGCATCTGGTGGAACACCGGCCAGTTGCCTTGGCATGCCGCGCGTCCACCCTCATTGTTGGTGCGCTGGAACTGATCCCATTCATGACGCACAATAGCCTCGCGCAGTTCATCATCAGTCAGTTCGTTGGTCATCGACGTTCCTTTCACTGATACCTCCCTCTGATGAGGGAGGTGGCACGGCGAAGCCGTGGCAGAGGGAGCTTGAATCTACAAACTTTTAAGCACCGGATCATCAGAGGCGATGTGGTCCTCGACATACGGGCGCTGCCATTCGAGGAAGGTCTCGCCGGACGTGGTCAGGTGTTCGCGTTTGAGTTCCTTGACGATATCCACCGCAATCTGCTCCACAATATCGTTGATTTTCTCGATTGCTGGAGCCGCGCCCTTGCCGCCTTCGCCAAATCCGGCCCCGCCATAGCAGGCTGCCGAACTCAATCGCATCACGGTTTCCAACTGTTCGCCCACGTTCGGCAACAGCGCGAACATCGAGCCAGACAGCTTGCGCAATGCTGCGAACTGCCACTTGTAATACGGCATATAGCCACCACCATCGGCACGTTAACCAGGAACACCAACGAGGCGGTGGCCTGCACGAACTCGTGGATGGACAGCCATGCGGCCGCGCCGTCGCCGCGCTTCAACGAACGCGGCAGATTATATTGACCGGCCTGGGCGATCATGCCGAGTCGCTTGGAGATCAGCGCGAGCCGCACATCGTCGGGCATGTTCTTGAACCCTTGGCGCGTCTTGGAAAACAGACCGGTGGGATCGGCGAACACCTCGCCATTGGTGGCGGCGGCCAAGGTCGATTCCTGAAGCATTAGCCACTCATGCGGCGCGGTCTGCGCCGGCGCAGTGTGATACCCGGTGATCGACTCAAAGAAGTCACCGATGCGGAACACGCCGTCACGGCGATTCGCGCCCTGTGCGCGCGGCGTGACGGGGGAGAGCGGTGCATCAATCGGAGTCGTCATCGCTTCCGCCACATCAGAGGACGCCGCGCCTGACTCGGCAGTGGCGGTATCGTGCGTAGCGGTGCCGGGGTGGGTGCGTTTGCCGCATCGGGTATGACGGTGGAGCCTGCACCTGCGGAGGGGAATGCTCCGGAAGCATCGGACCTGGCATGCGCCTCGAACGTCACGCGGCCTTGCGCATCCACGCTGAACTTGCGCGGCAGTGCCTCGTAATCGACCTCAAGTTGCTCGCCGATCGCCGCGTAATCCTCATCCGTAAGCCACAGGCAGAAGCGCGGGCCGAAATCGTGGTCCTGCGAATACGCATCATCGAATCCGTAGCATTCCGAGCCATGACCCACCAGACCGGCGGCGATACGCCCGGCATACTGCGGATACTTCGCCGCAATCATCGGCTTGCCCATCTGCGTCCAGAACGCGCGGGCCAGCTTCAGTCCGGACACCGGGCATGCGGAAACGGCCTCGGCCGCGCCCGCAGAACCGGTCGACACCGAAACGGTGGATGGGGAAAACGCCGCGTTCGCACCGGTCTCGGGTAACGCCTGCGCCAATGCGCCCGGCGTATCCGCGTCCACGGCCGATGACGCGGAGCCGACCTGTGCCTCGACGCCCGCACCGGTCTTGCCCTGTGCCGGGCTGTTCGGCAGCCGCGAGCCGGACTGGGGCAGCGCGCCTGCATCGCCGGCAACACCTGCATTGTCAACCGTCACCCCGGCCTGCGCCGCCGCTTCCTCGGCCTGCCGCAGATTGTCGGCGGTGATACGCCAGTAATCGGTGTCCTTGCCGTAACATTCCTCGATCACGGCCAGCGCATGCCGGTATCCAGTAACCGCATCCGCATACCGTCTCTCGGCAAAGCACACCTGCGCGAAGCCCGCCAGTGCGGAGGCATAATGCGCGGAATGTTCCAGATGGCCGGTGCGATAGATTTCCAGCGCCTTGGCTGCATGCCAATGCGCGTCCTCCAACTTGTGTTCGGTCAGCAGGGTCAACGCCAGATTCGTGTGCGAGCTGGACACGTCGATATCCGCGTCCGGGTTCACGCTCGAGGCTTCGATAATGCGCAGCGCTTCACGCAACTCCAGTTCCGCCTTGTCGGGCCGATTCGTCTCGCTGTAGAGCATCGACAGATTGTTGTGCAGTGCTGCGAGCCTACGGTCGGTGGGCGCCAGCGAATGCCGGCAGACACTCTGCGCCTGATGATACAAATCCTCGGCCTGATCGTATTGTTTGGCCGCGCGCATCGAGGTGGCGCAATTGATTAGCGTGGTGGCCCACGCCTCGGATGTGCCGGTGGTCAAGCCCATACGAGCGGCCAGTTCCAGCGCTCGCTGCACAATCCACTGATTCTCCTTGTGCCGACCTTGCGAGCGATAGAAGCCCATCGTTTCGTTGAGCACGGTGAGCAGTCCGGCCTCGTCGCCGGCGTTTTCCGCGTCCACCATCGCCTGTTCCAAGTACGGACCGGCTTCGGTGGCTGCCGCGTGGCGATCGAAAATCGCGTCCAGTCCGTTCAGGAATTGTTGGGTATCAAAGGTTGCGGGCGATTGATCGGCATCGTCCGCAACCTGGTTCGCCGTGGAATCGGCACCTTGTGCTGCGGCCGCCGCATCGGTGTCGTCGGCATCGTCTGGACCATGCGCGAATTGCGCGGCGAATTGTTTGAGCAGTGCTTCCTCATCCATACCGCCAGACCTCCCTGAATCGTGTCTGATTTCAGTCTATTAATACTGTGAACAAACACGTCAGGGAGTTTGCTGTGAGCTTGGTCTCAGTCCACCTTGGTTTCGCGCAAGCGTGAATGGCGTCGGTATCGGTTTCGCAGCGCCACGAGTAGAAGGCCAGCAGCCCTACGGCAAGCAGAGCCAGCGGCATACCGCCCAGGCCGGTATAGCGATAGTTCATCGAGAAGGTGGTGAGCATCGCGCCGCCGACAATCGAGCCGATGGCATTGCCGAAGTTAAACGCCACCTGTACAGCCGCGCCGGCGATCAGCTCGCCGCCGCCCTGGCCGGCTTCGGTCATCAGCAATTGCTGTGGAGCGGAAGTAAAGAACAATCCGATGGCGATCCAGAACGTCAGTACAGCGGTCATCGGCTGATTACCCGGAGTGATAAGCACCAGCAACAAGCCGAGGCAGGAGATGGACTGACCTATTGCGGCCGCGCCGGCATGCCTCCAATGTCGGTCAGACGACCTCCAAGCAGACCGCCGATGACCATACCAAAGCCGGCAAGCATCATCAGCATCGGCACCAGGGAAGACGACCATCCGCCGGTTTTCTGCAGCCAAGGGGAGACGTAGCTCCACCAGCAGAACACACCGGCATTGCCGGTGAACACGGCGGCCAAAATCACCCACGGGCCACGGCGGGTGAGGAACTTGAACTGACCGGCGATGCCTGCGTCCTTGATCGGTGCAACGTACGGAATCCACGCCGACGCCAGCACAATCGTCATTGCCGCCCAAGCGGCCAAAATGCCGAAGCAAGACGCCAGGAAAGGAACTCGGCCATCAAGGTGCCCGCCGGTACGCCGAGCATATTGGCCACGGTCTGTCCGGTGACCATCACGGATACGGCCTGCGCTCCTTGCCTTCCTCCGCCAGAGTCTTGGCGATGAGTGTGGCTGTGCCGAAGAATGCGCCGTGCGGCAGGCCGGCGACGAATCGTGCGACGACCAGCATGGCGGCATTGACGGAGAATGCGGAAGCCAGATTGCCCACCAAGGCAATCACCATAAACAATATGATGAGGTCCTTCGGCGGCACCTTGCGGCCGAATACCAGAATCAGTGTGCCGAAGCACACGCCGATCGCATACGCGGAAATGTAATGGCCTGCGGTGGGGATGTCCACGCCGGTGGCGGCCGCGGCCTGCGGCAGAATACCCATCATCACGAACTCGGCGGCACCGAGAATGAACGCGCCCGAAGCCAGTGCAAGCAGACTCTTCTTCATGGTTCCTCTAATTACTTCAGTATTACTTACAAAAACAGTGCGGCAATCGATTGATTCGAGCGATATATTACGGTGGTCTGCCAACAAATACGGGGGCTTGCCGTGATGTGGTTTGTCGCTGTGTGCGGCGGGTTGTTTACCGCTGTTCGATCGCTTGGTTTGATTGTTGGGACAGGAAACGAAAAACCGGATTGCTGATTCCTCAACAATCCGGTCCAGTTGTCGGGCTGGCGGGATTTGAACCCGCGGCCTCTTCGTCCCGAACGAAGCGCGCTACCAGCTGCGCTACAGCCCGTTTGGCAACAGACGTAGATATTACATTGTGGTGGTGGACAATGCAAATCGGCATGTCGCGAGTGTTGCGTGATGGTGGATTCGCCATGTGTACAGGTCTCTCAACCTTGTGCAGGGCCGGTTTGCGTCATGTGAGCGGGTGTTCAGATGGCCGTGCGGTCTGCCGGGCTCATAATCGCCGGCCTTGCGTACACTGATGAATCATGGCTGAAGTTGTCGAAAATACCGAAAACACTGAGAATGAAACCCCGGCCGTCCCGCAGATGAGCACCGTCGAACGTGCGGAAATGCTGCTCAAGCAGGACGCCACCATCCGCGAGAAGATCAAGTCCGGTGCCACGCTGGACGAAGCCGTGGACCCCTCCAACAAGGAGTTCGGCCCGCTGGCCCACCCCGAGCAGGTGCAGATGCGCGTGGCCAAGCGCGCGATGATGCTTGAGGCCGGCATCGCCCCCTACCGGTGCACTTGGACGTCACCGACACCATCGAGGCGGTCCGCGCCAAGTATGACGGCAAGCTCGAGGCTGGCGAAGAGACCGAAGACATGGTCGGCATTGCTGGCCGCGTGCTGTTCCTGCGCAACGCGGGCGGCCTGTGCTTCGTGCAGCTGTCCGCCGGTGACGGCACCAAGATTCAGGGCATGATCTCCAAGAAGGAGATTGGCGCCGACTCGCTCAAGCAGTTCAAGCAGCTCGTCGACCTTGGCGATCACCTGTACCTCAAGGGCCGCGTCATCGCCTCCAAGACCGGCGAGCTGTCCGTATTCGCCACTGAGTGGCTATCGCCTCTAAGGCCCTGCAGCCGCTGCCGGCCCTGCACAAGGACCTGAACGAAGACACCCGCACCCGCAAGCCGTACATCGGCATGATCGCGGACGAGAACATCCGCAACATGGTGCGCAACCGCTCCAAGGCCGTGGCCTCCCTGCGCCGCACCTTTGACGACCACGACTTCCTCGAGGTCGAAACCCCGATGCTGCAGACCCTGCACGGTGGCGCGGCCGCCCGCCCGTTCACCACGCACATGAACGCCTTCGACCTTGACCTGTACCTTCGCATCGCCCCGGAACTGTTCCTCAAGCGCTGCCTGGTCGGCGGCATCGATCGCGTGTTCGAAATCAACCGTGACTTCCGCAATGAGGGCGTCGACGCCACGCACGCCCCCGAATTCACCATGGTCGAGGCCTACCAGGCCTATGGCACCTATGATTCCATCGGCCAGCTGGTCAAGGAGCTCGTGCAGAAGACCGCCATGGACGTCTACG
>ENA-OQIR01000370-OQIR01000370.1-human-gut-metagenome-genome-assembly--contig:-NODE-370-length-20344-cov-2.587575_pt1 | contig 20344 bp, 25 predicted proteins | sample MGYA00242580_ERZ504745 | MGnify/ENA primary metagenome ERZ504745 (study PRJEB26092, sample SAMD00036214) | human gut metagenome | host: Homo sapiens | study: EMG produced TPA metagenomics assembly of... | reverse complement strand
CATTTCTCCTGTGTTTTCTGCGAAGTTTGTTCCCATCGGAGTCATAACGATACGGTTTGGAATTGTACATCTTCTGACTTCTAATGGTTGAAATAATGAATTAAACTTTGCCATTTTTTCCTCCTAAATGTTAACTTATTCACAAGACAATCCTATTATAATTATTTAAATCTATTGAAACAATTATGTTTTATCTATTTATTTATAGATTTTATCTATAGATTATTTTATAATCAAAGCAGGAGGACACCATGAATCTTAACCATTTATATTACTTTAAAGTACTTGCAGAAACCGAACACTATACGCAAGCCGCCAATATGTTAAACATTACCCAGCCTTCCCTATCGCATGCCATCTCGCAATTAGAAGATGAATTAAATTGTTATTTATTTGAAAAACAAGGAAGAAACATTCGTTTAACAAGATATGGAAAAATCTTCTATGAATATGTCACAAAGGGATTAAGCGAAATCGAACTGGGTCAAAAAAAGATTGATGCCATCACTTCCCCTAATCAAGGATGGATCAACCTAGCTTTTATTTATACACTTGGATATCGTTATGTTCCGCATTTAATTCAACATTTCCATTTTGATAAAAACAATAGTAAAATTAAATTCACTTTAAAACAAGGAAGCACAAGTGCACTACTTGATGGATTAGAAGAAGAAAAGTATGATTTAGTTCTTTGTTCCTATCAAGAAAATCGAAACAATATCAATTTTGTTCCTATCACAACTGAAGAATTAGTCGTTGTCGTATCAAAATTAAATCCATTGGCATTAAAAAATGAAATTGATTTGCAGGAACTACAGAATGAATATTTTATTTATTATAGTAAGCAAAGTGGATTAAGACCTTTGATTGATGATTTATTTCATTCCAACAATATTGAACCCAACATCATGTTTGAAGTTGAAGAAGACAGTGCCATCCTTGGTCTAGTTGATATTAACTATGGTGTAGCTGTTGTACCCAACATTCCCATGATTGATCATTCCATTTAAAGAAGTTAAAAATCAAGAACCCACAAAAGAAACGTATTATTTATATGGCTACAGTAAAAAATAGATATGCACCTCCGGCTGTACATTCATTTTGTAACTTCATTATTCAAAACTCAAATATAGATTAAAGGAAGAACATCATAAATTTGATTTCATTACTTTTGTTCCTTAATAAGACTTTCATATTGAATATAGTTTCTTAAGAAAGTAACATGCACATAAGTATACCAGGTCAACTCATTGAAACAATATGGATTTTTTCTTTTCTTTAATATAACATCAATCCAAACACATCTGTCTTCATGTTATCGAAGCCTCCTTTTAACTCTATCATTCCTTTTTAACTTTGGTAACGTTAAAAGTGAAGTTTTTGCGTTAAATCATTTCAGGCATAATAAAAGGCAAAAACGTCAACAATTTCAGGTTTATGAAGTACGCTTTTGCCATAAATATTATATTAAATCAAGAAAAAACGTGAATTTCTTCTTTTAGTCCAATAATAAGTTTTCATATTGAATATGATTTCTTAAAAAAGTAATGCCTGCTAAAGCAAGTGCACAGCCTAGTCCTGAATAAAAGAAGACAATAAAGATATCTGAAAAAATGCCCCTAGCTCTAAAGCCAATACCTCCACCCATCATGCAAGCCATGATCATATAGGTTTTTAAATCAAAGAAGTACCAGAATGGACGTATTTCTTCATAGCCCATAATGCGTTTTGTATATTTTTTGTTCATCTTGATAAACATCATTCCAAATACATAAAATACAACAACTGTTAATATATATAAACTTTCATTCTTTCTGTCAACACTTATATTGAATCATGAATGTATTCGAAAAGTTTCTCATATACATTTATTGAATCAAGTACTTTTCAAACGCCTTTTCGGCATCCAAATTAAAATTGCGAAAGAATAATATTAACCAAACAAGAATAGCTACAATTGCGACATATGCACTTAAATAATAAGATATAACAGATCCTATACATAGAATCACAAAATGGATAAAGCATTGATTGCGCATATCTCTAGAAATATATGCCTTGTCATACTTTTCTGGATGGTTCAATGTATTAAAGCCAGAAACATAATTTGCACCTTTTTCTTTTAATAGCGCAAATATAATGCTTAATATTAAAAACAATAAAGCTAGTATTGTGCATGTACAAAATCCAATATTCATAATAATCACCACTCTTATTATACTCTTTTGAAACCATTTTCTGCTTTTTACATTTATTTTCATTTAAGGGTTGCCAGTTTCAATGAAATGGTGTATCCTATGCATATGAACAATTCAAGACAATATTACTACTACTTTAAATAGCCCTGAAAAAAGCCATATGTATACGATGGTTATTTTTAAGTTTCAGGGCATTCAAAAAAGCATTTCTAATTCGAAATGCTTTTTTTCACATTTAAAGAGCTGTTCTAGAAAAGAGGAAATGATATGAAATACGGATTGATAGGTGAACACTTGGGGCATAGTTTCTCCAAACAAATTCAGACAAGAATTGCAGAGATTGTAAATGTAAAAGATTATGACTACCAATTAGTAGAATTAAATAAAGAAGAATTCAAAGAATTTATGAAAAAGAAAGATTTCAAAGGAATCAATGTGACTATTCCATATAAAAAAGATGTCATTCCTTATTTAGATGAAATGGATGAGAGTGCTAAAGCCATTGGTGCTGTCAATACAATCATCAATGTAGATGGCAAATTAAAAGGATTCAACACAGACTTTGGTGGATTCTTATATATGGTTAAAGCACACAACGTACATATGGAAGGCAAAAAAGTCTTGATTATTGGCAATGGCGGCGCTTGTGCAGCTGTTAAAGCCGTTTGTGAACATGAAAAAGCCAAAGACATTGTGATTGTATCAAGAAGTGCAGATCGTGGTGCCATTGGATATGATGAAATGTATACATCCCATTTAGATGCAGATATTGTCGTCAATACAAGTCCTGTTGGAATGTTTCCAAATATTGCGAATGCACCAATTGATGTAAGCTGGTTCCATAAATTAGAATGTGTATTAGATGTTGTATACAATCCCATTCTTACACGTTTATGTTTTGAAGCTCAAGAAGCCGATATCAAGCGTGTGATTGGTTTGGAGATGTTGATTGCGCAAGCCAAATATACATTTGAAATTTTTGAAAATATGTCTTTTGACGACTCTATCATTGATGAAATCAAAAAGGAGATGATTGAAAGATCGTTGTAACATCGTATTGATTGGTATGCCAAGTGCTGGTAAAACAACAATTGGTAAAATGCTTGAAGAAAAGCTTGAAAAAGAATTTTTCGACTTAGACGATATGATTATTGCCAAAGCCGGCAAAAGCATTCCTGAAATCTTCCAGGAATCTGGAGAAGCAGGATTTAGAGCGATTGAAACAGAAGTTGCGATTGAAGCGAGTAAAATGAACAATAAAATCATCGCAACTGGTGGTGGTGCCATTAAACATAAAGTCAATATGGACTTCTTACGTTTAAATGGAATCACGATCTTCATTGATCGCGATATCGATAAGTTAATTAGTTCCGATCCAAATAGACCTTTATCAAGTTCTAAACAAGCCCTTCAACAAATGCATAAAGAAAGATACCCATTGTACCAAAAATACGCAGCTTATGTAGCCGTCAACAATGCGAATATTGAAGAAACGGTAGACGATATTGTGAATGCCTATCACAGCATTTTAATTGATGCCGTTGCAGACTAGCGAGAAGGTTTATCTTCTCGTTTTCTTTTAAAAAACCAGGAGAAATTATATGGAAAATCAAGTTACTCAATTATTAAAAGCTATGGTAAAACCAGACTATACAGCATGTAGCTATGCCTTCATGCAAAATGGAAAAATTGTATGTGCCGATGCGATAGGTGTCATAGACAAAATCAACAATCAGCCCATCACAACAGATTGCACATTTAATGTATGTTCCATTTCTAAAATTTACTGCACTGTATGCATCATGCAATTAGTGGATGAAGGATTGATTCAACTCGAAGATAAAGTTGCAGATATTCTTCCTGAATTCACAATGAAAGATGAAAGATATAAAGATATTACAGTACGTATGTGCTTAGATCATTCAAGTGGACTTCCTGGAACACAATGGAAACATTTTAGTGTAAGTACAACTTCTAAGTTTGACTACTATAGCGAAGTATTAAACTATTTTTCAAATAGCACTCTAAAGGCAGATCCAGGAACTTATAGCACCTATTGTAATGATGGTTTTACACTCGCTGAAATGGTTGTTTCAAAAGTTCGTAATATGCCTTATGAAGATGTTTTAAAGAAATATATTACAGAAAAGATTGGCGCAAAAAGTACCAACACAACATATACAATCAATTCAGATTGTCCTTTAGTTTCTGAAGGTAAGAAACCAAAAGAATACTTCCCAATTCAAGGAGCTGGTGGTATCACTACTTCTATGATTGATTTATGCAAATTTGGTCAACTCTTTCTAGAACCTAATTCTATTATTAGTGAAAAGTCAAAAGCTTTAATGGCTAAATCCTGGGGCACTACATTTCTTGAATCGGATCTAGGCGCCATTGATTTTGGCTTAGGCTGGGATCTAGTCAAACACCATGATCCAGACTATGATTTTGGTGATGGAGTTCTGGCAAAAGGTGGAAACAGTATGTTCTTTAGTTCAAGACTGATCATTGTTCCTAAATACAATGCCGTACTCGCATTCAGTGAAACACATGATTGTGGATTAGAAGTTCCGACAACTTTAATGCGCCTATTCAATACTTATTTAGAACCAAATACATATCCAGATTATTCAAGAATTTATGCCCATGCCTTTGGTTTACAAAAAATCACAACCATAAAATCAAGTATGGTTGTGCAAGACAAAACAGAAAAAGGCTGGATCATGAGTGATTTATTAAATTATTCCAATGGCAAATGGACCAATGAAAAAGGAAATCAAATCTTCTTTGAAGGGGATTATCTTTTAAAGACAACAAGAAATCGTACGGTTGCGTTTGCACAAAAAGCCAAAAAACAAGAACTCAACTCAGTCTGGAAATCTAGATTAAACAAGAAATATATTGTGTGTGATACAACTTATTATGATATTGTCACAAACCAAATGTTATGCAGTGTTGAATTTAATAGGACAGAAGATACACTATCATTGATTGTACATGGTAATAAATCTGAACCAGTCGTATCTGAATTTCCAATTGAAGTAATCGATGATACACATGCCAAAAGCTATCTAAATACACCTTGTAATGGTTCTAGAGATCGTGTGGAACCTTATTTTGAAAACAATAGACTTTATTGTGCTAGCTACACCTATATTTGTGAGGATGATATCGAAGTGTATGATTCTCAATTGTTTGAAAAAGAAAATCAAGTCTACAAAATCAACAACACTTTAGAAGTCTTACCAACGATTTGTAAGAATCACCGAATTCTAGTATTAGATTCAAATGGAGATTTATACTATGATTCAATGGATGTTGAAGAATATAAACCAATTGAATCTGGATTTATCATCTTGGTTTAACCTTAACGTGGATGGAAGTAATATACTCCTCCACTTTTTTTGTTTCATGTATATCAATCAATAAAAATTCTAAGAATGGTCCTTCGATTTTATAATTGTGTTCTTGAATCCAATCTTTCATTTTATAAAAGAGCTGGTTTGTACGATCATACTCTCCTGAATAAGTATATGTACAATATATGCCTTCATCTAGAATAAAGTCATGTTTTTCTTCTTGAGTTAAAATAAATACACTTGTATAGACGAATTCATCATTTTTATATTCGACTACACTGCCTGAATCCATATTTCCAAGTACCGAAATATCTTCTTCCATCGATTCACTCAGTTTCGTTAATAAAAAGTCAATTTTTTCATCTTGATCAATTTTTTCTTTTAAGTACCGACAATATCTTTTGGGATATGCTTCAATTTTGCATGTATTAAAATCAATTTGTTTGGTACGATCCAAATCTTCAATACGTGTTTGAATGGAAGACAATGTAGATTGTAAATCTCGAATCTGTCTTTGAATCAACTCCTCTTCTTCTTTTAAAAACGCAATCGTATTATTTACGCTTCGATTGTCTAAATATTCCTTGATTTGTGATGTATCATACCCTAGTTTTAAACAATCTCAATAATATTTAAGATATAAATATCATTCAGTGTATATAATCGATAATTTGATTTTGAGCGCATAGGACAAATTAATCCTACTTCTTCATAGTATCGTAAAGAGTCTGTTTTAATATTGTATAATTTAGCGATTTCATTAATTTTATAATACTTTTTCATACCATCACCCTTGACCTTAGTATTATACCAAGGTTTACACTGTAATTGGTGATTTTTATGTTGAAACAATATCTTAAGTTTGTCATACCATCCATATGTTCGATGGTTATCTTTAATCTATATACTTTAGTAGACGGTATATTTGTTGCCCACTTTGAAGGCGATACGGCATTAGCTTCTATCAATGTGGCAAGTCCATATGTTACAACCATTTTCTCCATTGGAGTCTTATTTGCGATTGGATCAAGCACTGTCATGTCAATCTATCGTGGTGCGAATGAAGAAAGAAAAATGCATGAAGTATTCACAATGAATACCATCACAATTTCTTGTGTGGCCCTATGCATTGCGGTTTTATCTTTTATAAATTCGCATCATATTACAGAATTTTTAGGAGCCAATGAAGATGTATTTAACTATACAGATACCTACATAAAAGTATTATCCTGCTTCTCCTTCTTTTATATTGTATCTTATTGTTTGAAGTTCTCTTAAAGGCTGATGGCTTTCCACAAAAATCTATCATGGGTATTTGTCTAGGCGCTGGAACCAACCTTGTTCTTGACCCATTATTTATGGGACCCTTGAATATGGGAATTAGTGGTGCTGCATTAGCTACAGGTTTATCTCAACTTGTAACTTTCTGCTTCTTCTTTTATCATTTTGCGTTTAGTCATAAATCACATTTCCATTTTGTGAAGGCAAACTATCCTTGGCATGAATATTCTAGAATTCTTTCATTAGGACTTCCCGATTGTATTTCTGAAATTTCTCCAGGCATAATGATTACAGTATTTAACTATCGGATCAATCAACTCCTTGGTACTAATGGACTTGTTACTTTACCGTCTTAATGTATATCTATAACTTAGTATTGATGGTGATGGTGGGAACCAGTCAAGGAACGCAGCCTTTGGTTAGCTACTACTATGGTCGAAGCGATAAAAAAGCCGTTTCAACTTTCCATAAATATGCACGTGTTTTAGTATCTTGTGCTGGAGTTTTATTATTCTTAATTGTAGAAGTATTTGCACCAAATATCACGGCTGCCTTTATTCTAGTAAATACAGAAAACTACTTTAATACCATTACAGCCCTACGCCAATTTAGCTTTGTCTTCTTGATTATGGGACATGTCGTGATCACTAGCGGCTACATGGTCGCTTTAGAAGAGTCTAGAAAAGCCTTTGTGCTTTCGATTTCTCGTGGTATTCTCTTTGTCTTATTATCTCTATTTGTTTGTACAACATTATTTAAGGAAAATGGAATTTGGATCAGTTGTACCGTCTCTGAAATCTTCTGTTTAGGTATTGCCCTTTATGATTTAAAAAAACAAAAGAAAATATAAAAAAAACAGATATTCAGCATAATTTTGAATATCTGTCTTTTCTAATATTAAATGCCTAAAAACAAATGGCAGAACAAAGCAGCAAGTAATGCACCTACAAAAGGAGCAATTCCTGGAACTAATAGTCCATATTGCCAATCATTATTAGCTTTATTTTTAATAGGTAATAATTGGAAGGCCAAACGAGGTCCTAAATCACGAGCTTGATTCATCGCAAATCCAGTTGTTCCTCCAAGACCCATACCAACAGCCCATACAATAAGACCTACTCCAATAGGTAATTGTGTTTCATATTTTGTAGCAACAGCTAAAATGGCACTCAAAAAAACTGTTGTTGCAAGTGTTTCGACAAAGAAGTTTCTTGGCAAATTTCTGCAGTTTGGATTTGTAGAGAAAATATTACGAATGGCGATTGGATTTACATTTCCTTCGCTTTCTGTAAAGTGATCTTTATACATCACATAACAAATCAATGCTCCTACAAGTGCGCCTAAAAATTCGGCAATAACGTATGGAATAAAGCTTGTCCATGGAAGCATGCCTAAAACACATTGTGCAAGTACCATGGCAGGATTCATGCATACGCCACCAAAAATGTATAGACAAACACTTATGCCAAATGCCCATGTTGTGATCGCAAAGATGTGTCCGCTTCCGTGGTATTTTGTGTTTGTCAAAACTTCATCGCAGTGTACACCGACACCAAATAAAATCATAAGTCCTGTTGATAAAAATTCCGCAATTAAATTGTGTAACATAAATTCAAATTTCCTTCCTTACATATTTACAACGACACCCAAGCCATCAGGAATGACGGCAACTTTGGCATCTTTTCCTTTTATTTCAAATGCTTTTTCTAAAGCTTCATCTACAGTTGTAGCTAAATCCATATGCATATCTTTCACAAGTTGAGGATCTACTAAATCGGAAACCAAAATAACTTTGTGATGAGCTAGAATACGTGCACAGATTTGAGATGTCCATTGATCTGGAACCGTTTCTAAACGAGGTGTATGAATAGCTTTTTGTTCAAATTCTTCTGGATCTTTTACATCGGCAATATTGTGGTAGAATCCAATACCTCCATGTCCATCACGACATCCTGCAATCATGATGATAATACCATCGGGATTTAATGTAGCTTCAGCAGCTGTCATACCTTTAATGGCTTGATAAATATTTTGATCCAAAGGATAACCACCATTCGTACTGATTGCGATATCGCAATTGACTTTATTTACACTTGCCAAAGAACGAACAAAATCACAACCTTTTTCATGAGCTTTTTCCATGTCTCCGGCAAAAGAGCCAATAATCTCATGATTCCATTCAATACGACATTGACAATAAAGGCAAGTTTAGCCGTTCTTGCCGCATAAACCATATCTTCATGGACTAAATTGTGCTGCAAATTTCCTGGACGTGACATTTTATCATTGATAAATTCACCACTATGATTTGCCATGATTGTTTTATAAGATGCAATGCCTGGCAATACAGATTTTCTTCCTCCAGAGAATCCTGCAAAGAAGTGGGCTTCAATAAAGCCTTCAGAAATCAATAAATCAGCTTCAGCTGCAACTTTGTTGATAATGCAGTCGCCTCCACTTGGTAACTGTCCAATTTTTACCATGGAAGAATCATCTGTTGATACGTGCATAACGATTTCTTCATTTTTTACAATTTCTTCACCATATTTTGCCACAAGTTCCTCGTGTGTACTTGGTCTATGAAATCCTGTCGCAACTAGAATACGAATACGCGCATCAGGTGATACACTACGAATTCTTCTTAAAAGAATAGGTGTAATAATTTTTGAAGGCACAGGACGTGTATGGTCTGAGCTGATAATGACAATATTTTTCTTGCCTTTGGCAAGTTCTTCTAAACTTTTGGATCCAATTGGATTGTTTAACGATTGTTCTACAATTTCATTTTCAGAAAGTGTAGTTTTATAATCGCTTTGTCTTCCTTCAAGGACACCAGCTAAGTTTTTATCTTCTAATTTGATTTTCATTTGACCCTTATCATAAGGCACATTCATTTCAAACATTTTTATCTCTCCTTTTTTTCAGAGATTAATATAATCCGAATTAAAAAATTGTGAAACCTCATTTCACGTTAACATTTGTTGTTTCGTAAAGTTTGGAGTATTGTTATAATCCAAAACTGGTAAAGGAGAGCGAATATGGACAACGAATACTTATTAAATTTTTTTAAAAGAGAAAAATGTGCCTATTATACAGAAAAAAAGACACACCTATTTAGCATATTATGGGCTTGAACAACAAGATACCTATGTGTTAAAAGAAGGGGTAATTAAGACAAGTATCATCCTGCATGATGGTCGTGAATTCAACATTTCTTATATCAATACACCTGATATTATTTCTTTATTAAAAGATGAAGTAAGTCAATATACATCTGCTCCATTTAATGTTCGTGTTGAAAGTGATGTGGCCACATTCTATAGAATTCCTCGAGTGTTATTTTGGAGTTATGTAAATCAAGATCAAAAATTACAAGATTATGTAAACGCATATTATCGAGAAAAATTAACGGAAGCTATTTTTCGCCAACAACTTATGATGATGAATGGAAAAACAGGTGCAATATGCTCCTTCTTATATCAATTAATCCATTTATTTGGTCGAAAAGTAGAGGCGGGTATTCTTATTGATTTTCAAATCACAAATGATGATATTGCAGGATTTTGTGGAATTTCCACTCGAAACAGTGTGAGTCGAATTCTTTGTGAGCTAAAAAAGGAAGGCGTCATTAAGATTGTAAATCAAAAAATATTAATTCTAGATATCGATTATTTAAAACAATATGTGCAATGTTAAATCTTAATCTGTCCATACATCCTTACCAAGTATTTTTTAGAAGAAGAGGTATTTAATGATGAATAGTATCACCAAAAAACTAGTATCTTGCGCTTTATGCATCGCTTTAGGTGTATTACTTCCAATGGCATTTCATGTGATCCCAAATGCTGGAAGCATATTTTTACCAATGCACATTCCTGTATTAATTTGTGGATTATTTTGTGGATGGCCATATGGTTTAGCATGTGGAATTATTACACCATTTCTTTCAAGCGTAATGACAGGTATGCCACCTGCAATGATGTTGCCACAAATGATGATTGAACTTGCAGTATATGGTTTAGTAGCTGGTTTATGTACACAATATATTTCAATGAAGAATGAAATGACAAAACTATATATGAGTTTGATCATTGCGATGCTTGCAGGAAGAATTGTGAATGGTTTAGTCAATACATGTATTCTTAGTACACAAGGATATACATTATCTGTATTTATGACAGCTAGCTTTATCACTTGTCTTCCAGGTATCATCCTTCAATTGATTGTCATTCCTGTTTTGGTTCGTATTTTAAATAGAAATATTTATAAACAACCAGAAAAAGTTTTAGCTTAATGACAAGAAAGACCGAATATTCAGGTTTTAATCTGACATTCGGTCTTTTTTCATCATTGCCTATCAAAATATTTCTTACCAGAATCTGGATTAAAATAGGTTCGAATATACCATCCGTGGATACAACCACAAATTCATTGGTATTTTCTTTGTAGTATACATCATCTCCATCTTCTTTTTCTGTTTTATGTAAGGACTCTGGATTATTGACTACATCACTGGCACTCATTTCGTATTCTTTTGATGATGAAAATCCCATTTCTTTACCATGTTTTTCATAGTGAGACTCTAACAAATCTTCATTACGAAAATGGTATTCTTGATAGTCTACGACTACTTGTTTTTGTTCCTTAATTTCACATCCTGTTGGAAGTACAAGTGAGAATATACAAAGAAATAAGAGCAAATATTTATTGATGATTCTTTTCATATTGTTCTTTGTACTCCTTTAAACTTAAGCGGTTCGCTCCACCTTTTAAGGTGGATCTTTATATTGCGCTTTATCATCTTCCCATCCACATACTGGACAGATTTCATAGCTTCCTGGTCCAGATTGAAATGTATATTTTCCACAAACGGGACATTTAAACACAAAAACATTTGATAGTGTTTTAATAACTTTATCCATATCGATTGGCTTTGCGATATGTCCGTTCATTCCAATAGATAATGCTTTTTGTTTATCCTCTTCAAAGGCATTTGCCGTCATCGCCACAATTGGAATATCACTAAATTCACGAATCTTTTGTGTCGCTTGATAGCCATCCATATTTGGCATTTGAATATCCATTAAAACTACATCGTATTCTTTTTCTTTGACTTGTTTTACACAAGCAATTCCATCACTTACGTGATCTACAATCAATCCATAGTCTGATAAAAGTGTCATCGCAATTTCTGCATTTAAATCATTGTCTTCAGCTAGTAAAATGTGTTTTCCTTTAAGGTCTATAATATTCGTTTCTTGATTTTTTTCTAACTCACTTTCTTTGGCAATTTCAAAATGAAATTTCATTCGAGTTGTTGTCCCTTGATTGACTTGACTTGAAATCTCAATTGTACCATGCATCAATTCAACCAAAGATTTTACAATCGATAAGCCAAGTCCTGTACCTTTTACGCTCGTTTGCTACCTGATTTTTCTCTAGAAAAGTCTTCAAAGGCATGTGGCAAATACGCTTCACTCATTCCAATACCTGTATCTTGAATTATACATTGAAACTGGCCAGATTCTACTTCTTCAACGTGAATCGAAATATTCCCATTTTTAGTATATTTCACGGAATTTCCAACCACATTCAACAATATTTCTTCAAACTTAATTTGATCACAATACACATATGGATGTTCAATCTTTGTGGTGCACTGATAGGTTAAGCCTTTTTGTTCAGCTTGTTTTTCAAAGACTGAATTCAAAGAATCTAACACATCAAATATATTACATGCCTTTATATTCAATGTTTCTTTTCCACTTTCGATGCGTGCCATTTCTAAAATGGAGTTAATTAAATCTAAAAGAAATTTACTAGAAGAGTGAATCTTGGATAGATAATCTTTTTCTTTTTCAATATTTCCAACATTCTTTTCCATTAATTCCGTATATCCCATAATTGCGTTCATAGGTGTACGAATATCGTGTGACATAACTAAATAAGAAACGAGATTTGGCAGCACTTGCTTCTTGTGCTTTTTTTGCCTGCCATTCAATTTGACTGGCATACTCTAAATCTTTTCGATGGCGAATTTCAAATTGAGCAATGGCGGCCGTTACTAGAAAATCAATCAAAACACTCGCAATAACTAAGCTTTTTATTACATATGTATTGATCCAACCTTGTTTTGGCACAATTTCAAAATTCCATTTATTGTTGGGAAGCTTACATTTGATCAACAATGTATTTGAATCTATATTTTTTGAGCTTTGAGAAATAATTATCTTTTTCTTTGTGACACGATCCGTTTTCCAAATGACAAAATCATAAGATGCTTTTTTCAAATCACTTAAGTGAATTTCATCTAAAAATGCATCCCAATCAATGACTAAAATGGAAAATCCCCAGAACTTTTCATTCACATAGATGGGATCGTATAATAAAGCTCCTTTTCCACCTTGTTTTAAATCATAAGGACCTTCTAATGTATATTTCCTTGTATCTTTTGCCAAAGTAGCAGCCTCTTTACGTTCATGTTCCACCAACATATTCATGCCAATAGCTTTTTGATTTTCTTTAAATGGATATACATTTTGAATAATTCCGTTTGGCGCAAGTTCAATTGTCTTAACAGCCGGATCATCTCCATATAGTCTAGATGCCACAGATTCAAAGTAAGCATCGTCTACATCAATTCCAGCTTCAATTGTCTTCTTTAAAAAGCCTACTTTTTCAATATACGACTCAAGCTTTATTTCAACACGATTGATTGTTGAATTTACTGTATATTCTGCCTTTAATTTTTCTTGTTGAATTACGCTGTTACGAATAAACAAACATGCCATATTCGTTAAAACAGAAACCAACACAAAACTAATTAGTATTTGATAAATTAAATTTTTATTTTTCATGGTTTCATTATAAAACGAAAAAAGGTGTGTGACAAAAATTATCATACATCTTTTGCGTTAAACTTTTCACTATAATGCGACTGCATAGCTTGCCAATCCATAAATAAAACATAGAAAACTCGACCAAAACGTTCGCTTTCCACAATCCTTCCTTGATCAAGTACAGGAATATAGGTTCCATCTTGTCTTCTTAATTGATAATGAATATAGTCATTCTTACTTCCACTTTCAATTTGATTCCAAATACTTGTTTCTACCGCTTTTTGTTGGTCTTCACGAATTAAGTTTCTAAAACTTTTCTTTGTGCCATTAAAGAACGCATCTAGATTTTCATATCCAGCCATATCTAAAAATTCTTTATTTGCGTAAAAAATTTCATCATCCTCTTTATCCGCTCGATAAATAATAAAAGCACCAGGTAAATTTTCAGAAATATCATTTAACACAAATCCTAGTTGTTTACGAACACCCGATTGAAAACCTTCCTGATAAGCCTTGCATCCATTTTTACCATGAAGTTTTACTTCATAAAGAGCTGTGTCGGCACAACGCATGAGTTGAGATCTTTCAATCGCATTATTTGGATATTCGGCATATCCAAGTGAGATACAAAAAGAATATGTTTGCCCTTTATACGAAAATGTTTTTGGCGTTTTTGTGAATTCAATCAAAGATTCTTTCACTTCTTCAACCGTACGATTTGATAAAAGAATACAGAATTCATCTCCACCATTCTTCCTAGAAGTGCACTTGATGGAAAGAATTCCTGCATACTTTTAGCTAGACTTATTAAAGCTCTATCCCCATATGCATGTCCATACATATCATTCACAATTTTAAAATCATCCACATCTAACATGGCAGCTACATAATGTGCTTTAGGATTTTTTGAAAGCATCTTTTCTGCCATTTCATCAAATCCATACCGATTATAAAGCTTAGTCAATCCATCTTTATGGGCCAGTTCTTTTAATTCAACTCTTCTTTCATCCAAAAGGAATAAGACTATTGTAAGTCCAGTTAGTAGAAGAACTAAGGATAGTCCTCCAAAGAAAATTAAATATAAAGTTTTAGAGTTGCTCCATCCAGCTCTAGGCATGATTTCAAGTTTCCATTTTTCTTTTCCGACAGTCAAATCATAAGTGACTGGGCGAATCATTTTATCACAATTCGCATCAACCTCTACATATTTCTTATCTAAAACAGACGCTTCTCTTGAAAGTCGATAATTATATTTAAATTTAGATAAAGCGTTTGTCGAATCCTCAAAAACTTCAGGAACACGCAAAATCACAATTGTAAATCCCCAAAAATATTCTTGTCCATTTTCATCTTTTAGATAAATAGGATTACGAACAACAAGCCCTGAACCACCTTGTTTCAGTTCAATAGGACCTTGGGTAATGGTTATATTATGATCTTTTGCGTAATTTGAAATTTCACCTCGATATGAATCATTTAATAAATCAATTTTACCTGCTTCATTTCCTTCTTCAGGATAAATTTGGGTTACCACTCCATTCGGTGCTAATTGCACACTTTGTACAGAATAAGACATCATATTTTCGGCTATTTTGGAAAAATTTATGATTTGACCATTTCCATTTATTAATAATTGTTTTAAAGTATCTGTTATTTCAATTCCATTTTCAATATCATTTTCTATACGCTGACCATATGTCACAGCATTTAATTTTGCGATCGTACGCCTATCTTTTTGAATTTGAACATTTGTATTATATGTAAATACACTCAATAGACATATTCCTACAAGAAATACAATCAACGGAACTATAGTCTTTTTCTTCACTTTCTTATACCTCGGTTATATTTTCCAATTTTATATTATAGCACAAGTCCTTATTAAGAACTGTAATCTTTTTGTATAATATTTATGGTGATTTTATGTTAAACAAAAAAGAGTGTATACAATTATTAAAACAAGATGTAACACCTGCACTAGGTTGTACAGAACCTGTATGTGTTGCGTTATGCTTAGCTCATGCAGCTAAAGTATTAGATGAAGAAATTGTTTCAATCGACGTCGATGTGAATATTGGCATCTTTAAAAATGGAATGTCGGCCGGTATTCCTAACTTTGATCATGTAGGATTAAACTATGCTGCAACTCTTGGTGCATTCTTAAAGAATCCAGAAAAAGGGTTAAAACTTTTTGAAGATATTGATGATGAAATTAAAAATAAAGTGTACAAATTTAAAAATACACAAGTTCATGTGGATTCATCTCAAACAAATCTTTATGTGAAAGGAACCATTCATACTCAAAATCAAACGGGTACTTGTATCATCCAGGATGAACATACAAATGTTGTATATTTATCGAAGAATGATGAGATAAAAATAGATAATAAGAAGAGTGTGAATAAACAGTCAAATTTTATTTCTAAGCTTCACCAAATGAATATTTCGGACATTGTTGATTTAGTAAACACATTCGATACGAAAGACATTGAATTTCTTTATGATGGGGTGAAGATGAATTTAGAACTGGCTGACTATGCCAAAGATCATGACTTAGCTCTATCGAGTTCCTTTTCATCAAATCTTGTTTCTACACTGACTGCCGCTATTGAAGCTAGACTTTCTGGATGTCCATTAAATACGATGTCTAGTTCTGGTGCAGGAACAAAAGGGATTGCCTTAATCTTACCGATTCATATTGTAGCTAGAGACAAACAAATTTCAAAAGAAAAAGAATTAAAGGCTTTAGCTTTAGGACACTTACTCAATCGCTATATCAATTCTTATATTGGAAAATTATCCCAATGTGTACGTGTGTGATGGCAAGTAGTACAGCTTGTAGTGCAGCCCTTGTTTATATGTTTGGTGGAAACAAAGAGCAGATTGGGTATGCAATTAAAAATATGACAGGTACAGTTACAGGAATGATTTGTGATGGTGGAAAAGTAGGATGTAGCTTAAAGGTAACTACAGGAACCGTTTCCGCACTTCTTTGTGCAAAAACTGCATTAAACAATGCACCACTAAAGGATAGTGATGGTATTGTGGCAAGCACACCAGAAAAATGCATTCAAAATATGGCTTATCTATCTAAGGTTGGCATGAAAGATGTGGATACAACCATTGTAGAAATCATGGAAAAGAAGAAAGCGTAGGAATCCTGCGCTTTTACTGTAATATATACATATTATCTTCAATCAATCGAATCACTTTTCGTACAAATTGTACACTTAGCAAATCATTGACTTTATGTCCCGTCGTTTCTAACTCACTAATTTCAATAATGGGTAAAGAATATTTGTCTAATTCTTCTTTTTTAATAGGTGTATGAAACGTATGTCCACAATCTAAATCATAGAACAAGTAATAGTGATTTATCGGCTCATCCTTAAGTTCAACATCTCCAAAGTACACAATGGAATAATCATCATCCATATATTGTCCTTCGTAAAAGAATTGTTTCTTATACTTTTTGTATTCCTCGATTTCATAGCTGTAGATTCTTTTAGTCTTGTATCCAATGAATTCTTTGTGGATACAAATGGGTGTCAAAATTTGCAACAATATATCTTTCATACGATACATCTCTAATTTCTTTTCTCTAGCTCCATCAATGAATGCTGAATTATCTACATACCGATGACATCTAGAATACGCTCTTTGTTCCCTTTCTTTGTCGCGATAGTTTTTGGCTCGTTTATTCACACTATACAAACAATCCACTAGCATTTGTTTGGTGATAATGTGATTTAAAAGATTATCCCTATATTCTTTTGGTGTTTTCATATTTGTCCTCCATTTTTGTATAATATTCAAATTTATAATTCTTATTTGAGAACAAATACTTGCATATTCATTATATCATTAATAATCACTTTTTAGAGATAAATAATTCTACTGACAATTCTGCACGGTTTTGTCATTATTTTCAGTAGCATTGACATTTATGTTTAAAAAATAGCGACTTGCCTCTATTTTTTCTACTCTTACAATCACAATGGCAATTTTTCTAACTACATTTTAGAATCATATTCTACTTTGACTATATAACACTGTTTTTTATAGAAAGACATTCCATAGCCAATTGCATTTTCATATTTTTTAAATCTATGTTCTTCAAGATATTTTTTTTCGACAATTTGTCTTGCGCCTTCTTTGGCATCATCAATCAAATCATCTTCACTTATTGAATGTTTACACTCAATAAGCACCACTGTTCCAAGTATGTTTTCTGGTAAAACGCATACATCAAATCTACCATTTCCAGATTCTTTATTGGATACCACCTCATAATCATTCAACAATCCAACTAGAAATCCATGATAAAAGGATTCTTGATTATCAAAATAACTAATACTTCTTAATAGTATATCATTTAACAATAGATTTACTTTTTTTGCATCTCCATCCACAAGTTCTTGATAAAGCTCATTTTTCTTGCTTGTTGTATAATCTTCAAAATATGACATGAAGGATTGTTTATATATTTCGTAAACTTCCTTATTCGGGATAACCAATTCATATTGATTTTCTCCCATATCTTTGATGACCTTTAAGTATCCAGTTAGTAATAGAAAGCTATAAATATTCTTGATATTATCCATTTCACGATACGTAAGTTCAGGCTTGATATATTTAATAAGGGATTGACCATTCATTAATACATCAAACTCCTTGCAACGGTGTACAAAGGGAACATAATAAAAAACTTAATAATGGACTGCCAATCTTACACAAAGTACCGCCCAAACGAGACTACGGGCGGTATTTTTGTATCATGGCGGAGAAAGGAGGAACTTCCCACGGGGGCTTGACTGAAAAGTTGAGCCCCTTTTTTCATGCCAAAAAGCAGGAGGTAAATGCTTATGCTGTTCGGCAGGATACCTACAAGTTGAATCAACGCATCCGTCAGATGGAATTTCTATCCCGCTACAGCATAGATACGCTGGCACAGCTGGAAACTTACCGACAAGCCAAGCTGGGTGAAATTGTCCAGCTCACTGCAGAAAGAAAATCGCTGTATAAAACAAACCCAGACAGCCCACGCATCCAGCAAGTCAACACCGCCCTAAAACAGCTTCGCCAAGAGGAACGGCTCTGCCGCAAAATCGCAGAGCACTCCCTAGAGGTGCAGCAGCACCTCACCGAAGCCCGCCGTGACCGCGCTGCGCAACAACAGCGCGAACAGGAACGTGCGCGTGACCTCCGCCCCGATATTACAACACGTTAATCTGTAAGACCCAGCAGCCAATCCCGTGCATTGATGCGGCGAATGCCGTCATACTGTTCCTCCGGATCATCATCCATCGTAAGAATATATTTGGGGTAGTGGTCGCGGATGGACAGCAAGGGTCGCAGCTCCCGCTGCAGGGTATCCGCATCACGAACGGAAAGTGCCACTTGGTAATAGAAGGTACTGTTGCCGTTCATTGCCACAAAATCGACCTCAAAAGAATCGACCTTCCCGACATACACATCATAGCCGCGCCGCAGCAGTTCCAGATAAACAACATTTTCCAGAATATGCCCGGCATCGGTATTGCGTTTGCCAAGCAGCATAAATCGCATACCGATATCTACGACATAGTATTTTCCCAAGGTTTTCAGATACTGCTTCCCTTTGACATTATAACGCTGTGCGGGATAGATAATGTAGCTTTCGATCAGCGCATCAAGATAGCGTTCGACGGTCTTTACATCAACTTTTCGTCCTTCGGATGTCAGGGTGTCTGCGATTTTCTTGGAGGAAAGCGGACTGCCGATGTTGTCAAAAACATAGCGCAGCACGCTTTTCAACATCAACGGATCGAGGATCTTTCTTCGTGTCAAAATATCTTTTACGACAATCGTGTTGAAAATGCCATCCAAGTAATCTCGAATCTCGTTCGGATGCCCCTTAAGTTCCAGCGCATAAGGAAAGGAACTGTTTTCCAGATATTCGGTATATTTTATTCCGCGATCTTCCATACTGCCGGTACTCTGCATATATTCCTTAAAAGAAAGAGGCAGCATTTCGATTTGCACATAGCGCCCGGAAATAAGGGTGGCTATTTCACTGGACAGCATATAGGCATTGGAACCTGTGACGTATATATCTACATTTTTCTTGATATACAAACTGTCGATCACTTTAGGAAAATCCGTGACATGCTGTATCTCATCCAGAAAAATGTAAGTCATCTTTTCGGGAACAAGACGGTCTTTCAGGTAAGCGTACAGTTTTCTATAGTCGGTAAGTTCCTCAAAATCCATATCCTCAAAATTGATGGCAATAATTTGGTCTTGTTCGACGCCATTCTGCAACAGCCAATCTTGGTACATTTCCATCAAACAGACTTTCCGCAGCGGCGGATACCTGTTACGACTTTGATGAGTTGCTTGTCCTTAAACGCAATCAGTTTATTCAGGTATTCAGTTCTGGTAATCCGCATAATAAACCCTCCGCAGCTTTTAATGATAGTATACGCCAAAAAGTGTAAAATGTCACGCACTTTTTGGAATCGAATCCAAATAATTCAAGAAAGAAGGATGCATATGAATTATTCAAACAAAGACTACATCGAACACCTGCGCCGCAAGTACCCGCCCGGTACGCGGCTGCAACTTAGCTGCATGGAAGATGAGTTTCCCGTGCCGCCCGGCTCTATGGGAACCGTTGATTTCATCG
>ENA-OQIR01000369-OQIR01000369.1-human-gut-metagenome-genome-assembly--contig:-NODE-369-length-20366-cov-3.135975_pt1 | contig 20366 bp, 26 predicted proteins | sample MGYA00242580_ERZ504745 | MGnify/ENA primary metagenome ERZ504745 (study PRJEB26092, sample SAMD00036214) | human gut metagenome | host: Homo sapiens | study: EMG produced TPA metagenomics assembly of... | reverse complement strand
TGATACAGCGGCATCGCACCTCCTTTTCTTGCCGTTCATCGCATCCTGTTATGCATACGCTCGCCGCACGTGCGCGTTCCGAGATACATTCGCCCCGTCAGTAGATGAACAGCCCCCAGAACGCGAACACCAGCAATACGCAGAACATGGCGGCCACGGTCAGCCAGAACATCACGCGTCCGAACCGCGTGGAAGCCAGCACCGGCTGCCGTCCGCTGACGATTTCGCCGATAGCACCTTACGTGGCGGCCACTGCGCGATGCCTCGATGGGTTGCCTCTTCGATCAGCCGCATGAACACGCGGGACCATGCCCACACCACGGCGACGCACACGATCTGGATCACCGGCCAGCTCCAATACATCACGCCCGGATTCTCCACTGGGCACTGCCCCATGCCAGTTTGACCACACCCATGATCACATCGCCAAGGCCGGCGCAGAACAGCACGAACGTGGCCATAGTGGCGATAGTCAACGTGACCAGCGAGTTTTTGAACCCTTGCGCCAAGCCCCAGCTGATACCGTCGTCCGTGGCACGCGCCCAGATCTTACGCATCAGCACGGCGAGCCACAGCACGCCTGCGGCAAGCAGCAGCACCAGCATGCTGGCATGCAACGCGACCAGGTAGATGGTCAGGCCGCGATTGGCTTTGAGGTCCAATGGCACTGCGATTGACTGGTACATTCTGGTGCCGGCCACGCGTTCGCTGGTCTGTTTGAGTCCGTGCGTGGTGCCGACGGCCCAGTCGACCACATCGTCCACGTACGCGTCGGCGAACGGGGTTCCGGAATTGGCTTCGTCGCCGAGCCTCAGCACATGGTTGGCGATGGGGTACGTGCGTATGGTGACGTCCCAGTTGCCGGCCTGGTGAGCCAGATCGACGATTTTCTCCGTGCCTTCACCTGCGCGGTCATGACGTCTTTCGTGCCATATGCCACCAATGTCGGAATGGCATACGCTTTCGGCGTCAACGTGTCGATGTCGAGGTTGGTGAGTCCGAACAGGGACGCGTCGATATTGAATACGCGGCGGACGATCGACTGGTAGCCGTCATGCGCGCCGACGAGCGCGAAGTCCTGTGCGGCGAGGAAGCCCAGCGAATACCGCGGCTCGTAGACCATCGGACTGAGCAGCACCTGAAAAGCGACGTCCGGATCGCGCTGCAGCAGATACGATGAGATCCATGTGCTTTCGGAAGTGGCGTAGATGCCCACTTTGGAGGCGTCCACCGTATCCATTTTCCGCAGGAGGTTGATGACCTGGTCGTAGATGGCGGCGGAACCCGGGTAGTCGCGATTGGCGTCGTTGGTGGACCAGACCGGCTTGTCAAGCACCGCCGTCACGAATCCCGCCGAAGACAGGTCGGAGGCCATGTCGCCGAAGGAATTGTCGCAGGTGCCATAGCCGGCGCCGTGCATGAAAACCACACCGGGACGTCCGTTCCCAGCCCCTTCCGGTTTGCGGATCAGCACTTTGATGTTCTGTATCTCACCGGTGGAAGGCCGTTTCGCTTTGATGGTGACGTACCGTTTCGCCACCTCGTAATCGCCTTTTTTCGCCAGTTTTTCGCCGGATGGATTGGCGAAGGTCACGGCGGTGTTGGCGTCAAGCGTTTCGATGGTCTGCTCGGTCGGCTCGTAGTTCCATGTGGATGCCGTCAGATTGGCCACGGACACCAGAATGCCCAGCAGCATGATGAAAATAGGCAGGTTGACCATGAGTCGCCGCCCGCGCGTCCACGGTTGATGTTGCGGTTGCGGACGCGCGGGCGATGAAGCCGATTCTTGCCGTAATGATTGGCTGGCGGCTGATGATTGACGTTCCTGCTCTGACACGCCGCTCATTCTACCGGCCTTTGCTGAGAAGCCTGCGATTGCATGCTACCGACGGCACGCTGGAACATGGCTTTCAGCAGTTGCCGTTTTGCGTCACCGGCACGACCACCGGACCGGTGGCGGTGGCAGGCAACTGGCCGTCGGCCTCCATCTGCGCGGCGATCTCCTGCGCCTTGGCGAGCAGGGTTTCCACGATCTGGTCTTCCGGCACGGTCTGGATGACCTTGCCCTTGATGAAAATCTGCCCTTGCCGTTGCCGGAGGCCACGCCCAAATCGCTTCGCGAGCCTCGCCCGGACCGTTGACGATGCAGCCCATGACGCCACGCGAATCGGCGCGGTCACGTCCTTCAACCTTCGGTCACCGCGTTGGCCAGCTGAATCACGTCCACCTGGGAACGGCCGCAGGACGGGCAGGAGATGATGTCGAACTTACGCGGGCGCAATCCCATGTATTCCAGCAGCTTGCAGCCCACCTTCACTTCCTCCACGGGAGGCGCGGACAGTGAAACGCGGATCGTATCGCCGATGCCTTCGGCCAGCAGCGCGCCGAATGCCAGGCAGCTTTTGATTGTGCCCTGCCAGGTCGGGCCGGCTTCGGTGACGCCCAAATGCAGCGGCCAATCGCCCTTGGAAGCCAACAGACGGTACGTCTGCACCATGGTGACCACATCATGGTGCTTGACGGAAATCTTGAAATCGTGGAAGCCGACGTCTTCGAACATGCGCGCTTCCTTCATCGCGGACGCCACCAGCGCCTCCGGTGTCGGGCCGCCGTATTTGGCGTACAGCTCCTTATCGAGCGAACCGGCGTTCACGCCGATGCGCAGGGAAATGCCCGCATCCGTGGCGGCCTTGCAGATCGAAGGGCCGACCTCGTCGAATTTGCGAATGTTGCCGGGGTTCACGCGCACGGCCGCGCAGCCGGCGTCGATGGCCTGGAACACGTACTTGCTTTGGAAGTGGATGTCGGCAATCACCGGAATCGGCGATTTTTTGACGATTTCCGGCAATGCGTCGGCATCATCCTGGCTTGGCACGGCCACACGCACGATATCGCAGCCGGCCGCGGTCAGTTCCGCGATCTGCTGCAGGGTGGCCGGCACGTCAGCCGTCAGCGTATTGGTCATGGATTGCACTGAAATCGGCGCTCCCCCGCCGACCGGCACCGGGCCGACCATGATGCGGCGGGACTTGCGGCGCGGATGCAGCGGGCTTTCGCTGATGGCCGCGTCACCGGTTTTGCGGAACGGTTTTTCGATTTCTGGCATACGTGATCCTTGCATGTGCGAGGCGCGTTATGCGCCCCGCGATGGTTCTTACGATTGCTTGTGCTCTTTACTTGTTTATCAGCTTGTCGGCGCGGGCGCGAGCCTCCTGCTCGAGTCGGCTCATTTCCTCCACGGAAGCGAACAGCGGGTTGCCGCGCAGTTCGGCGTCCATCTCTCAAGCACTTCGCGCACGGTGTCGACGATGCCGAGGTATGGCAGACGGTGTTCGAGGAACGCGTGGACGGCCTGCTCGTTGGCCGCGTTGAGCACGGCCGTATGCTTTTCGGACGATTCGAGCAGTGCCGGGCCAGGTTCACCGCGGGGAACGCCTCGTTGTCGAGCGGCTCGAACGTCCACGTGGCCGCCTTCGTCCAATCGCATGCGGCGGCGACGTTTCCGAGACGTTCCGGCGCGGACAGGCCGAGGGCGATCGGCAGGCGCATGTCCGGCGGCGAAGCCTGCGCGATGGTGGCGCCGTCGCGGAATTCCACCATGGAATGCACGATGGATTGCGGATGCACGGTCACGTCGATGCGGCTCGGCGGCACGTCGAACAGTCGGCTTGCTTCGATGACTTCAAGACCTTTGTTCATCAGCGTGGACGAGTTGATGGTCACGACCGGCCCCATGTTCCATGTGGGGTGGTTCAAGGCCTGTTCCGGCGTGATGTCGGTCATTTGGTCGCGCTTCCAGCCGCGGAACGGACCGCCGGACGCGGTGACGACGAGCTTGGACACTTCGCCGTGCGTGCCGGAACGCAACGACTGCCAGATGGCGGAATGTTCGGAATCGACCGGATTGATCTGCTTGTCGCGTACCTGCGCGCTAAACAGCAGGTGTCCGCCGGCCACCACGGATTCCTTGTTGGCCAATGCCAGCTGGGAGCCTGCCTGCAGTGCCGCGATGGACGGTTCGAGGCCGATGGAGCCGGTGATGCCGTTAAGCACCACGTCGGCGCCGGAGCCTGCCATGGCGATCACCGCGTCAGGGCCGGCTGTGATGTTGACGTTGCCTGCGCCGGCCTGTTCCAACGCCTCACGTAGCGCGGGGACGGCTTCCTTGTAGAAGATCGCGACGGTTGGCACGTGGAATTTCGCCGCCTGCTGCGCAAGCAGTTCGACATGTGCTCCGCCCGCGGCGAGACCCGTCACGGTGAAGCGGTCGAGATGACGTGAGATGACGTCAAGGCCTTGGGTGCCGATGGATCCGGTGGAGCCCAGAATTACTACGGTTGATGGTTGCATGGGTTATGCGCTGCTCTCCGTATGATATGCCGATGTTCCGGCATTGGTTGGGACTATGTAAGTTGGGACTGTGTAGTCGAGGCTGTGTAGTTGGGATTGTGTAAACGCGAGAACAGGCTGACGATTCCGCCAGCCTGTTTATTACCGTTGGTTCACTCGAAGGACGGGAACGACAGATCCGGAATATCGAGATTGTCGTCGTTGCCGACGCCGGGAAAATCGACCTGAAAGCCGGGCTTGGTTCCGGCTTTTTGTCCTCCTGCTGCTTGTCCGCATCGGATTCGGCGGACGGTTCAGTTGCCGGGGCAACTGCCGGTTCTACGGCAGGTTCAGCCGGAGCGGACGGTTCAGGCGTGAAGGATGGCGGCACCGAGGCTGCGAGGGAGCTCAGGCTCGTCGAACCGGTGGTGACCTGAGGCAAGTCGGACGCGGACAGGCTCGGAACCTGCGGCGTGAACGTGTTTTCCGTCTGGTTCGTCTCATTGATGGTGTGGGCCAGATGCGCCAACGCGGCCAAAGACGGATCCTGCTGCGGCTCGGGTTCAACCGGAGCCGGCGGGAATGCCGGAGCGGCCGGAGCCTGCGAATCGGTCGCGGTCGGAGCCGGAGCCTTTGGCGCGGCATCTTCCATCGCATCATCGGCAAGCGGATCGAACGCCTGGGTCTCTTCAACGGCGCTCGGCGCGGAAGAAGCGGAATCGGTCTGCGGCTGGAACACCGGAGGAACCACCGGAACCGCAGGCGGAGTGTTCATCGGCGTGGCAGGCACGCTCACCGGGGAGGTGACCGCGGACGTGAAGATCTCATGCTCGGCCTTGTTCAGCGCGTCGAAGGAATCCTCTTCGCTCGGCGTGACGGTTGGCACAGTAGGAGGAACCGGAGCAGCCGGAACCGTGGCGGAAGGAGCTGCGAACAGCGGTGCGATCATCTGGGTTTCGCCAGCTGCGGAATCACTGGAAGCCGGGGCAACGGACGGTGCGGCCGCGGCCATCGCCTCTTCGGAGGGTTCACCGACGAAATCCGCGACGCGCGCATACGATTCGAGTCGGGTCAGCAACTGCGCGCAGGCGGCCAGATAGTAATCCACCTGACGTTCGTCGTATCCCCTCTTGCCTTTGCGCTGAGTGAAGATCACGTTGCTCAAGGTCTGGGAATTCGTGTCGGCGATCGCCTTGGCGTCCGCTTCACTGACTTCCTCGACACCCAGCTCGCCGGCGGCTTTCGTCAGGCACTTGTCGATCACGCTGTCGACCTGCTTGCGGTCGTAGCTCGGATTCTTGCCCTCGCCCGGCTTGAACCGTTGGCCGTGCTCGCGTTCGGCATGCGCGTCGAGCTTCTTGAACAGGTCCTCGGTCTGCGCCTTCCATGCCACACGGCCATGCTGGGAGATTTCCCACGTGGTCTGCTTGTCGACCACGGCACGTTCCAGACGGGCAAGCGCGGCATCCACTTGGGCGATCACATAGCCGCCCTTGACCAGTTCGAAGGAGACGTTCTGAATATCATGCTGGGTGAGTTGCGCGCCCTCACCTTCATACAGCATGTGCGCACGTTCAAGGAAAGCATCCACCTGTTCCGCATCGTAGCCCCACTTTGCTTCGCGGCATGAGCGATTCCCGATGCGTTCTTCTCGGTTTCAGGTTCCTGTGCCATTGGCGTTCGACCTCCTGCTACACGTATTAACGTCACTACTTTACGTGATTGATTCGACGCAGACGCCGCAAAAGATGAAAATTCAGTGAATCGACACGTGCGGCTCATCGCTCACACGGCGGTTTCGTACCGATCAAGCGGCATCATATCCGCCATGCCGACACACGAGTGCGGCTCATCGCGCGGATACGGTACAGTAGTTCGTTGCGGGCGATTAGCTCAGTTGGTTAGAGCGCCACCTTTACACGGTGGATGTCAGGGGTTCGAGTCCCTTATCGCCCACTTTTCGCAACGCCGTGAAAAATCAAGGAATCGCATATCATCCCGCGTAATATCAACGCGCGCACCCGTGTTTTGTCCACATTCCGCCCACGTTTTGTTTGTGTTTTGCCGGAAAGTCCACGTAATAGCGAAATCCCCCAAACCCAATGGACCCGGGGGATTTTCGTATACGCGAGAAAATCGCGAAAAGTCTTGGTTTACTTGCCCTTGCCGAACGCGCGCAGGTGAATACCGTTCCAATCGGAGCTGACGGTCAGCGGAGTGGCGGCATTCATGCCGGCGGTCTTGGCCGCGGACTGCACGGTGCTGGAGCTTGCGGCACCCGGACGTCCCGGCTTCGGGGTGAGCACCCACAGCGGGCCGTCATCGCCGAGAACCGCATAGGCGTCGACAATGGTGTCGGCCAGTTCGTCCTCGTCATCGCCATCACGCCACCAGATGATCACACCGTCGACTGCGGAGTCATAATCCTCGTCGACCAGCTCCTCACCGGTCAGTTCCTCGATCTTGGCGCGGATCGAGTCATCCACATCATCGTCCCACAGCCATTCCTGTACCAGGTCGCCGGCGTGGAAACCGAATTCTTCAGCGTTATCAGATGCCGTTTGATTCACGTTCGTCAATATACCAACACTGCTCGAACATATACGTTACGAACGCCGGAATCGCCCACTTTTCGAGATGAAACGGCGATTTCCGCCTGTATCACGCCTATCTCCTTCCGCCGCACGCTCATTGCTTGACGGTGCATTGCGGCAGTGAACCGCCTTTACCATCGCGGATGGCGACCAGCGCGTCGTACGCCTCGTCCAACGTGCCCACCTTCACCACGTGGAGGCCCTGTGGCACGTGCCCAACCACGTCGGAGCAGTTGGATTCCGGGGCAAGGAACCACGTGGCCCCGTCACGCTTCGCGCCGATCATCTTCAACCGGATGCCGCCGATCGCGCCAACCTTGCCTTTGGCGTTCATCGTGCCGGTACCCGCGATGGTCTTCCCGCCGGAAAGCTGCTCTCCGGTCACCTTGTCGATCAGACCGAGCGTGTACATCATGCCCGCGGACGGGCCGCCGATGTCGTCGACGTGCATGGACACCTTCATACCGGACACGTCATAACCGTGCGCCTTGAGGAACCGCTTCGCGGCCGTGGCCGCGGCGTTCTGCGATGAGGACATCTCCTTGTTGCTTTCCTTCGCATAGTCCTTGGCGCTTTGTCCGACGGGGAACACGGCCTCCTGCGGAATCACCGTGGCCTTCGGATTGGCCCATGCCAGCAACGCCTGCGCGTTGGTCACAGGATATCCGGGAACGCCTGAGGCGTTGACGGTGACGAGCAGTAGTTTGCCGGAGTCCTTATGCGTCTTCACGCCGGACACGTCGATGACCTGCTTGCCTTCGACTTTTCCGAGCACGTCCTGGGTCGGTCCCGGCTCCTGCACCACGTACGCGCTGGGCGCAATAAGCACCAGCACGCAGAGCACGGCCACGATCGGTCCGGCGAGATATCGCCAAGGGCGAACATCGAACCACCGTCCGACCTGACGCCAACGTCGTCTGATACGTGGCAGAAGGCCTTGAGACGACCCGTTACGTGTGCTTTTGGCGTGAACTCGCTGTGTTTCCTGCATATCGGCCATGCCTCCCATACTATGGAAGGCAACGAACTTAACAATCGCGTGGAACAAAGGCAGGAAACGGTATGGATGAGAATGCGATCCGCCAGTGGCTTATCGATTGCTTCGGACCGATTCAGGGCGAGATGGCATGGAACCAGCTTTCCAACATGCCGGAAGCCGTACGCGACCAGCTGATGAGTCAGGATCCGAGCACGCTGCCCAAGCCCGAAGAGGTCAAGTCCATGATGCAGGCGTTCACCGCCGGCGGACTCAACACCATGGGAGATATGCAGCAGGCCGTGGAACAGGGCCGATCAACATCAAACTGGCGAAATCGCTCGCGTTGCAGCAGGCGAATGGTGCCGGATCGGACAGCAGCGTGAACGCCGAAACCGGCGAAATCGCAAGACGTGCCATCAGCGAGGCGAACCTGTGGCTTGATACCGCTTGCGAATTCAACCCGGCGCAAGGCGAGACGCAGCTGCTCACCCGCGCCGGCTGGGTGGAGGACACAATCGACGCGTGGGCGCAGTTCGCCTCCCCCGTGGCCGAATCGATGAACGACGCTCTGGCTTCGATTCTGTCGCAGCGTTTCGGCGACGGCGAAATACAGACCGAGATTTCCGGGGTTTTCGCAGGCCCCATCGAAATTCCGATTCCGGACGAGATGAAGAATCCGGCGAAGCTGATGCGATTCGTCGGCAACACGTCGTTCGCCATGCAGTTGGGGCGTGCCGCCGGCGACCTGTCCCATGAGGTGCGCGGCAGCTTCGATCAGGGCATCGCGCTGCTGAAGAATCCCGCCGGCGGACTGATCGTGCAGAACGTGACCGAATACGCGAAGTCGCTGGACATCGACGTGAACGAAGTGATGGCTATCTTGCGCTGCAGGAGCTTGCGCATGCCAGGCTGTTCGCCTCCGTGCCGTGGCTGATGCCCGCTTCGAGGCGCTGCTGGGCAAATACGCGCGTGGCATCACCATCGACATGGATGCCATGGAGGAGCAAATCCGTGAGGCGGAGTCCATCGATCCGGATTCCATGGCCAGCGCGGTGAACATCACCAAGGTGGCGTTCCCGGACACTCCGGAGCAGAAGCAGGCCATGAAGGCGTTGGAGAATCTGCTTGCCTTGGTGGAGGCTGGGTGGATGCCGTCGTGTGGCGTGCGGGCATGGCGCATATTCCGCATATCGAACAGCTTCGTGAGATGTTGCGCCGCGAACGCGCATCGGAGGCCCTGCGGAACGCACGTTCGAAAGCCTGATGGGCATGCAATTGCGCCCCAAGCGCATGCGTGAGGCGGCCGCGCTGTGGGAAAGCATCGGCACGCAGGAAGGCCCCGAGGCGCGCGACGCGAAATGGTCGCATCCCGATCTGCTGCCGCAACTGCCGGACGAACAGTCCGAGGATAGCTCCAACGAAGAGAACGGCGCCGCATCCGCCACTACCGGTACGGAACAGACCACGGCGCAACAGGATATTCCGGACAGCATCGATTGGGATCCGAACTGTCCAAGCTGCTCGACGAGGAAGAGCACAAGGGCGATGACGCCGATGGCACGAACGACGCCGACGGCACAGATGACGCCGGCGATACGAACGCTTCCGGCGACCCGCAGTCACCGGAAGAAGCGTGATTTCCTGCGCCCGCGATCGGACCCATCGTCTTCGCGGCGCGCGCATAGGACACGTCGAGTGTGTCTTCGGCACGCGTGACCGCCACGTACATCAATCGCCGTTCCTCTTCCAGAAGGTCGCCTTCGGGTGGTGAACCGTATGGAATCAGCTTCGGAGCATCCGATCAGGAACACGTGTTTGAATTCCAGGCCCTTGGAGGCATGGATGGTGGAGATGGTCACGCCTTTAACGTCGCCGCCTGCGCCAAGTGCTTCCAACATGGCCAAGCGGGTCTGAGCGTCATCCGCGAGCGCGGAGTTCTGCCATCCGCTGTCTCGTTTGACGCGGTAGCGCAGGTGTTGTTCGCCCAGTGCCCGGCAGAGGATTTTCTGCTGCGCGTTGACTCGGGTGAGGATGGCGCAGTCGCCCGGAGATGCTCCCTCGTCCACGAGTCTGCGGATGCGTGCAGCCACGCCCCGGGCTTCTTCGAGATCGCTGTTGTAGATGGTTTGCGAGACTCGGCGGCCTGGGTCTCGCTTGGAGTTGAGTTTGAGATAGTCGGCGCGTTGCGGTGAGGCTTCGAGCACGCGGTTGGCGTAGTTGACGATCTGCGGGGTGGAACGGTAGTCGTTGTTGAGTCTGACGTCGGCGGTGAGGGGGCCGAATTCGGAGGCGAAGTTGAGCAGGTTGTAGCTGCTGGCTCCGGCGAACGAGTAGATGGTCTGTGCCGGGTCGCCTACCACGCAGATGTTGCGGTTGTCACCGAGCCATCGGGTGAGCAGCCGATGCTGCAGGGGCGAGACATCTTGGTATTCGTCGACGGTGAGCCATGTGATGCCGGAGCGGATGCTGGCCGCCACGTCTTCGTCGCTTTCGATGAGGTGGCAGGTGATGAGCAGGATGTCGTCGAAGTCGATTTCGTTTGCGATTGGTTTTTCGGTTTCGTAGGCTTTGTAGACGTCCACGAATTGGCTTGGTTCCAGTCCTGCCGGCGGCTGGTGGTGGATGGCCGCGCAGACGCGTTCATAGTCTTCCGGCGCGATGAGCGAGATTTTGCACCAGTTGATTTCGGCTTGCAGGTTGCGCACGGTGTCGTCGTCCACCTGCTGGGTGGTGACTCGGCGTAGGGAATGTTCCACGATTTCGCGCGGATTGCGTGAGATGAACGGCATGGGCCCTTCGCATACGTCTGGCCAGATCAGACGGAGTTGGTGTAGTGCCGCGGAGTGGAAGGTGGCGGCTTTGACGTCGGATGCGACGTCGAGTTGGGATAGTCTGTTGCGCATTTCCGCGGCCGCTTTGACGGAGAAGGTCACGGCGAGCGTGGCGCGCGGATCCCATGCCTTGGTGGCGCATGCGTAGGCGATTCTTCGGGTGACGGTCCGCGTTTTGCCGGCACCTGCGCCGGCGATGATACGGACGGGTCCGCGCACGGCGGTCGCCGCCATGCGCTGCGCATCGTCCAGTCCGTCGAGAATCGCTTCCGCTGTTGCATCCATATGCTCCATTGTGGCAGATTGCGTGACGAGACGGACGCCATCGGCGCGATTAACCGTGAATTCGTGGCAAGTCGCGCCCTTATTAGCCTTCAGTGTGTATTAAGGTTGGAATTGTGACCGAACGAAGCAGATTTATGATGGCCGCCTTGGCGAGCGCGGCGATGCCGAACGCCACCATCGCTGGCACGCGTGACAGCGAGCAGGTCAACGCCACCGACAAGGGGTATGGCATTGATCATGCCGTGGTGCAGGACGCCGCGGGCAAGTTGTATGACACGTTCGCTTCGAACACACCGAAGGGACGCAAGCGTCTCGCTGGTCGCGTGCGTGCCGCGCAGACGTTGATGGGCAACCGCGAGTTGGGCGGATTGGGGTTCGACGTCGATCGCGTTCTGGCGTTCTCCAACGGCGAACAGGAGAGGTCCGTCACAGGAGACGTTTCCGTGATGATCGCCACGCATCATGATGGTCAGGCGCGTCCGCTGACGCTGCTGACGTTGGACGACTGTGCCAGCGTGGGCACCGCGTTGGGCGCGATACACCGTCTTCGTCCGGATTTTCTGCAGGAGGCCGGCTATCCGGTGTTCTCCACGGGCAGATTCGCGCGCAGCTGACCGCATGGATCAAGCGTTTGCGTCAGGCTGGCCATGTGCCGCAGGAGATCACGACGAGCTGGTCCGACGTTCTTGAAACGGACGGCCTGTGGTCGTTCGCCACTTGTCCGGTGCATGGTGGCCTGTCCGACGGCGATGTGCTGTTCTCGGGCTCGTCGATCACCGCCATCACGAACTGGCAGGATATGCAGGTCAATGATCCGGCGCGTGATTTGGCGTGGATTTTCTCCAAGCTTGACGAGAACCACCGTAATGCGCTGCTCAGCGCGTATGGACGCATGCTGGGCAATCGTCTGGATGATCTGATCATGCTGCGTGCCAACCTGTGGCTGCAGATGGAACAGGTGGGCGATTTCATCAGCGCGTTGAATCAGGCCGATAGCGTCAAGATCATGCAGTTCAAGGCGCAGGTGGAGCGTTTGGCTCACCAGTTGGGTATGCTCACCGCGAAAAACCATAGGCCGAGCGAGACGCGTCAGGACGAGCAGAAGGCCGGCAACCGTCCGCCGAGCACCATCACCGTGGGCACGCTGTTGGACGAATCGGAACGCCGCAGGCAGGCGGTGGCGCAGCAGAGCAACGATGCGACGCGACCGGCGAACGTCATATCGACGCGACCGACATGGATGATGACAGGACCGGCGATTTCGATGTCACCGGCTCCCAGCCCGTCCGTAAGACGAAGCAGATCGTCGATGACGTCACGGAAGCGTTCGATGTGACCGCCGCCGAACATATCGCCTCCGCCGGCATGGTTTCCGGCAGTGCCGATTCGGACGATACGAGCGAACGTGAGGAATCCCCCGTCAGCACGTTCGTTCCGGAGCAGTCCGCGAAGGAGCGTCACGAGTCGTTGCCGTCCAGTTCGACCATTGTGATCAGCACGTTGCAGACCGCCGATGGCAGCGACGACACGAACGAGGAGGAAATTCCTCAAGCCCATAGCGAAGCGGCGACCATGCTCATTCCGCTGCTCGAACGCGATGAGGCCACTATGCAGAAGGCCAAAGCGGAGGTCGACCGGCTGCAGGCCGAGGACGCCACCGATGAGAAACCGCGCGTAGAATAAGCGCATACATTGCAAACGAATTTGCACACGAACACCCTTACAAGGAGCATCATGGATATCGAACTGGGCATTCAGAACGTGGCGCGCACCGTCACCTTCAGCACCGAGCAGAGCGCCGACGAAGTGAACAACGTCATCGCCGAGGCCGTGGAGAATGGCAAGACCATCAACCTGACCGACGACAAGGGCCGTCGCATCGTGGTGCCGGCCGGTTCTCTCGCTATGCCATCATCGGCTCCGAAACCAAGCACGCCGTCGGCTTCGGCAATCTCTGATCGTCACCTGCAAACGCGTTGGACACGTTCCAAATGAAAAAGGCGTCGGACCATATCAGGTTCGGCGCCTTTTTCATATTCGATTCATGTATCCGGTTCACGCTTGGAAATTCCATATCCGGATTTCATGCGGCATGTGAGCTGCCGACGCGACCGATCAAATCCACACCCCGGCACAAGATTTCGCGTACGGTGTCGTCGTCGGTAAGGTTCTCGCCCAGACCGTTCGGCTTGCCTTTGCCATGCCAGTCCGAGCCGCCGGTCACCAGCAGATCGTGCCGTGCCGCAATCGTCAGCAATCGTTCCCGCTGTTCCGGAGGATTGCCGCGATGCCATACTTCCAAGCCGTCCAAGCCGTCGGCGATCATCGCGTCAAGCTGCTCGTCGGACAGCAGCCGGCGGTTGCGTTGCGGATCGCCCGCATGCGCGGCGACCACCACACCGCCCGCCCCTTGACGGCGGCGATGACCTCGTGCGTCGACGGCGACGGCGTGGGAATGTAATACTTGGATTTGGCGCTCACCGCGTCGGCGAACGCGTCGGAACGCGTCTCGTACACGCCCGCCGCGACCAGCGCGTCGGCGATGTGCGGACGGCCGATTGTGGTGCGCTCCCCTTCCTTCACTTGGGCGAGCACATCGTCCCACGTAATCGGAAAATCCTGCGACAGCCGCTCAACCATGCGTTTCGTACGATGTAATCGCGCCGCACGCGTGTTGGCGAACATGCTGGAAATATGCTCGTTGGACGGATCGTATTGGAAGGCGAGCATGTGCACGGACACATCTTCGTCGACGGCGGTGATTTCCGTGCCCAGCAGCAACGGCAAATCGATTTCCTCCGAGGCTTCCGTCGCCTCGTCCCAGCCGGCGGTGGTGTCATGGTCGGCAATCGCCACACCATGCAAGCCAAGCTTCCTTGCCTGCTCCACCAGCGTGCGCAGCGTCTCCGTACCGTCGGAAAAGACGGTATGGCAATGAATATCCCAACCTTGTGCGGGTGGTTCCGCGTAACTCACGTGACTCATATGACTATCGTAAGCTCGAATCCGCGGTTTTTCGCGTAGACTGAGACATGACAACGTTTGTATTTTGATTTTCCAAGGATTGACGATGAGCGATTTTGAAGGCCAGGCCGCTGTGGACGCAGCCGATGACGAAACGAGCGTCGGCACAGCCGTCGCCATGGACGACGACTACACGAAGCCGCGCGGGTGGCGTCACGGCGCAACGTGGACGTATCTGATCATGCTGCTCGCTTCGGCGGTGGCATTGCTCGTATCGTTCATTCTGTCGGCGGACACGCTGAAAATGGCACGCAATCCCGCAGAAGCTCAACTGCGATGTGAACGCCGTGCTGTCCTGTTCCACGGTGGCCGAATCCTGGCAGGCGGAGATCGTGAAGTTCGCCGGATTGAGCTTTCCGAACGCGTTCTTCGGCATTGCCGCCGAATCGGTGTTCGTGACGATCGCGGTGATCGGATTGTCCAAGGTGGCCGTGCCGCGTTGGTTCGCGCTGTGCACGTGGCTTGGTGGCCTTGCCGCGTTGGCGTATTCGTATTGGCTGACCACGCAGTCGCTGTTCGTCATCAACGCGATGTGTCCGTGGTGCCTGGTGCTGATGTTCTCCACCACCGTGCAGTTCATGGCGTTGTCGCATGCCACGGTGGCCGTGCAGGATATGCCGTCCGGTCATGCTGGATTGCGCAAGTATTACCGGCTGAATTTCGATCTGATGGTCGATGTGGTGTGGATTGTGGCGTTGATTGTGGTCATTCTCGTCAAGGACGGCCCGATGCTGTTCGCCTGATACGGTTTGCATCGAACCTTTTACGATGAAGGCCGACCCTGCGGGGCTGGCCTTTTGTCTACTCGTTTTCCGTTTGCTGCCGCAGCGGTTACAGCAGTTCGATTTTGCCCACGATGGTGGCGCTGCCGGTAAGCTTCACGTCTTCGTCGGTCACGTCGACGCGCAAGGTGCCGCCACGTACGGTGATGGTCCAATGGTCGATGCCGGTTTTGGCGCGCAACGTGATGGCGGTGGCACATAGGCCCGTGCCGCACGACAGGGTTTCGCCACAACCGCGTTCGTTGACGCGCATGGTGGCCTCGCCCGCATCGTCGCCTTCGCTTTGCTCGTCGATGCGCACGAACTCCACGTTCTGGTCCGACGGAATCTCGGGCGCGACGACCGGCTTGGTGACCAGATCAAGGTCTTCGACGTTCGGCAGGCTGGCGAATGCGTCCTCAAGAACGGCCACGACGTGCGGATTGCCCATGTCCACGAACGTGCCACGTGCGGAACCGGACGTGCCCGGAATGGTCACTTCGTAACCGTCGACGTCGCCACGCTTCCATGCGCCCATCTCCACCTGGAACACGTCCTTGCCGAGGCCCGGCACATCGCCGAGCGAAGTCAGGATCTTCACGCCGGCGCGGGTGCGAGATGGAATGGCGTGCCGCCCGGCTGGTCGGCGATGCCTGCCGCTGCGCGAACAGCGTGATCGCACGTGTGCCGTTGCCGCACATCTCGGCCAGCGAGCCGTCAGCGTTGCGGTAGTCCATGAACCAGTCCGCATCGCCCGCCGCGCAATCGACGATCTGCCTTTCGTTCACATCGGACACCGCCTGCGGATGCGCCAGACGGATCAGCCGTCGCCGCCGATGCCGAAATGGCGGTCGCACAGGAATCGCACTTCATCGGCGGTCGGCTCGTGCATACCGTCTTCGTCGAGATACACCACGAAATCGTTGCCGGTGGCGTGCGCTTTGTAAACAATGCTTGGAATGCTCATACCAGTTCACTCTACACGCGGTAGGCTATTGAAAGCGTTTGGCGTATGCGCCTGCGGGCATGCGCGCGATGGCAAAGGAGGACGTATGGCTTCAACGGCACCTATCGGCGTTTTCGATTCCGGTTTGGGGGGTATTTCCGTGGCGCGTGAGATTCGACGCGACATGCCGAACGAGCATGTGCTGTATTTCGGCGACTCCGCGAACGCTCCGTACGGCACGAAATCGCCCGAACAGGTGCGCGAACTGTCCGACGTCATTGTGAAACGATTCGTGGAACAAGGCGTGAAAGCGGTCGTGATCGCCTGCAATACCGCCACTTCCGCCGCAGCCAACGAACTGCGCGACACATACGACATTCCGATCATCGGCATGGAGCCGGCATTGAAGGTGGCTTGCGACCGTGGTCACGGCAAGCGTCAGCGCGTCATCGTGGCCGCCACTCCCCTGACGTTGCGTGAACGCAAGTTCGCTGTGCTGATGGACCGTTTCAAGGCCGATCATACGATTTTTCCGGAGCCCTGCCCCGGTTTGGTGGAGATCGTGGAGCATGGGCAGCTTGACGACCATGATGTGGTGATGCGCACGCTGCACCAGTATTTCGACCAATACGATCTGTCCACGATCGACTCCGTTGTGCTCGGCTGCACGCATTTCGTGTTCTACCGCGATTATTTCCGCGAGCTGCTGCCTGATACGGCGGCGATCATCGACGGCAATGAAGGCACTGTACGTCATCTTGGCGTGGTGCTCGAATCGTTGGGCAAGCTCGCTCCGGAAGACGCGGAAGGCGGCATCGATCTGGCCAATTCCGACACTTCCGCACGAATCGCGCAGTTGGCGCAGTCGCTGCTTGATCGCTGAGCGCGAATGTCCCGACAGACCGCGTAAAGTCGAATGAAACCCGGCAAAAGGGACGGACTTGCGAAAGGACGGGCGCATATGGCCAACAGGACAGCGATGATCGACGTCGGCGGCGGTTTCCGCGCGATTTACGGCGCGGGCGTGATGGACCGCATGCTGGAGGACGGCATACATGTCGACCATTGCTATGGTGTTTCCGCCGGCAGCGCCAATATGGTTTCCTACATTTCCGGACAGCACGGGCGAAACCACACGTTCTACACGCAGTACGCGTTCCGTAAGGAATACGCGAGCTTCGACAGCTATGTGAAGAACCACAATTACGCGAACCTCGATTATGTGTACAGCACGCTGAGCAACCACGATGGCGAGAATCCGGTGGATTACGAGGCGTTTGCGGCGAATCCGACCGAATTCACCGTGGTGGCCTGCAATGCGGACGATGGTTCCACGAAGTATTTCGACAAGTCGGACGTCGGCTACGACAATTACGACATCATGAAGGCGTCGTCGGCTGTGCCGGTGGCGTGCGAACCGTATGTGATCGACGGCGTCCCGTATTACGACGGGGGCATCGCTGATCCGATTCCGGTGCAGAAGGCCATCGATGACGGCTATGACCGCATCGTGGTGATTCTCACCCGTCCGAAAGACACCGTACGCGAACAGAAGAAGGACATCGGCCCGGCCACGATTCTGAAGCGCACGCACCCGGAGGCCGCGGAAAAGCTGATGAACCGCTATCAGACGTACAACGACGAGGTGGCGTTGGCCAAGGAATACGAGAAGGATGGCCGTGTGCTCATCCTCGCGCCGGAAAGCATGTACGGCTTGAACACGCTGAGCAAGTCGTTCGAAGGTCTGGAACGCATGTACCGCGCCGGCTATGCGGCGGCGGCCGCGATTCCAGCGTTCTTGGAAAGCTGAAATCCGTTCTTCCGCAGCGCTGTCATGCGTTTCCAACGGCCCTAACGGCAACCGTATGACAGTGATCGCATGACAGCAATCGCACATACGACGATTACATGGCAGCCGTCGTATGTGCGTTACGGCATCGCAACACGCGTAACCGGGGCGGCGGCTATGCTGGAACGCATGGAAAAGCAGAATCGTATTTTTTCCGGCTTTGATGCCGATGCCATCGATCGCACCACCGCCGCAGATCTGGCCGAAGTCGGTTCCGACAAGTGGACCCGCTACCCCGGCTGTATCGGCGCGTTCATCGCGGAAATGGACTACGGCCTGGCGCCGTGCATCCAGCAGGCCATCGACAGCGCCTGCGACCATTGCAAACTCGGTTACATTCCCGAACCGTGGAAGCGCCGCGTGGCCGAGGCGTGCGCCGGCTGGCAGAAAAGCCACTACGGCTGGGACGTGGATCCGGACATCATCCGCGTGGTGCCGGACGTGTTGGAAGCGTACGAAATCTTCCTGCGCGAGCTGGTCGGCGCCGGCAATGCCGTGGTCGTGCCGACGCCCGCGTACATGCCGTTCCTGAGCGTGCCGAAGCTGTACGACGTCGACGTGATCGAAATCGAAATGCTTCAGGGAACCGACGAAACGACCGGCGAACGCGAATGGCTGTTCGATTTCAACGCCATCGAACGCGCGTTCGCGGCTGGCTGCCATGCGTTCGTGCTGTGCAATCCGCACAATCCGATCGGCAAGGTGCTTACGTTGGCCGAGGAGCAGCGGCTGTGCGAGCTGGCGGAACGGTACGACGTGCGTATTTTCAATGATGAGATTCACGCGCCGTTCGTGTTCGAGGGGCGTCATATTCCGTATCCGACCATCAGCGAGGCGGCCGCTCAGCAGTCTATGACCGCTACCAGCGCGTCGAAGTCGTTCAATATTCCGGGTACGAAGTGCGCGCAGGTGCTGCTGACGAATCCGGCGGACCGTGAGATGTGGGCGGAACGTGCGGAGTGGAGCGAGCATCAGACCGCCACGATCGGTGCGATCGCCACCACCACCGCCTACAACGAGGGTGATCCGTGGTTCCAGGACGCGCTTTCCTACGTGCGACGCAATCTTGGGTTGTTCGATGAGCAGATGAGCACGCGGTTCTCGGGCGTTGGCTATATTCGCCCGCGCGGCACGTATATCGCATGGCTGGATTTCGGCCCGCTTGACATTGACGATCCGGCCGCGTATTTCCTTGAGAAGGCGAAGGTGGCGCTGACCGACGGCCGTTCGTGCGGCCGCGCGGGAGCCGGCTGCGTGCGCGTGAACATGGCGATGCCGTATCCGCTGCTGGTGGATTGCCTCAACCGTATGCATGACGCGTTGCAGGCGGACGGTTTGCTTTAAAGTTTTCCGTCTTTCGTGTGTGACCGACGCTATGGGCGGCCACACACGCCATATTGCGGGAAAATCCGCCGAATCATTGCGATTGCAACGGTTGCGCTATGGGCGAATAGCAGCATGTTACGATGGCCGCACACCACCGTCGGTGGACGCGCGACGCGAATCCAGCGTATGCGTTTCATTGAGAAGAAGGCTTTACGAATATGCGATTCCCCTACAGCGGCAACGGCACATGGACGCCCGACTACCACTGCGGTTTCATTGATGCCGTCAAACGTTTTTTCATCGGCTACATGGAGTTTCGGGGGCGTTCCAGCAGACGCGAGTTCTGGCTCGCCATGCTGTTCTTCATTCCGGTCAGCGTGCTGATATTCCTTATTCCGGCTGCCGGAACGGTGTCCGGAATACTGTGGATGCTGGCCACCATGGTACCGATCATGGCCATCTCCTTCAGAAGGCTGCATGATGCCAACCGCACCGCTGGTGGTTTCTGCTTGGGCACGTCGGCACCATTCTGGCCCTTGCGATGCTGGTCGTCATTGCGTTCGGCCTGGTCATCATCGAAATCGGCATGATCATGGTCATCCCCCACGAGCCACCGAAACTCGACTTCATGACCCGAACAGCTTCCCGGGAATGCTGCTCACGCTGTTCTATGTCAGCCTTGGCATGGCCGGCATCTCGCTGATCATCCAAGCATTCCTGTACTCGCTGCCCAGCAAGCCCGAGGCGTCCGCTTCGACTGATGTTCTCAGCGGCATCCCGCCCCTCTTCCCTCCCTGCATTACCCTCTTAGCCCTTTTGTATGGAAACGTTCCATCTCACATTGAGACAGAGCAGTGAGCTCGGTTAACAAAACTCCTATAATCACGTCTATTGTCTTTCCGCCGTCATAAGCGACGGAATGTCAACATCAGAGGAGAAAACAATGAAGAGAAACATGCTCCACTGCCTGGTCGCCATGGCCGCGGCGGGAACCATGCTGATGTCGGTCGCCGCATGCGGCTCGTCATCCGATGACAACGCCGCCACCAGCAATTCCAGCGACACCTCGCTGATTTCCGTGAACAACAGCGAGCCGCAGAACGGTCTGATTCCGAGCGACACCAACGAAATGGGCGGCGGCAAGGTCATCCGCTACCTGTTCGAAGGTCTGGTGAGCTTCGATGCAAAAGGCAAGCAACATCTCGAAGTCGCCGAGAGTATCACCCCGAACGAGGATGCCACCAAGTACACGATCAAGTTGAAGGAAGGCTGGAAGTTCACCAACGGCGAGGCAGTAACCGCCCATTCCTTCGCCGACACCTGGAGTTTCGCCGCCAATGTGAAGAACGCGCAGAAGACCGCAAGCCGATTCTCCACCATCAAGGCTATGACGAGCTGCAGGATCCGAACGTCGATCCGAAGGCCACACTTCCGGTCTTTCC
>ENA-OQIR01000368-OQIR01000368.1-human-gut-metagenome-genome-assembly--contig:-NODE-368-length-20391-cov-5.450553_pt1 | contig 20391 bp, 23 predicted proteins | sample MGYA00242580_ERZ504745 | MGnify/ENA primary metagenome ERZ504745 (study PRJEB26092, sample SAMD00036214) | human gut metagenome | host: Homo sapiens | study: EMG produced TPA metagenomics assembly of... | reverse complement strand
TATCCGGAAGCTCAACCTCGAAGTTCATGATGCGGCCACGGGCAATCATGCCCTTCTGAATCACCGCGCTGATGGAGACAGTATCCTCATTGCCACCGGAAAGAATCGGCACCACCACATGCGGACCCTGTGCTTCGGCGAACTTGCGCGAACGTAGATTCAGATGCTCGAGCGCAGCCAAGGACACGGCACCAGCAGCCTCGACCACCAGCTTGTGCTTCTCCAGCATGAGCAGAATCATCTCGTTGATGTCACGCTCGGTAACAGTGACCAAATCGTCAAGGAACTCGTTCAGCAACGCGAACGTGAGATCGCCCGGACGCTTCACAGCAACGCCTTCGGCAGACGTACGCACCTGGTCGGCGGCAACCACATGCCCCGCGGCCAGCGAGTTCTTCCACGCTGGGCTGCCTTCCGGAATCGCGCCAATCACGCGCACTTCCGGCTTGAACGTCTTGATGGCAAGCGCCACGCCGGCACCGAGGCCGCCACCACCCAGCGGCACGACCACATCGGTGACGTTCGGCACGTCTTCGAGGATCTCGAGACCAATAGTGCCTTGACCGCACAGCACCTCGTAATCGTCGAACGGCGGCACGTAAATCATGCCTTCCTTGTCGCTCAATTCCTGGGCGCGGGCTGCGGATTCGTCGAATACTTCGCCGTACAGCACCACGTCTGCGCCGTACGCCTTAGTGGCGTCGACCTTCAGCGGCGGGGTGATCTGCGGCATGCAGATTGTTGCTTTTGCGCCGCGTTCGCGAGCCGCATATGCCACGCCCTGCGCATGGTTACCGGCGGAAGCGGTGACAATGCCGTGAGCCAGCTGCTCGTCGCTCAGGGATGCGATCTTGTTGTACGCGCCACGAATCTTGAACGATCCAGTGACCTGGAGATTCTCAGGCTTGAGCAGAATCTCATGTCCGGTCATGTCGGACAGCACCTTGGACGGAATGATTGCCGTGTGGCGTGCAGTGCCCTTGAGCCGTTCGGCGGCTAGTTTCAGTTCAGCTGCGTGATCGCGCTGCAATGCTTTGAGAACCTCGTTTTGTTCCATGAACGTTATTGTAAGCGCACGTCTGCCGAAACTACCTGATCATGCGGATTCTGCCATGAAAAGTGAGATTATTTTTGCAAATACTTGCGAAATTGAGATTGCTTACAAACGCAATCGGAGCAATCGGAGCAATCGGAGATAATCAGGAATAATCGCAATACAACAATCGCAATAAAAAAGCTTCGTACGATCCCGTGATGAATCGCACGAACGCTTTTTGCAGAGAGTTATAGGAAAGATCGATCAGAGCTGAATCACGACCCCCTCCCAACGAGCGAGCTCGCCGCGAGCGACCGACTTTACGCTATGCACAGCATCATAGGTGCTGAGCAGCACCTGCGACTCGCCCACGCCATTTCCGAGCAATCGCGCGACCTCCGCCGGCACCTGTGCTGTTTTATCGGTGAGGTTGACGATGACGAGAATCGTGTCGTCGCCGCTGGTACGGGTGAAGGAATACACCTGCTCGCTGTCTGCCGCAATCAGATTCCATTCGCCCGTCGCGATGGTCGCATTGTTGTGGCGCATGGCGATGAGCTTCTTGTAGAAGCTGTACACGGAATCCGGATCGTCGAATTCCTCGGCGGCGTTGATCTCCACATGGTTCGGGTTCACGTCGATCCACGGTTCCGTCGCCGCGTCCGGCGCGGTGAAGCCGGCATACCTGGAAGCATCCCACTGCATCGGCGTGCGTGCGTTGTCGCGGCCGATGAGTGCGAGCGCGTCCATCATCGATTCCGGAGACTGGCACTTGGCCTCCTCCACGCGCTGGCGGTAGGCGTTGATGGATTCCAGATCGCGATACTGCTCGAGCGTGGTGAAGTGGGCGTTGGTCATGCCCAGCTCCTCGCCCTCGTAGATGTACGGGGTGCCGCGGTGCATGTGCAGCAGCACGCCGAACGCCTTGGCGCTCAGCTCGCGCGACTCACGGTCCGTGTCATTGCCCCAACGGGAGACGACGCGCGGCTGATCATGGTTGCAGAAGAACAGGCTGGCCCAGCCGGCGTTCCTCACAGCCTCCTGCTGGTCGGCGAGGCGGGCGCGCAGATTCTTGACTTCGAACGGCACGGTGTTCCACTTGGAACCTTCCTGGTCGATGCCCACGTGGTCGAAGAGGAACAGCATGTCAAGTTCGCCGTTCTTCGGATCGGTGACATGCTCGTTGCGTGCCGGAGTGATGCCCGGCGCTTCGCCGACGTTCATGTACTTCGCGGCCTTCGAACACTTCGCGGCGCATTTCGGCAAGGAACTCGTCGATGCGCGGACCGTCGGAGCACCATGGGAACGGGCTGGAATAGCCTTCCTCACCAACCGGATAATCCTCAATCTCGCAGCCGTCTTCTCCCGGCAGCTTGCCGTTCTTATCAACAGTCTTCGAAACCTGCGTGATCACATCCATACGGAAGCCGTCAATGCCGCGATCCATCCACCAATTCATCATCTTGTAGACGGCCTTGCGCACTTCCGGATTCTCCCAATTCAAATCCGGCTGCTTCTTGGAATACTGGTGGAAGAAATACTCGCCGCGCTTCGGATCGTACTCCCAAGCGGAACCACCGAAATAGGAACCCCACTGGTTCGGCTCGGCACCCGGAGTGCCCGGCTCATGCCCCGGCCTGGCTGGACGCCACCAATACCAGTCGGCATGCGGATCGTCCTTGTCGCGGGAAGCCTGGAACCAAGCATGCTCGTCGGACGTGTGGTTGACCACCAAATCCATCACGATCTTCAGACCGCGCTTGTGCGCTTCGGCAAGCAGCTCGTCCATATCCTCCAAGGTGCCGAACAGCGGATCGATATCCTGATAATCGGAAATATCGTAGCCGTTGTCGTCCTGCGGCGACTTGTAGACCGGGCTCAACCACACCACGTCCACGCCAAGATCGGCAGATAGTCAAGACGGCTGGTGATGCCCTTCAGATCGCCGATGCGTCGCCGTTCGTGTCTTGGAAGGAACGAGGATACACCTGATACACCACCGCGTTGGCCCACCACGGGTTCGGGGTCGCGCCGTTGGAACGCACGGTGTCGGGAAGGGTGGAACGATTGAAATTCGTCATGTCGTGGAGCTCCTTTGCTTGACGTTTGTTGGATTTTCGTTCGATCTTTCGTGACTGACTCTGCCCGTTTTCAGCTCATGTCAGCTTCATGCAGAAGATCGATTTTGCCTACTCCCCTATGGTATGCAACCCTGTTTTTCTTTCTTTCCCGCGGCGAGTTGTGCAAAGCAAGAAAAGAATACGCTTCTTACGGACGCGAAAAACCAATCCGCAAAAATAAAAAACGCGGGACGTTCCAGAAAGGGAAATGGAACGTCCGCGCTGGGGAGTGGGATAGGCCAGTCCCGCTCAGAGCGGTGAAGTGTTACTTCCTGAACGGACGGCCTACGGCCGCGTTGTCCCTGCCTTCACTCGCCTATCGGCTCGCTCAGGGAGAGCCTATGAACAGACCACTGGGCTGTTCACTTAACGGCTCCCCTCATCACTCCACCGACGACCCACTCTGGGCGAAGATGTAGACGATGAGAACCGGAGCCATGGCCATCAGATAGGACGCGAAGGCCATCGGATAGTTCGACGTGAACTGGCTTTGGAACACGTACTGTGCGAGCGGAATCGTCTGATTGCTCTGATCAGTCAGCGTAATCAACGGCAGCAGGAAGTCGTTCCAAGCCCACAGTGCGGTCAAAATCGCAATCGTGGCATTAATCGGACCCATCAGCGGGAAAATGATTGTCCAGAAAATACGCCAGGTGGAAGCACCGTCGATACGAGCCGCCTCTTCCAACGAAATCGGAATCGAACGAATAAAACCAATCGCAATAAACAGATTGGTGCCGATGCCGAGAATCGTGTACAAAATAATCAAACCAAGCTGATTATCAAGATGCAACGAACCCATTTCCTTCGCGATCGGCAGCATGATCACCGTGAACGGCACGAACATCATCGCAAGGAAGAAGTAGTACAGGAAACGGAAGAATCGCTTATCCATATTTCTTGCCACAGCATACGCGACGAACGTGTTCGTCAGCAGCGTCAACACCACCGCGCACACGGTGATGATTGCGGAATTAAGCGCGGCCTTCGGATAATTCACCTTATTCCACGCATCGGCGAAATTATGCCATTCCCATGTGGTCGGCAAGCTGAATGTACCAGCCTCGCTCGGAGTCTTCAACGCGGTGACCACAGCGAAATACAACGGCACGAGCACGGTAAGGCTCAACACCGTCACAGCCGCGGTCAGCCACCAGTTGACCCTATGATCCCTGCGGATTTTCTCCGGCTTTTCCTGCGATTGAGTAGTCTTGGCTGCAGTCTTTGCAACAGTTGCGCTAGTCATGATATTTCCTCTTTACCTTCAGACTTTCAGACCCTTGCTCAGACCTTTTCCTTGCCGCTGAAGAACTTCAGCTGCACGAAGGCCAGGATTGCCAGCACGATGAAGAACGTGACCGCGTTCGCCATCTGGTAGGAGTATTCGCCATTGCCAAGGCCGTTCTGGAAGATCAGGTACGAGACAGTTTCGGTCTTGGAATCCGGGCCGCCCTTGGTCAATGCCATGATCTGGTCGAACGCGCCGAGCGAATTCTTGAGGCTCAACACCATGTTGATGGTGAAGAACGGGCCGATCAGCGGGAAGGTGATCTGCCAGAAGTTCTGCCAAGCGCTCACGCCATCAATCGCGGCCGCCTCGTAAATCTCGTTGTCGATGGTCTGTAGTCCAGCCAAATACAGCAGCGTGGAGTAGGCCACGCCCTGCCAGATCGACAGGAACACAATCGGGAACCATGCCAAATCCGGATTGGAAATCATTGACGTCGACAGCCAATCAATATGTAGCGCCTGACCGAGCGCCGGCAGCGGCGTCATGAAAATGTACTTGAACACATAGCCGATCACCAACACCGACAAGGTGTACGGAATGAAGAAGATCGCACGGAACCCGTTTTTGAACGCGATTTTCGAATTCAGCAGCACCGCAAGGAACATGCCAAGAAAATTCGTGCCGATCGTAATCAAAATTGCGATGAAAATAGTAAACAGGTACGCGTGACCAACGCGAGAATCCTGGAACATCGCAATGTAATTCTTCAATCCGATGAATTTGAAATCACCGTAACCCTGCGAATTGGTGAACGAGTATGCCGCGCCCTGCAGGAACGGCCAATACAGGAAGATGGACACCAGAATCACAGCCGGAACGGTCATCCAATAAAATGCCGGATCGACCTTGCGCTTGGAATATTTCGAAACCTTATTCTTGGAAGTTTTTGCCGAGTTCTTCGCAGTATTTGCAGTATGTGCGGTAGTCATGTCCGTTCCTCCTCTCACCTGAAGTTTCTGGCTTCGATCTTGTCGTATTCGGATTGCACGCTGTTCAGGAATTTTTCGGTGTTGCCCGACTGAACCAGCGTCTGCAGGAAGCCTGCGAGGTTGATGCTGGCTGGCACGTAATGGTCGCAGAAGTCGGCCAGTTTGCCCGCCTGGTAGAAGTCAAGCACACCGTTCAGCGCTTCATCGCCCACATACGTGTCTTTGTAGGGGGTAAATGCGGACTGCTGCTTGGAGTAGTCCTTGATGTTTTCGTCGTTCATCAGGAAGTCGATGAATTCGCGCGCTTCCTTCTCATGCTTGGTATGCGCACCCATGGTCAGGATCACGTCATCGCCTGCGGTGAGCTGCTGTTCTTTGGCATCATCAGTTGCCGGCATTTGCGCGAAACGCAGGTTGGCGTCGCTGTTGATGAGTCGGATCTGCGGAATCGCGTAGGTGCCGAGTGGCAGAATCGCGGCTTTGCCTGCGGCCAGATCCTGCGTGGCCTGCTGGTAAGTGACGGCCGGATTCTTCTGCGTGTAGTTCTGGTAGATCTCGACCAGCTGATCGCTGACAGTGCCCCACAGGTCGGAGAATTTCTTCGATCCGTCTTTGAGGGAAAGATATTCGGATTCCGGTACCAGCGTGGAGTTGAGTGACGCCAGCGGCGCCTGGAGTGTCCACGGATCAGCGGTGCTCGCTTCGATCGGTACAATGCCCTTGCTCTTGAAGCGTTGCAGCAGGTCGATGAATTCGCTCCACGTCTGCGGTGGATTGTCGGGATCCTCGCCCGCTTCCTCCCACACGTCGGCGTTGATGATGTAGCCGGACGCGTTGCCCGCATACGGCAGGCCGTACAGGCGCTTCTTGGATTCGTCGTTGGTTTGCACAAGGCTCTTGGCGATGTTCACCATGCCCGGATTGAGTTCGTCAACGATCTCATCGTCGGTGAAATCATGGAAAACACCCGCTTCGGCGAGCATGCCGAAATTAATGTCACCATTGATGGTGATGACGTCGGGTTCACGATTTTTCACGAGTCGCGTACGCAAATCAGTGGTTGCGTCGGACGAATTGTTGACGTTGACTTTGATGTTGGGATGGGTTTTCTCAAATTCCTTTGCTTTTGCGGTGAACCAGTCCGCTGCTTCGGCTTTGAATTGGAAGAAATCCAAAGTGACGGTTCCAGCGGTGCTGTTGCCGCAACCGGCAAGACCGGCAGTCAATGCGACTGCGCATACGGCTGTGAGCGTACGGTATACAATCCTCCTGAATTTACCTACACTAGTGGTGGAATCAGGTTTCATTCTCGACTCCTTTGTATCTTTTCTCCATTACGGTGAAGCAGCTTCCTTACCGCATCACCGTTACTGGAAATTGTAGAAGGAGACAGTTTTCATTCCCAGCTCAGCGCGCCTGTGCGGGGCGGAAAACAAAAACGACGAGATTTTGTTACTCTGAGAAAGTAATTTGATGCACGATGTGCGCGAACGGGAGTACGAAGGATGGTGCAGATGGCGGTTTCACCTCTGCCACAGTGGTTTGAAGGCTCGGAATATACCCATAAAGTCGCGACTTGCGTCATGAAATACGGTCCGATTTCGCGTATTACTTTGGCGCAGATTTTAGGACTTTCACAGGGCGCGGTTTCCCGTATTACCAGCGATCTGATTTATGCTGGCGTGATCGAGGAGACGCCGATGCCGTCCGGCAAGGCCGGTAAACTGCCGAAAGGTTTCGTTCAGAAAGAAAATGCGGAACGTCGCGGCCGCCCGCAAACGGGATTGCGAATAATCGAGAACGCGCGATCTTTCGTCGGTATGAAAATCAATGCGACGCATATTTCGGCGGTTGCGGTCAACGCAATCGGGCAGATTATCGCCGGATGCCACGATTTGGAAATCGAAGACACGTCGCCGCAAGCCGTGGTCGCGCTGATCAAACAACTAACGATTGACTGTTCCGACGAGGCGGAGATGGCGGGATGGCCGAAACCGTGCGCCGTGGGAATCTCACTGGGCGGGCATATCGTCGACAATGCCGTAGTGACGTTCGCACCGTTCATACACTGGTCTCAGCCCGTGGAGCTCTCCGCTATGGTTCGCGAGGCTACTGGATTGCCGACGGGCATTTACAACGATATCGATTCGTTGGTCGTTGATGCCTGCATGTTTGGGTCCGGCGTTGGATTGGGTAGCTTCGCGGTACTGACGTTCGGCGCAGGCGTCGGCTATTCGTTGACGGTCAACGGCGAGCTGGTGAGCTGTCCGGATAAAAGTTACGGTTTGGTCGGGCATATTCTGGTCGATCCGGATGGACCGCGTTGTGTTTCCGGACACAAGGGATGCGCGCAATGCCTGTCCGACAACTCAATCGCGGCGGAATATTCGCAGATTATCGGACATCCCGCATCATTCGACGATTTCGCACGTGACGCACGCACGAACAAACCGCAGGCGACGAATCTGGTGAACCGCACCTGCTTCCGTCTCGGCACCATGGTGGCGACCATAGCCAATCTTGCCATGCCAGACAAATCATGATCGCTGGAGAATCGTCGTTCATCGCGAAATTCGGCATTGACGACTTGCGCAACGGCATCAACATGTATCGGCATAGCAGGCCGCGCCAGTGGATTTTGAAATTCCCGACCATGATTGGGCATTGTGGGCCAAGCTGCCGCAGCGCAGGCGATTCGGCAATATGTTGGCTGATTGATTACTTGATTGTTTTTTAATGCAAAAATCCTCCCTTTTGTTCAGGAGGATTTTGTTATGCGATTACGGCTTATTCAGCGCTCTCGACGGGCGCAAGCACGGCCTTGAAAAGGACTGCTTGCGCCGGATGCAATGCCGGCGGGCGGATGCCGTACGTGGCGAGCGCACGTCCGGTCATCTTCACACCTTCGACCTTCCACCAGCCGAGCGGGCTCTGTCCGTTGGTGATGTCTTGCTTGGCAAGATCGAGGCTCACGTCGAGCGGAGACACCTCATACACCTTGTCGGGGTCGAGGCCGGGCAGGCGTACCGGCGAGGCCGGGTAGGTCTGCGAAGTGGTGAGCTGGGTGAAACGGTAGATGGCGGCCGCCTTGTTGGGCATGACCACACCATCCAAGCGCACTGCCGGATCGGCGGCGTCGGAATGCACGACTGTGTCGACTGCGAACCATTCGCGATGCTTCTTGAATTCGGCGACCCATTCGGCGAGCTTGTCGATGTCTTCCTGCGGTTCCTTGAGCAGGTTCCATTCGATGCCCATGTGTCCGAAGAAGGCCATGGCCATGCGCAATTCCTGCGTGGTTGCGCGATGCGTGGAGTGCGCCGGTGATGCGCCCACGTGTTCGCCGATCATTTCCGGAGGCACGAGCAGCGATGTATAGCGCTGGATGTCGGCGCGTTCCACCGGATCGACGCAGTCGGATCCCCAAATGCGGTCGGCTACTTCGAGAATGCCGAGGTCCACGCGGCCACCGCCGGAAGAGCAGCTTTCGATTTCAAGTCCCGGATGTGCGGCCTTCAGATCGGTGAAAATACGATATACGGCGAGCGTCTGCTGGTGCACTGCCGGGCGTCCGGTGCGCGGGGAGACGGCTTCGGTGACGAGCTTGTTGTGATCCCACTTGATGTAGTCGATGCCGAGTTCACCAACGAGCTTGTCCATTGCGTCGTAAATGTAGTCGTAGGCGTCCGGATTGGTCAGGTCCACAACCTGCTGGGTACGTCCCTGCATTGGCAGACGGCCTTCAGTGGGCTTCAACACCCAGTCGGGATGCGTGCGGAACAGGTCGGAATCCAGGTTGACCATTTCCGGCTCGAACCACAGGCCGAATTCGAGTCCCTTGCCATGCACATAATCGGCGAGTGCCTTGAGTGACTTGTCGCCGTCGGGCCACACGTCTTGCGAGATCTGCCAGTCGCCAAGGCCGGAGGTGTCGTCGCGGCGGGAGCCGAACCAGCCGTCATCCACCACGAAACGTTCCACGCCACTTTCCACGGCCTTGTCGGCGAGTGCGGTGAGGGTGTCGTAATCATGATTGAAGTAGACGGCTTCCCACGTGTTGAGAATGACCGGGCGTGGCTTGGGCGCGATGTTGTGTTCAGCGAGCCAGTCGCGGTGCACGCGGCGAATGTAGCCGTGGAAGCGGGCTGCAACTTCGTTGAGGCCTTCGCCATAGGAGCCGATGAGCCATGGGGTGGTGTAGGACTCTCCGTTGGCGAGGCTGATTTCACCGCCGAACAGCACTTCGCCGCCGCCAATCACGCCGCTGGTATAGGGCAGGCGTTCCGCGGAAAGCACGCTGTTGCCGCTCCAGGCCACGTGTGCGGAGTAGACGTTGCCGTGCGTGAAGCCGAAGCCTTTTTCGCCGACGCTGAGCAGCAGGGTGGCATCGAAGTCTGGGCGTCCGGCCATGGATGCTTTGGCGAAGCGGCCGAGGGTGAAGTCTTGACGCTGTGGGGAGCGTTCGCGCAGATGGTGGCCGGTGGTGGTGAGGATTTCGTTGGCGTCGGCCGGCACGGTGAATGCGAGTTCGATCTTGCCGACTTCGAGCTGGCCTTCGCCGGTGTTCACGACTTCGGCGTTCTGGCGGATGAGGCCGGTTTCGTCGAGTTCGCAGGTCCAGATGAGTTTCACATGCTGTTCCACGTCTTCTGCGGTGACGGTAACGGTTGGGGTCTGCTTGGGTTCGTCGGCCACGCTCCAGCTCGGGTATCCGTCTTTTTCACCCATGACGTAGGTTTTGCCAGCTGCCACGGTTTCGGCGGTGATGTTGCTGACTGCGAACTTGCAGAACAGTTCCACGCCGTCGCGGCGCACGTCGAAGCGGGTTGCGCCAATCCAGGATTCGGATTGCGTGGGCAGTACGCTCGGCCATGGGGTGTAGTCGAGCGCGCCGGAAACGCGCTGTGGCATTTGCGCGTCGAACATGTCGATCACGGTTGCCGGGGCTGCGAGCGGACGGCCCCAGTGCACAAGTCGCGGCAGATCATTGCCGGGGAATACGAGTGCGAACGCCACGTTCGCGGCTGGCTGTTCGGCGTAGACCGCAGTGAGTTCGGTACCGTTGGTAGCGTTGCCATGGAAGGTCTGAATGAGCGTCATTGCAGCATCCTTTACATATTGCGATTGCCTTGTATTGTCACCTTCGATGATATGTCAAGCTTTATTTGTTGACGTCGTCGAGCGTGTTTCTTTCTTTCGGAAAGTATTTCTTGCGACCGTCAAATCACCGCAATCTTCTTCGTGAACGTTACTGCGCAGTCAGCAATCATCTTTACCGAGATTTACTTGGTATTTCAATATTTCTTACGTTTTTCTTGCGACTGCAAAATCGAGTTACCGTTTTCCAGCAAAAAAATCAGTCATTAATCGTGCGCATTCCATTTCGCACACACCACCGACGACTTCCGGAACATGGCCGACGTGAGGGTCACGCGGAATGTCCCAAATCGAACCGCATGCACCCAACTTGGCATCCCACGCGCCGAACACGATTCGTCCGACATGCGTTTGCAGACACGCGCCGGCGCACATCGGGCACGGCTCCAAGGTAACAATCAACGTGCAATCGGCAAGATTCCACGTACCAAGCGACCGAGCGGCCTGCGTCATGGCCTTGACCTCGGCGTGCGCCAACGGATCGGCATGCGCCTCACGCAGATTACGCCCCCGACCAATCACCGCTCCCCCAGCGTCAAGCACGACGGCACCGACCGGCACCTCACCCTCCGCTGCGGCTTCACGAGCCAACTCAATCGCAAGTCCCATGTCGTCACTCCACTGCATATCCGCCACTATACGGTTCCATTCACGTGAAGCAAAAGGCGAAACACACCCATAAATACCTCTTGGTAGGCTGGAAGAGTTTGGAAAATGCGCGCAAAGGAGGCACGTTGGCGGTATTCGAATTGATTGTATGTATTATCGCCGCGGTTGTGCTGTCTTCCTTTATCAGCCGTTTCATTCCCAAGGTTTCCACGCCTCTTGTACAGATCGCGTTGGGTGCGTTGGCATCGCAATTGCCGTTTTTCCCGAACGTCACGCTCGACCCGGAACTGTTTATGGTGCTGTTCATTGCGCCACTGCTGTATTTGGAAGCGCATGAGATCGACAAAAATGAGCTGTTGAAATCCGTTAAATTGTCGCTTTCATTGGCAATTGGATTAGCGATCGCCACGATGGTTGCCGTTGGCTTCGCACTGCATGCCGTATGGCCCGCAATTCCCCTTGCCGCGGCTTTGGCGCTCGGCGCAGCACTTGGGCCGACCGACGCGGTCGCCGTATCTTCGCTTGGCAAAGAAGCCGCCCTTACGCAACGGCAAACCAGCGTGCTCAAGGGTGAATCCCTGTTCAACGACGCGTCCGGCATCGTCGGCTTCCAGTTTGCGATTGCGGCGGCCATCAGCGGCGTATTCGAAGTGGGCGATTCAGCCGCACAGTTCGTATTCTCGTTCTTCGGAGGCGCTATTTTCGGCCTCGCGGTAGGCATGGTTGCGACATGCTGTTCGAAACGCTCCGATCCTTCGGCTGGGAGACGACCACAAGCCGTATTTTGATGGAATTGTTCCTACCGTTCATTCTGTATTTGGGTGCGGAAGCGGTGCATGTTTCCGGCATTCTTTCAGTGGTGGCGGCCGGTTTGATCATCCGTTTCGACCGCACCGGCATCGGCCCGAACGTGGCTCGCACCAACATTGTCTCATCGAGCGTATGGGGGTATTCTCGTTCACGCTCAACGGCACGGTGTTCATTCTGCTCGGCATGCTGCTGCCGAATGCGATGAGCGCAAGTTGGATGATCCTCAGGTCAGCAATTGGCTGCTGCTGGTTGCGATTCTTGCGGTTTCCGCAGTGGTGATCGTCATGCGGTTCCTGTGGATTTCATTGATGCTGCGTCTTGCGCGAGATACCGTCACCGGCAAACGACGCAAGATGACGGCGCAACGTTGGCGTTCGGCGGCGGTTATGACGTTTGGCGGACCGAAAGGCACCATCACCCTGTCGTTGATGTTCACGATCCCGTACACCATTACGGGAGGCGCATGGTTCCCCATGCGTGACGAACTGATCTTCATCGCCGGCGGCGTGATCGTCGTAACCTTGCTGCTTGCCAACTTCCTGCTGCCGCTGCTGGCGCCGAATCGCAATAAAGACACTTCCGTGGAAATGACCGAAATCACCATCGAAGTGCTGCGACGGACCGTAGAGGAACTGACGGGACGAGTCACACCCGACAATCGTCGTGCGGTACTGATGATCATCGACTCGTATACGAAACGTATTACGCGACTGAAGCAGCGCATCGGAGAAATCGACCGCAAGGGTATATGCAACTGCAGATCAACGCGCTCAACTGGGAGAAGGAATACGTCAAGACGCGACTGGCGAAAGTCAAGGCGACGCCAAGCGACGACAAGGCAGCGCACGATTTGGAAATCGAAGCATGCGAGCGTCTGCTCGACCAAATCATGAGCTCGCTGCGCCATATCGAAACGGAACATAATTCCGGACGCACCATTTGGCGGGTAAAAGGCCGTTTCAGGGCGTTGCAGAGACGCTTGGGCACGGTGGTGAAGCGTGTGAACAGCCGCATTCGCCGCACTACCCCGCTGTTCAGCGACGATGAGCTGTTCGCGCACGTCCGCGTGGTGCAGGTGGATGCCCTCGAACATGTGATCGACCGCCTGTATGAGGAGATGGGCCGCGACACGTACAACACGGAACATTGCTCGGCACTGCTGCTGGATTATCGACGAGGCGAGGCTACACTGAGGGCGCGCCCGAATGTGGGCACGAGCGCGGAGGCGCAGGCGCAGGCGGAAGACGTGAAGCGCGAAAGCTACGGTATCGAATTGGGCGTGATTCAGGATATGTACGAAGCGGGCGACATTACGCGCGCGCAGTCCAAGCAGCTGCGACGCAACGTGTATGTGATGAGTGTGGACGCCGACGCGCAGATCTAGCATCCAGCTGATCTGATGGGGTTAGCAAGCTGGCGTGAGCCGGCGGTCTGCCGTAGGCTTGTTTGCGGACGAGCTGTGTGGACGTGGAGAACGAGACAATTGCGGAAACGGAACACGCGTATAACGTGGCAAACTGAAGGCTATTCCACAATCCAAAACATGGGGAATTGAAATTCTCAGAAAGTTCCCAGAAAACACCAGACATGTACTCAGCATCGTCTGCTTATATAGGAGATGTCAGCAAAAGAGCCGACCAGGAACCCACAGCAGTTCCCGACAATTGAACCCTTTCTTCTTCTCTCTCCTTTCTCTCCCCGGTGGTCTTCTCTCCACCGGGGTTTCTTTTTGCCTTCAGCAGGGCGGATTCCTCCAGTCAGTGAAACAATCTGCCCGCTGACAGCCCACTCAAAGTCCAGATTCCCCCAGTCAGCGGAAGAATCCACCCGCTGGCAAGCCATCCAGAGTCCAGAAACCCCCACCCACTGGAACAATCTGCCCGCTTACAAGCAGCCCAACGTCCCAAAACCTCCACCCACTGGAACAATCCACCCGCTTACAGGCCGCTCGGCGTCCTAATCCTTCCAGTGACTGGGAGAATTACCCCGCTGGAACAGGTATATTGGAGGCATGAGTGAAATACGCGAGCACGAAACCAGCGATCCCCACGACTCCAGCAACCCAAACACCCCGACCGGTCTGATCGGACGCGAATCGCAGGTGGTTCCGGGGCGCTTCGGCGAGCCGCTGCAGGTCACGCACGTGCAGTATTCGCGAGGGGGTGGCAATGCGGCTCCACGACGCCCGCTGTTCCTCTGTCTGCACGGCTGGGGTTCCAATGAGGCCGATCTGGCAGACATGATGCGTTACGTGGCTCCCTACAACGATTTCGCTTCATTGCGCGCGCCGCTCGTGCTGCAGGAGGCCGGTTCCGGTGAATTCGGCTTCGGCCAGGGCGCGTACTCGTGGTTCCATGATTGCGTGCCGTCCGGCGAAGATCTGGATCGTGACGCGTATGCCGCCGCCCAAGCCATCGACAATTGGGTTGCGCACAATGTTCCCGAAGATCGCGCTGTAGTGCGATCGGTTTTTCGCAGGGCGGTTTGCTGGCGATTCAATTGCTGCGCGTTCATCCGGAACGGTACGCCGCGTCGATTTCGCTTTCCGGCTTCCTTGCTCCAGGAATCGTTGCCGGCAGTGCACCTGCCGATAGTCGTATTGCGGAATTGAACATTCCCGTGTTCTACGGTTACGGCAAAAACGATACTGTGATTCCGATGCCTGAGATTTTTGCAACCACCGCTTGGCTGGACGAACATACGTTCCTCACGTCGAAAAGCTACCGCGGACTTGATCATGCGGTCAGTCTCAATGAGTTTAGCGATTTACGCGACTGGCTTGCAGCACACAATATCGCACCGGGAATTCTGTAAGAAATCCTGCAGAAAATCCGAAGCAACGGATTTTGCGCACCAAGCACACGGCAATCGTTACAGCCCAATATAAGCCACGATATAGCGATACCGCGTTAGACTAGAGCCAGCTAATAATCGTCGCGCAATTGCCGACATTCGTACGCTCAACCATACGAACATTCGAATGTCGGCGAGCGCCATACCGGCACATTCGCGTGCCTGGCAATAAGGAGTTTCGATGCTGCTGTCCGATCGCGACATTCTCGCCGCGCAGGCCGAAGGTCATATTTCACTCGATCCGTGGACCCCGGAAATGGTGCAGCCTGCTTCCATTGACGTGCGTTTGGACCGTTTCTTCCGCCTGTTCAATAATCATGCGTACACGTATGTCGATCCGGCTGAGAATCAGGGCGAGCTGACCGAGCAGTTCGAAGTGGCTCCGGGCGAACCGTGGATTCTGCATCCAGGTGAGTTCGCGTTGGGTTCCACGTGGGAGTATGTGAAGCTTGATCCGACGATTGCCGCCCGCTTGGAAGGCAAGAGCTCGCTGGGCCGCTTGGGTATTCTCACGCATTCCACCGCAGGCTTCATCGACCTGGCTTCGAGGGGCATATCACGTTGGAATTGTCGAATGTGTCGACGTTGCCGGTGAAGTTGTGGCCGGGCATGAAGATCGGTCAGATGTGCTTCTTCCAGCTCAGCTCCCCCGCCGAACATCCTTACGGTTCGCAAGGCACCGGCTCGCATTATCAGGGCCAGCGAGGTCCGACGCCGAGCCGTTCCTACGTGAACTTCTACAAAGCCGACATCACCGACTGATTACCGAATATTCAGCACGGATTGCTGAACGCGGAATAGACAATACCGTTGCAGTCAGCCGCAAACACGGCCAGTCATGGAACACCATCGGTCGTGCGCTTGGCGTCACCGCCGAAGCCGCACGTCGCAAGTATGGGAAGCGCCAACTGCAGACGGCGTGATTGAAACGCATAAAACGACGAATGCGTCTGCGATAAACATCGCACGGCGCGTGGAGTACAGCGAGCGGGCTATTCTCGATTAGGAATAGCCCCGCTCGCTGTTTATGGCTTATGACTAGTGCCCTTTAGCGCTTGTACATGGCGCGAAGGACGCATTTGCGCAGTTCGGAGGCGATGAGCACGATCATGGCAAGACCCAAGCATTCGACCATGCGCCGGCGCTGAGCGGTACCGTCCCAAAAGCGGTGTTGAGGAACGGAATGTAGATCACCGCCAACTGCAGCACCGTGCTCAGTGCGAGCGCGCCCCATAGCCACTTGTTGGAGAACAGGCCGACGAACGCCGACTGCAGGTGCGAACGAGAGGCGAGCGCGTTCAGCATCTGGGCAAACACGAGAATCGTGAAGCCCATGGTGCGCGCTTCGGTCATTTGCGCGTCGTGGCCGATCGCATCGACGGAACGGTCGGTGAACAGGCTCCAGCCAAATGCATGTCCATGCCGATCAGGGTGACGGCCGCCATAATCACACCGATGAAAATGATGTCGCCCCACATTTCGGCGTCGATCACACGATCCGTGAGTTTACGCGGTTTGCGTGCCATCACGTCATCGGTAGACGGGTCAACGCCCATAGCGAGCGCGGGCGCGGCATCGGTGAGCAGGTTGATCCACAGCAGCTGTGTGGCGAGCAGCGGGACGATAACGCTTGGCTGCCGGGCTGGGTGATGCCAAGGAATCCGGCAAGCATCACGCCGCCGAACACGGTGAACACTTCGCCCACATTGGAGCTAAGCAGGTAGCGCAGGAACTTGCGGATGTTGTCGAAAATGCCTCGTCCTTCGCGGACCGCTGCAACGATGGTGCTGAAGTTGTCGTCGGCGAGAATCATTTTCGCGCTTTGCTTGGTTACTTCAGTGCCGGTAATGCCCATGGCGACGCCGATATCGGCGGTTTTGACGGCAGGAGCGTCGTTCACACCATCGCCGGTCATGGCCACGATGTTACCTTGCCGCTGCAACGATTCGACGATCTTCAGCTTGTGTTCCGGCGCGACTCGCGCGTAGACGGACACTTCACTGGTCACCTTGTCGAAGGCCGCTTCGTCGGGCAGTTCGTCAAGCTGGCTGCCGGTCATGGCCTTGCCACCCTTGTCGATAATGCCCAAGTCGGTGGCGATGCGAGCCGCGGTCAGCGGGTGGTCACCGGTAATCATTACCGTGCGAATGCCGGCGCGATGCGCCTCTGCCACGGAATCACGCACTTCCGTACGCGGTGGATCGATGATGCCGACCATGCCGACCCAAATCAAATCCTTCTCAAGCACATCGCTTTGTTCCGCAATATCGGCAACATGGCCCGCGGAATTCAGCATTACTCCCGGCACTTGCGCAAGCGAAGCGGTACCGAGCGGACGGTAGGCCTGGCCCAACGTGCGGTACGCGTCGGAAGAAAGCTGTTCGACAGTCGCAAGAATCTGCTGACGATCACCTTCCGTAAGTGGGCGAACGGCACCGCCGACCGCAATTCTGCTGCAATATCCAAGAAGCACGTCGGGGGCACCCTTGGAGAAGACGGTCAGACGGCCAGCGTCGGCGTTGTCTTGCGCCACGATGGACATGCGCTTACGTTCGGAAGTAAACGGGATTTCGCCGACGCGCTCATAGTTGGCATACTTGCGATTCGCCTTCACTTTTCGTGCTGCGACGATGAGTGAGACTTCGGTCGGGTCGCCGACCGCTTCCCACGTTACGTTTTCCGCATTTCCGGCAGAAGCAGCAGATTCGCGCAGTTCGCCGTCGTTTGCCAGCGCACCCACGGCAAGGGTTGCGACGGCCTCCGATTCGATGATCTCGCGTATTTGCGCATGTTCCATGGTCTGCGAATCGACCACCATGCGGCCTTCCGGCGCATAGCCGGTGCCCGTGAGCTGCACTTCGCCGCTCGGCGTGACCACACGCTCCACGGTCATCTCATTGCGGGTGAGCGTACCGGTTTTGTCGGAGCAGATCACCGAAGCGGAACCGAGCGTTTCCACCGAATGCAGCTTCTTGACGATCGCATTGTGCATGGCCATGCGCTGCACACCGAGTGCAAGCACTACCGTAAGAATCGCAGCCAAACCTTCCGGCACGGCCGCGACAGCCAAAGAAACGGCCAACAGTAGCGAATCGATTACATCGTGAACGTCTTGGAATCCTTCGGTAAGCGCGAGCGCGACCAGCACCACGACCGCGATGATGCATACCGCAATGCCGAGGATTTTGGAAACGTAGTTCATTTCCTTTTGCAGCGGGGTTTCGTCGTCTTCCGTGGCTTGCAGCAGGTCCGCGATTTTGCCGACCTGCGTGCCCATGCCGGTGCTGGTTACGATGGCGCGGCCGGTGCCTTGCGTTACGGACGTGCCGTTGAACACCATGTTGGCGCGGTCGCCGAGGGCTTTCGCCTGTGCGAGAGTGTCGGTCTTTTTGCCGACGGGCACGCTTTCGCCGGTAAGGCTGGCTTCCGCGACGCGCAGGCTAGCGGCCGCGAAGAGACGCCGTCCGCGGAAACGGAGTCGCCTTCACCGAGCACGATAATGTCGCCGGGCACCACGTCAACCGTGTTGATGCGGGCGATTTGGCCGTCACGCAGCACGTTGGTCTGCGGCGCGGTCATGTTGGAGAGAGCTTCGACGGCCGCTTCCGCCTTCGATTCCTGAATGTAGCCGAGCACCGCGTTGACGATGAGGATGAGCACGATGACGATGGCGTCGAACGGCAATGCTTCGCCGCCTTCCGCACCCGGTACGGCGTTGGCCCGTTCGATGAACCATGCGACGAGCGAAATGCCGGTTGCAGCCAACAGCAGGTAGACAAGGGGGTCTTTGAATTGTTCGAGGAATTTCTTCCATTTCGGCACCGGTGGTGCGGACGCGAGTTCATTCGGTCCGTACTTGTCGAGTCGCCGCTTGGCTTCCGCTTGGCTCAGGCCGGTATTCAAATCGACGCCAAGCGATTGCGCTACGGTTTGCGCATCGGCGAGCGACGGATCAACTTGCTTTTGCGTAACGGTTTTCGTTGCTCGTTCGAAATTTCCCGAACTGGTCTCGCGGAATTGGGTGGATTGATCTTCCTTGCGATCAACCATGATGATCTCCTTGGGAGCGCCGCGGAGTAGTCAGCTCTCCCCTGCCGTTGCGATAGTACGAAAACCGCAGAAAATTGCGATTTTCGCAACCACTCGCCGAACTGGGCAATGCTGCGCGGTTGCGGACACCGGGCGTGCGCCATCGGTGCATTCCTGTCATTATTGCACACCATGCCCATTTTGCAAGACTGCCACACACCGTCTTTTGTCAAAATTTCGCAAATTCGTGAAACATGTCGTGAAACATAATTTGCAATCTCGCTTTAATCACATATCCAATCGATTGTTCCATCACAAGACAACCTGGCCGCAACGTCGCTACCATCTTTATCGAAAAAATCGTGAGGTCACCAGATCAAAATCGTGTGGCAATTTGTTCAAATCGCGTGGCAAGACAGCCAAATCATGCGACCCATCCATCAAAATGGACGATGAGGAGGATTTTGTTGATGGCTTAAATTAGACAGATTGCCTAGAATGAGGGGGTAGGGCTTCCGAAACGTTTGAGCGCAGGCGGACACATTCACACACGTCCGAACGTCACGAAGCAAGCTCTTCAAGGAAAGGAGCCATCATGAGCGACGCAATGAACAACCCGTATGCGAACAATCCGAATCCGAACGGCAGCAACGGACAGCATCCGCAAGGTCAGCCGGAATACGGGGCATACGCGCCAAATCAGCAATCGCAAGGCCAACAGCAGAGCGGCAATCCCAACAATTCGAGCAATCCGTATCCGAGCGAGCCGCAGACCCCACGCTACTTTGACGGCCCCAACGCCAACCAAAACCCGAACCAGAACGGCTTCTTCTACGCGAGCTACACCACCGGCCAACCGTACGGACAGCAGAACAGCCAACCAGGAACCGGCAACGACAATTGGCAGCCGATCAGCCCGTTCAAACTTGCGGAGGAATGGCTGCCAAAGAAGGCGAAGAACGCGATCCGCGGCACCTACGCAATACTTGGCATCGCGCCATCATCCTCGGCCTGGCACTGCTGATCTGGCCAGGAGCCACGCTGAAAGTCGCCGCAATCGCACTCGGCGCATACTTCGTGGTTTCCGGCGTGGTCCGCATTGTGACCGCAATCGTGGAACTCGGGCTTCCGGGCGGATGGCGCGTACTTGACATTCTAATCGGTCTGATGCTGGCCGTCGGCGGTGTGGCCATGCTGAAGAACGCGGCGCTTTCCGGAGCCACGCTCGCCGTGCTCGTTACCATGGTGGTCGGTCTCGGCTGGATGCTGGAAGGTGTGATGGCGCTCGTGGAGTCGTGGCGCATGCCAAGCTCCGCATGGGCTGTGATTTACGCGCTGCTATCAATCGTCGCCGGCTTCATCGTGCTGTTCTCCCCCATCAGCTCCACGACTTGGCTGATTCTGTTCGGCGGATGCGCGCTTGTGGCAATCGGCATCGTCGCGATCGTGCGCGCATTCACGTTCGGCAAGCCCAAGCGCAAGTAATTTTCACCGGCGCATCATCGATGTCAGCTACGTACGTCTAGCATCGATCGATGTACAGCTACGTACGTCTGA
>ENA-OQIR01000366-OQIR01000366.1-human-gut-metagenome-genome-assembly--contig:-NODE-366-length-20474-cov-1.918415_pt1 | contig 20474 bp, 28 predicted proteins | sample MGYA00242580_ERZ504745 | MGnify/ENA primary metagenome ERZ504745 (study PRJEB26092, sample SAMD00036214) | human gut metagenome | host: Homo sapiens | study: EMG produced TPA metagenomics assembly of... | reverse complement strand
ACTTGTACTCATTATATCAGGCTATTCTTCGTATTTCAAGTGCATTTTTCGTAAAATATATCGTTTTTTCTTTAACGTACTTTTAACTTCATCAAAAAATGATAAGTTTCATTGTATTCCCGATCATATTTCCTCCACAGAATAACTCCTTCCTGCTGTCTTACCTCACGAAATACAGTATGGCGTGCTTTCCATTTGGCAGCCTCCATTGTTGCCTGGATCACCACACTCTGTGTTTTGGATCTCTTTTTGATGATAACTACGTTGGAGATCAGGATGTCCTCTTCCCGAAGCTTCTTTATGACCATACTCATCTTGTCTTCATTTTCAAACTCCATATATACGTCATAGGTATTGGAATGCTCTTCCACATAAACCTCTATATATTTCGCATATTTGAACACCAGAATAAGTCCCAGCGTGGTAAAGATCGCACCGCTGTAAAAGCCGATCCCCACAGCCAGTCCGATACATGCGGATGTCCAGAGACTGGCCGCCGTCGTGAGACTGAAACATGTCTCTGCCCGGTCACGATAATCGTTCCTACGCCAAGAAAACCAATCCCGCTGACAACCTGCGCGCCAAGTCGTGCAGTATCTCCGATCCCTGCCCCGTTAGAATATACATGGATAAAATCGCCCGTCATCATAACCAGAGTTGCCCCCATACAGACGATCATATGTGTTTTTACACCTGCCACACGCTTCTTCATTCCACGGTCAATACCGATCAGACATCCAAGAAACATCGCAAGAATCAGCCGAAACAGCGTCGATCCCATATTTAAAGTGTGCAAATAATCCGATATTGCATTATATGCTCCGAGAAGTCCGCCCATAAATTTGCCCCTTTCCTGTTGTATCATTATTTTCCGCCGGTGATAACGCCAATAGCGTATCCTTCCATTTTGCCCTGCACAAACGCCGCAGACCACACTCCCGCCATTCGAAAGCTGTCTAGTCAGCCGGACTCTCTCTGTCCGTCTCACTACGCAGTTTTTCATATGAGCCTGTGCCCCGGATATACATTATCTGTAGTCTCACAGCATGTAAAACAGCAGGGATACCGGCGCTGGCGGCGGTATCCCTATCTGTTGCTCTATCTACTGATCAGAGGGCATTCTGATTATTTAATAGACTCGTTATAGTTCTCGATTGCTTTGTTTACAGAAGCTGCAAGCTGATCAACAGCGTCCTGAGTTGTGAGCTTGCCATCATATACCTGCGGCATGATCTCATTGAATGTAAGACGGGCTTCTGTCTGTACGCCGGAGAGAACACCTGCTGTATTGCAGTTTACAGGAGAATCCTTCAGCTGGTTGATAGCTGTCATAAAGTTCGGATTCTCTTCAAGATAAGCTTTCATATCGTCTGTCTCATAAGCTTTCTCGTTGATTGCGAAGTATCCTGTGCCCATGGACCATTTAGCCTGTACATCAGGAGTTGTGATGTACTCGATGAATTTCCATGCTGCATCTTCGTTAGCTTCGTTACCTGTATCTGTAAGCCACAGGGATCCACCACCGATGATAACACCGCCTTCATCATTCTGCTCGATTCTCGGAAGATATCCTGTACCAACTTCGAACGGAGAAGAATCAACTGCGTTTTTCAGGATAGCAGTAGACTCGATGATCATACCAACCTGTCCGGAGAAGAACGCTGTCTGAGTATCTGCTGTTGTTGTTCCGTAATCTTCGAAGTATCCGGAATCATACAGCTTTTTCCACATGTCGAATACTTTCAGTCCGCCGCCGTTGGAATCAAAATCAACAGCTGTAACTGCCTCTGTACGTCCATTGTCATTATTTCCGTATGTTACGCCAAGTCCTGCAAGCTGCTGCTCAAAGAACCATCCGTAAATAGCCTGTGAATAACCAACCGGAGCTGCTCCGCTCTCTACGATCTTCTTGGCATCCTCAAGAACCTCATCATAAGTTGTCGGAGGAGTTTCAGGATCAAGTCCTGCTGCCTCAAATACGTCTTTGTTGTAATACAGCATAGGTGTGGATACGTTAAATGGCATTGCATACTGCTTGCCTTCTACGGTATAGTAGCTGCTGATAACATCCATAACGGAACTCTTATCATAGCCTGTGCTCTCAAATTTGTCTTCTACAGGAATGACAGCACCACTGTCATACATGAACTTTGTTCCTACGTCATACATCTGGCAAACATCCGGAAGACCGGATTCACTCTGCATAGCAGCTTTCAGTTTTGTGATGGTATCATCATAGGTTCCCTGATACTCAGCTTTAATCTCGATCTCATCCTGGGATGCGTTGAAATCATCCACGATCTGCTGAAGCACCTCACCGTTTGTGCCGCCCATTGCATGCCAGAATGTAAGTGTTGTTTTCTCAGCTGCACTTACTGAGCACGGAGCTGCCAGAGATGCAGCCATGATTCCTCCTAAAAGAATCGCCATCCATTTTTTGTTGTTCATATAGAAACCCTCCTTTTATAATGGTCCGACCCGCCCCAATACAGGTCGGATAAATTAACATTTTTGCTACTTGCTCTTATGTGACTGGATCAGCCTTAACCGCACCTGCTGTCAGACCACTGATCATCTGCTTCTGGCCAATGATAAATACAAGGATCGACGGGATCAGGATAACCATAGCACCGGCCATAACCGGTCGGAAGTCTGTTGCCTCAGCACCCTGAAGCATACCAAGACCGATCTGAACTGTTCTCATATTTACACTGTCAGTTACAAGCAGTGGCCACAGATAGTAGTTCCAGCTCTGAAGGAATACATAGATGATCAGAGCACCCAGTGATGGTTTGATAAGCGGAACACCGATGGTATATAAGAACTTGAAATTTGTACATCCGTCAATCTCTGCCGCCTCATGGATCTCCTTCGGCAGTGTCAGGAATGCCTGACGCATGTTGAATACTGCAAAAGCTGCTGCTGCATTAGGAAGGATCAGCGCTGCGTATGTATTACGGATACCCCAGTCAGCAATAGTCAGGTAGTTTGCGATGATAATCGCCTGGCTCGGGATCATCATGGTTGCCAGCATAATATAGAACAGGACTTTTTTGCCTTTGAACTCCATCATTGCAAAAGCATATGCTGCAAGAGCACCTGTGACAACCTGAGCAAATGTGATAACACCGGATACGATCAGTGAGTTCTTAATGAAGGTAAAGAACGGTGCAAGCTGAAATGCTCTTGTGTAGTTCTCGATAGTCAGATGGGACGGCCAGAACCTTCCGCCATAGATCTCCTTCAGATCCATCATGCTAACATTGAAACAGTAGATAACAGGAACAATGATAATAATTGCAAAAATAATATTCAGCGCATACATCGCCACTTTTACATATGGTTTTTCTTTCATCAGTAGGTCACCTTCTTTTCCAGTCTAAACTGCAGTGCAGTCAGGATGATCAAAATAACAAACAGAATTACGGATTCTGAACAGGCCACACCGAAACGGCTGTTGATAAATGCTCCTGGTAAATCTCATACACGATAACGTTGGTACTCTCTGCCGGTCCGCCCTGGGTCATCATCTTGAACTCTGCGTATGCCTGTACGGAGTTGATGACATTAATGATGAGAAGGAAGAACAGTGTCGGAGAAATTGACGGAATCGTTACATGGCGGTGCTTCTGGAAGAAATTCGCTCCATCCAGGGCAACGCTCTCATAAAGCTCAGCCGGTACACTCTGGATCGCTGCAGTAAGGTAAATGAAGTTCATACCGATAGCCATCCATACACTGACGATCGTAACTGCGATCAGTGCATATTTCTTATCTGTCAGCCATCCGATATGAGTTCCGAGAACCTTGTTCAGGATACCCAGAGAGCTGTGGAAAATAAACATGAACACTACAGATGCCGCTGCTGCGGAAATAGCCATCGGAAGTGCATATACAGTACGGAAAAATCCTTTCGCCCTGATCTTCTCTGTACTGATGATCGCCAGTATAAAACCGAGCACAATAGAAAGGATAACTCGCATAACAGAGAATTTCAGTGTTGCCACCAAACTGTTAAGGAACGTTCCGTCTGTAAAAATATTCGTATAGTTGTCAATTCCTACGTACTGTGCCACCTGACCAAGAGGTGTGGTTCTGGCAAAGCTCAGCTGGATCGTCTTAACGAACGGCCAGAATACAAACAGTATAAAAGGATCATTACAGGAACCAGATAGAGATAAGGCTCCACTGTCCTGAAAAAAGATTTTTTACTTTTCATTGTATATCACCTGCTTTTCATAAATTTACGTACTACCGATCAGCTGCATCATCCCGATATCTCTGTCTCCCTGACAGTGCTGATCATGTTGCTCATTACACATTTTGCCGAAAAACACTTCCGTTATATCTTCCAGCAATTACCCCAATACATTAAGCAAAACGCTCATTTACGTCCTGCTGTCCAAAAATGCCCCCTTACTACCCTCCTTCGTATTTGTCGCGTTTGTTATCTTCACCAACTTTTTTACCAAATATTAACACATTTCTTGAATATAATCAACAGTTATTTTTTCTTTTTTGGTATTTCTTTATCTATTCTTGATAATTATCTATTTTAAATTGTTACTTTCTTATCTATTTTGCACAATTTATTGTACCTCAACAAGGCAATCCATTCTGATCACCTTCCATAAAAAACAGATAAAAAATCGCAGAAAATAACGCATCCTTCGATGCATATCTTCTGCCGTTCTCTTTTCTCAATGGCATCTCTGTTTTTATACAAAACAGACACAATCTCAACTTGTTGATATGAATTATACAGTAAAATTCACTATAAATCAATACCAAATACGTATTTTTTATGCAAATCTTATAAGTACTTTTTTCACAAGCAAGCCATTTCATTACACGGAAATTATCTTTGTTTCACAGCTATTGTGGAACAATTATACTTTTTTCTTCCTGTACCAGGATATTAAATACAAAACTATACCAAAAATTATAAAAAATGGAGCAACTGCCACCAAAACAGTTGTTAAAAGTATCACAATTAACACTGCAACAGCGATCACGATCGCCTTTCCATACCATGTGCTCAGATCCAGTTTAAAGCTTCTTGCCTTTCCGGCACTGCTCTCCGTCCCATTATCCGCATAATCATCTGCGCCGTAGCTCTCTTCAGAATAACCTGACTCATCATAAACAGCTGCACTGTCATCTGTATCGATCAAAGTCTTGGCGATCAGCCTGGGATCTCCCAGTTCTGCCAGGACATCTGATTCACTTCGGCCGTTCCGGACCTGAGACTGAATGTAATCCTCATAATACCGCACATGAGCCGCAGCTCTCCCCTGGGTCATCTGTCCGGACAGCTGCCCCGTAAAACCTCAAGAAACTCTCTTCTGCTCATAAATATGTCAAACCTTTCTTACGAAATATAATGAAAAAACAAAACTCAAAACAACTCCAGAAACCTCACCTTGAAAATTTCTGCAAATTCTTTTTTAATACTCTCTTATAATTTTTCTCATTATACCATAACCCATAAATTTAAATCAGAAACAAATCATAAAATTTTGATTAAAAAATAAAAAATCATAGCACATCGCAAAGGGCGGTTCATTTCCGGATGCCGCCAAAGCCGCATTCGGAAACGAACCGCCCTCCATGACGTTCGTTATGCCGTCAAAAATTACTCAACATGAACAGCTCCTGTACTCCTGATATTCATCGGATAGACATTTTCCCTTCCGACATACTGAGCCATATAGTCCACATACGCATCTGCATTCTCGATCGGAAGCACGCACATGATAACTCCTGCAAAACCACCACCATGAACTCTGCAGATACCAGCACCGATCTTATTCAGAAACAGCTTGGTAAGTGCCAGACTCAACGTGATCTTCTGCTCCTTGCAATTCTGCAGAGAATAACAGTTCTGCAGCCACTCCCAGGAAGAATTACCGGACTCCTCAAGAAGACGCAGGAATCCCTCACCGTCTTTATTCTCAACAGCCTTCACTGCATCTGCAACACGTCTGTTCTCTTCATAAAAATGCATCGCACGAAGAACAGCACGGTCATTCGGAATATCCTTCACATGTGCCAGAAGATTCTCCATACTGGACTCACAGAGAAGCTCTACGCCCATAGCCTTCGCAGCCTCTCGCATCTCCATAGGAATAGAAGAATATTCCTCACTGAGATCTGCATGACCCTTGCCGGTGTTTACGATCACAAGTCTGCAGCCCATATCCTCAAAGGAAAATGCAATCTTCTCACAGCTGATATTCTCTTTATCAGAGAAATCCAGAAGGATCGGGCCGCCGGCAGCACAAGCCATCTGATCCATCAGACCGGAAGCCTTTTTCCAGTAAACATTCTCAGCATACTGACCTGCTCTCGCATACTCGCCGTACTCCAGTTTACCTTCATTAAAGAAATAATTGGTGATCGCACATACAAGCATCTCAAAGGAAGCAGAGGAGCTTACACCTGCAGCGGCAATAACCTTGGTAGAAACATAAGCGTCAAATCCACCGGTAGCATAGCCTTTTTTCTGCATATACTCCATAATACCTGCAACAAGAGCATCTGTACCCTTTGTATAGGTTTCTGCGCTGAGTTTGTCAAGATCAACAACTACTTCCTGTTTGTAACCCTCACTGATCATATGGATCACATTGGTTCCGTTTGGATAAGCAGCACCGATGGTATCCAGATCGATACTTGCAGCAATGATCTGACCGCCGTTATGATCAACATGGTTGCCGATGATCTCCGTACGGCCCGGAGCAGTAAAAAACTCTGCCTTGTCATGATGATATTTCTTCTCGAAATTCACAGCAAGATTGGTATAACGGGCGCTGCTCTCCTCTGTCTCACCATAGATTTTTTTCAGCACGTCTGCTGCCGGAATTTTAATTGTTCCCATTTTTTCTTCCTCCTGTTATATAGTTTACACCCCAGATCCGGAAGAACCTGAAAAAATCTTCCGCTCTGTCACGCTTCATGTACTTTTATTATAACAGTCCCGTCTTTTCTGTCCATAACAATTTTGTGTAAAAACCGTATTATTTTGTGGTGATCCCGGAATATCCCTTTGCATTTTATGCCTTTTCTGATAAAATAAGTTCCACTAAGAAAAGCAGATATACACTTCAGAATCCGCGCACAGAAGGAAGGAGGTAACACCATGCAGATCATTACAGATCCCGCCGGAAAAGAACTGAAAAACACGGAGACAGCTCCTTCCCATTCCTGGTAAGCTACGAGCGGCTTTCCGGCTATGAGACCGGTTCCTTTCTGTGGCACTGGCATCCGGAGATCGAGCTTACCTATATCGAAAAGGGCGAAATGCTCTACAAGATCAATCAGAATACCTTTCACCTGAAAGAGGGACAGGCAATCTTTGGCAATGCCAATGCCCTTCATGCCGGATATATGTATCAAGATCAGGACTGTCAGTATATCCCCATAACCTTTGATCCCAAACTGATCTACGGATTTTCGGGAAGCCTTCTTTTCCAGAAATATACAGAACCGATCCTCCGAAGCTCCCTGTCTGCCGTACCGCTTGATCTATCCTGCAAATGGCATTCCGAGGCCATAAAAGATATCCGTGACATCATCGACCTGGACTGCAGCCGGGAACCCATGTATGAATTTGAGGTCATCGCCAGACTGCAGCACTTCTGGAAGATCTTGTATGAAAATACGATCTCCCGGGCAATTCTTCCATCCGGTCAGGATGAAGAAAACTACCGCCGCATCCGTCAGATCATGTCCTATATTGCAGAACACTACTCTGAAAAGATCCTCCTGAATGATGTTGCAGACTGATCCACTTAAGTCCCAGCGAATGCAGCCGGCTTTTCAAAAAATGTATGAATATCACTCTCTTCGGATACATCCAGGAATACCGCATTGAACGCAGCCTGAAATATCTGGAAAATCCCTCCTGTTCTATTACGGAATCAGGATTTCTGTCCGGTTTTTCGGACTCTAATTATTACACAAAGATCTTTACGAAAATCAAGGGCTGTACACCAAGACAGTACAGAAAAAATCAGGAGCTGTGACATGCTCCTGATCTTTAACCGTTCAGTGCTCCATACATATGGAGCAGAACAATATTTATCTGTGAAAATGACTGTTATCTGAACAACTCTTTCATTGCCGGATACAGTTTGCGGAATTTCCGGTATTTTTCTTCATATTTTGCAACCAGCTCCGGTTCCGGTTCTACCGTATCTACTACCCTGACCAGCTTATTACAGATTGTTTCCACGTCTGGGTATTCACCGCAGCCTACTGCTGCCAGCATTGCACCGCCCATGGACGGGCCTTCCTCATTCTCCGGCACATCCACCTTCAGGTTCATCACATTTGCGATGATCTTTTTCCAGAGAGGCTCTTAGCTCCGCCGCCGCATATCTTGGTGCGCTCAATATGGATCCCGAGGCTTCTTGCAACCTCAAGGGAATCTCGAAGTCCGAAAGCAACTCCTTCCAGAACGGCCTGGGTCATATCTGCTCTCGTGGTGTCCATGGACATTCCGAAAAATACGCCTCTTGCATCCGGGTTGTTATGCGGAGATCTCTCTCCCATCAGATATGGAAGAAAGAATACCTGATTCTCACCAAGCTTCCGGATCGGTGCCTGCTCTGCCACGAAATCCTTTGTCTTAAGAATCTCCTCTGACCACCATTTGTTGCAGGAAGCAGCGCTTAACATGCATCCCATCAGATGATAGCTTCCATCTGCATGGTCAAAGGAATGCAGTGCATTGTTTTCATCCACTCCGAAATCTTTGCTGGAAATAAAGATCGTACCGGATGTTCCAAGGGAAATGTTGCACTGTCCATCGCCAACAGTTCCTGTTCCGACAGCTGCTGCAGCATTGTCGCCTGCACCTGCTACAACCTTCACATCTTCTGAGAAGCCAAGCTCTTTTGCAACCTCCGCTTTCAGGTTTCCGACTACCTGCCAGCTCTCGTACAGCTTCGGAAGCTGTGCCTCTGTGATATGGCAGATCTCAAGCATTTCCTTTGACCAGCAGCGGTTCTTCACATCCAGAAGAAGCATACCTGAAGCATCGGAAACATCTGTGCAGAAGGATCCGCTTAAACGATAGGCAAGATAATCCTTCGGAAGCATGATCTTTACAACCTTTTTAAAATTCTCAGGCTCATGCTTCTGCATCCAGAGGATCTTCGGTGCGGTGAAACCTGCAAATGCAATGTTTGCTGTGTACTGAGAGAGTTTATCTTTTCCAATGACTGAATTCAGGTATTCTGTTTCCTCACCTGTACGGCCGTCATTCCAGAGAATCGCCGGACGAATCACATTGTCATCTTTATCCAGAGTTACAAGACCGTGCATCTGGCCGCCAAAACCGATTCCTGCTACTTCTTTGCGGTCAATTCCTTCTGTAAGCTCTTTGATTCCTTCCATGCTCTGAGTAAACCAATCCTCCGGATTCTGCTCAGACCAGCCCGGATGCGGGAAAAACAGCGGATATTCTTTTGATACAATGTTGCAGATCTTTCCGGATCCTTCCATAAGAAGAAGCTTTACAGCGGAAGTTCCAAGATCAATGCCAATATAATACATAATAATTTTTCCTCCTGTAAACACAGAAACCGCGGCTCTCAGTTCGCAGCGTCTGCACGCCTGAGAGCTCGCGGTTTCTGAATCGTACTTGATTTAGCAGGATCAGTCCGCATCTGCGGATGATCTTATCTGCCTGTTTTAATTATCTCCAAGGATTCTCTGTCGGATATCTCACGCCTGCCGGCTGATTGTAACCGATCTCTTCAACCGGTACACCGATATATTTGAACACCTCGAAGAGAGCTTTTCCGTGATGTCCGAATGCTACAGCACCGTGATGCGGGAATCCTCCCTCGATCAGCACATGACGATAGAAACGTCCCATCTCCGGAATTGCGAATACACCGATAGCTCCGAAGGAACGTGTTGCAACCGGAAGAACCTCGCCGTGTGCGATATATGCGCGAAGCTTGTTGTCCGCTGTACTCTGCAGACGGTAGAATGTGATGTCGCCAGGTTTGATATCTCCCTCAAGAGTTCCGTTTGTAACCTCGATTGGAAGGGATCTTGCCATGATCATCTGGTATTTCATCTCACAGAAGGACAGCTTGCTGGATGCTGTGTTTCCACAGTGGAAGCCCATAAATGTATCCTGAAGTGTGTAGTTGAATTTACCTTCGATGGACTCTTTGTACATATCCTTCGGTACGGAGTTGTTGATGTCAAGAAGTGTAACGATATCATCACTTACAACCTGTCCGATGAACTCACTTAATGTTCCGTAGATATCAACCTCACAGGATACCGGAATTCCCTGTGCTGTCAGGCGGCTGTTTACATAACACGGAACGAATCCGAACTGTGTCTGGAATGCCGGCCAGCATTTACCTGTCAGTGTTACATATTTACGATATCCCTTGTGATCTCTCACCCAGTCTTTCAGAGTCAGCTCATACTGTGCAAGTTTCGAAAGGATCTCCGGCTTCTTGTTTCCTGCGCCAAGCTCCTCTTCCATCTCTTTAACGATTGCCGGGATTCTCTCATCACCTGCATGATTGTTAAATGCCTCGAAAAGATCCAGCTCAGAATTCTCCTCGATCTCTACGCCAAGGTTGTAAAGCTGTTTGATCGGTGCATTGCATGCAAGGAAGTTTGTAGGACGCGGTCCGAAGCTGATGATCTTTAAGTTGCTAAGTCCTTCGATTGCTCTTGCGATCGGAAGGAACTCATGGATCATATCTGCACAGTCCTCTGCGTCACCTACCGGATACTCTGGAATATAAGCTTTTACGTTGCGAAGCTGCAGATTGTAGCTTGCGTTCAGCATACCGCAGTAAGCATCTCCACGTCCCTGGCAAAGATTATCCTGTGTTTCCTCTGCTGCTGCGATGAACATCTTCGGTCCCTCGAAATGTTTTGCAAGAAGTGTCTCAGAAATCTCCGGTCCGAAGTTTCCAAGATATACACAGAGTGCGTTACAGCCTGCTTTTTGATATCCTCCAGAGCCTGGACCATATGGATCTCACTCTCTACGATACAGACCGGACATTCGTAGATATCCTTTGCATCGTATTTCTTTGTGTAAGCTTCTACAAGAGCTTTTCTCCTGTTTACGGAAAGACTCTCTGGAAAACAATCTCTGCTGACTGCAACGATTCCGATCTTAACTTCTGGCATGTTGTTCATAATCTTCATTCTCCTTTTTATATCCGGCAGATTTTCCACCGGTGATATTATCGTTCGTTTGTAACTATTCACTTCATCAAAAATCAGTCAAGTGTGATATTTTCACCCTTCAATCCATTGAATGCGCCTTCGATCTTCGCATCCTCATGAGCGATAAGCCATTTATTCCTGGCTGTCATCAGACCGTCCTCTCCGTCCTCTGACATTGAAAAATCAATCTCTGTGTTGGTTCCTCTCGGAAGAACAACTACACACTGAAATCCGCTCTCATTCACATGACACGGTGCATAGTGGAGAGTTGTTGCATAAACCTCGATCCCGGTTCCTGCCGGTACCAGAAATGCCTCCACCTTTGAGGTATCGTATGTAAGATCCTCTTCTATATCCTGCTGATGTCCGATAAGCAGTACAAGATCTGTCACTGCTACATTGATCTCGAATTCCGATGATATTCCAGGGCATTCAGCTTTTTATTGTGACCATTGCAATATCCGATCTGGACAGGTAATCCACCAAACGCTCTGTTTTTCAGCTCTTTTTCCACATCGAGAGCTTCCAGCTCCTCTGCTGACGGAACATATACCACATCCTCCGGAACCGGTGTATGCTTCATCTCCTTCAGAAGCGGACCGAAATTGTATCCCTCCAGAACCTTTCCGTATCTGCGGAAAGCCGGATCTGTTACTTTCTGAATTTTCACGATTTAACCCTCCTTACAAAATTACTGTTTCACAGCTTCTCTGGCATCTTCGTTTTGAACTGAAAAAAGCATACCACATCATGGTATGCTTTTCGCCGCTTTTCTTGACTCATTCATAGCACTTTTTTGACATTTTTATGATTCTGACGCTCCACTCTTCCCGGCAGGATCCCGTAACGCTTTACAAATTCCCTGGAAAAAGCCCTGCTGCTTGCAAACCCGTTGTCAAGTGCGATGGAGCTGATGGTATGATCTGTATTCAAAAGCTCCTTATAGGCGTATGCCATGCGGATATCCTGTAAATATGTCTTAAAATTGACCCTCGCATATTTCCGGAACATCCTTGACAGATATGCATCGGAATATCCGAACATGGCTGCAAGTCCGGAAAGCCTGAGATCCTCCTTGTAATGCTCCCGCATATAAGTGGTTATTTTTGACAAAGCGTCCAATCTTCGGCTGATCTTCAGCGCATTCTCCTCCACCTCTGTTTCCCTGTATGCGGAAACCATAAGATAAAGGACTTCATAGAACACTGCCCTGATACGGAATTCCGTACCCCGTTTCCCCGGATACATACACCCGGTACATCTCCCGGATCAGCGAAACCATCCGCCTGTCTGTTTCCTCAGACTCTTCGTTTCTGCTCCGAAAACGAATAAATCTCTGAGCGGTAAAATAATCCGAAAACTGCTTCAGCGGGATCTGCAGTACGATGGTCTCATTACGTACAGGCGCCTGAATAGAATGTACTTCATTGGAATTAATGATCAGAAACTCCCCTGCCTTCAGCGGATACTCTTTCTCATCGATATAAAAATAAAGGCTCCCCTCCATCACCGCAAAGATCTCGATCGAAGTATGCCAGTGTTTTTCCCTTACATAATTTCCGTTTCTTCCTTCAAAAAGAAAAAGCTTAAAAGGAAATCCCTCATTGGGAATGATCAATTCATGCTGAAACTCCATGCTCCTTCTCCCTTTCCTGCTGTCCGGTCTGGATCCGGCGCATCATACTTCCGTAAAAAGCCGCCAGGATCTGCTGAAATAACGTTCCGATCATAACCGGAAATAATGTTTCCGCCGGAAAATACGCTCCCGCGATCACCGCACCGGCGCTGATATTCCGCATTCCGGAACCATAGATCATGGAAACCGTTGCCGCTTTATTCTGCCTTGTAAGAATGGCAATGATCCAGCCGATGGCATATCCCCTGCTGCCAGGACCAGGATCGCTGCTGCTACCTCCAGCCGTTCTCCGTTAAGATGCTTCATATAAGGAGAAACCTTGGAGGAATTGGAAGTTACCACAAAGATCAGGCACATTTTTGAAAAAGGTGCCAGCTTTTTCGGCCAGGTCTCCATAACCTTTCCATGGCTGACTTCATTAAGGCACATGGCAAGGACTGCCGGCAGAGCGATCATGAAAACCAGCTCCTTCATCATTCCCGCAGTATCCATTTTTACGCTGGAGCCACCAGAAGCTTCAATACTGCCGGGATCAGAAAGGGAGACAGAATCGTATCGATCACAACCAGCGAAAGTGACAGCGGACTGTTTCCATTATAAATGGATACCCACATCAGACTGATCACCGCCGCAGGTACGGAAAATTCCAGCACCATTCCTGTGATATAATTCATATTGCCCGGGAACAGAAGATGTCCCAGACTGCAGGCGGCCACCGGTCCCAGCACATGAAGGACCAGCAGCATCAGGATCAGCGGAAGCGGCCTCTTAAAACACATCTGCCACATCACGGAACCTGGATTTCAGCGCACCGATAAAGGTCATAAATGCAAAAGCATACGTCACATAGGGCACGCCATGCTTCGCAATATCCGGAAACAGTACCCCCGTAAGCAGACAAGCCGGCGTCACAAAAGCCATCCATTTCTCCATAAAGCTGTTAAATTTTTCCAGCATATCACACCTCTTGTTTATCTTTTTTCTGTCTTTTTTACAGTTTATCACAAAAAAACAGCGGTGCAAGAAAAAAATCCTCTGTTTTATAGCCGATTCCGGACAAATATGATATGATAGTATCCATCCAAAAGCAACCTGAAACCAGGGCGGACTACAGATAACCGCCAAAATGATCATTTTTATGATCGGGAAAACGAGGCAAAAAATGATTTCTTTAATTATACCATGCTTCAATGAGGAAGAATCTCTTCCGCTTTTTTACCCGGAAGCCACTTCTGTCCTCAGGCAAATGAACTGTGATTATGAACTGATCTTTGTGAATGACGGTTCCAGAGACAGAACCCTTGAGATTTTAAAAGAGCTTTCCGAAAAGGATCCTCATGTGATCTATCTTTCCTTTTCCAGAAACTTCGGAAAGGAAGCTGCCATGTATGCAGGCTTCTGCAATGCCGGCGGCGATTATGTAGCAGTAATGGACGCTGATCTTCAGGATCCGCCGTCCCTTCTCCCGGAAATGCTGGAGAAGCTGGAATCCGGAGAATATGACAGCGTTGCCACCAGACGTGTCAGCCGTGACGGAGAGCCACCTATCCGGAGCTTTTTTGCCCGGAAATTTTATCGACTGATCAATAAGATCTCGGATGCAGATATTGTGGACGGTGCCAGAGACTTCCGTCTGATGAAACGCAGTATGGTGGATGCCATTGTCTCCATGAGTGAGTACAACCGCTTTTCCAAGGGAATCTTCGGCTGGATCGGTTTCCGCACCTGCTGGCTCCCCTACAAAAATATCGAACGCGTAGCCGGTGAAACCAAATGGAACTTCTGGAAGCTGTTTAAATACGCCGTCAGCGGCATCATCAATTTCTCTCAGGTACCGCTGACCATCGCCTCCTGGTTCGGAACGACCATGACCGGTTTTTCCTTTCTGGTCCTGGTAGCCATCATAGTACGAAAGCTGATCTTTGATGATCCGGTCCCAGGCTGGGCTTCCACCATCTGTGTCATCATCTTCATCGGCGGCCTGCAGCTTTTCTGCCTGGGTATCATGGGACAATACATAGCCAAAACCTACATGGAGGTCAAGCAGCGCCCCATTACATCATAGCAGAGTCCAACAAAAAGGACTTTACACCCATACGTTGATTTTTATTCTGTCGGAAGCTCGACCACCTGATATTCGTGGCCCAGCGCCGGCAGGATTTTTTCTTTTACATCACTGGTCTTCATCAACAGAGTGGAAGTATTGATACACGGATGGCATCCGAAATATTCTTCATCCAGGACTTCTTTATCGATCACCAGTGTACCTTCTTTTCTTTATCAAAGATCAGTCCCATCAGACTTAAGGACCGGGGTAATGTTCAGATATTCCTCCATCTGCTCTCCGTCTGCAAAGGAAAGTCTGGCTGTTCCGATCTGTTTGGACAGAAATTTTGTTTTAAACGGCTTCTCTCCCGGCATCAGCAGTAGATAGAAATCCGTTTTCTGTCGGTTGCAGAGAAAAAGATTTTTGCATATCTGCGCTCCCAGAAGCTGATCCACTGCCTCGCAGGCCTCCATGGTCATCAGTGCTTCATGATCTGCTCTTTTATATTCAATCCCAAGACTGTCCAGAAAATCGTACACTGCGATTTCCTTCTCCAGACGGCCCTCGGTGTTCTCCGGTCTTCCTGTATAGACTGTTTGGTCAATTCTTGGTTCTTCCATGGTGTCTCCTCCGTTATTTTTACATTCTTATATGTGCAAGTCTTAGTCGCAGCATATTACGCTTTGCTGCTTCACCCGTAACCTGCCGATTTGTTTAATCATAGCACACCTGTAGCAAATAAGATACTCCGGATTTCCGTCTGACTATTGACGATATCAGCCTCGGATGCTATACTCTCAGGCAGAAAGGGAATGAAGTTCTCCCCCGATCTTTATCGAAACCGCCAATGAGCTGATGACTTCTGTGCAATGCACGGGGTTACCAGCTTTTTTTGATGGATTTTTAAGATCCGGGAGATTGAAAGGAGTTACTATGACAAAAGAAACTATCCAAAAAGAACATCGGATCCTACAGCTGAAATATGCTGTCCTTGCAGTGGTCGTGGGAATCTGCGTCGGAATCGTAGATACTATCTTCGGCCGGGGCCTGCTGGCGATCTCTGATCTTCGCACCGCACACTGGCGATATCTGCTGCCTTCCTGCCTCTGGCCGGACTTCTTATTGTGTGGATGTATCATCATTTCAGCACCTTAAGCTTAAAGGGCATGTCCCTGATCTTCGAAACCGGGCAGAAAAAAAGAGACCAGATTCCTCTGGCCCTTGTCCCTCTGGTAATGATCGGCACCTGGATCACTCATCTCTTCGGAGGAAGTGCCGGTCGTGAAGGTGTTGCCGTGCAGATCGGTGCTACACTCTCTCACGAGGCAGGACGCAGGCTGCATATCCGGGAAAATAAGCCTGTCATGCTGATCACCGGTATGGCTGCCGGTTTTGGCGGTCTGTTCCAGACGCCACTGGCAGCTGTATTTTTTGCCATGGAGGTGATCGTTGCCGGATATCTTGAGTACGATGCGCTGCTGCCGGCACTTATTGCCGCATATACAGCCTCCTTCACCTCTCATTTCCTGGGACTGGAAAAATTTGCTGTGGATATCCAGGACACCTGGACTGTGACCAATCTCCGAAGCATGATCTCTCTCATTGCTCTCGGACTTGCCTTTGGTCTTGCCGGACGATGCTTTTCCGTACTTCTTCAAAAAGCAAAGAAATTATTCGGGGAAAAAATCTCAAATCCGCTGATCCGCATCGGTGTCATGGCCATTCCACTGGCAGCTCTGCTGTTTGTGAGCTATGGCGGACGCTACACAGGTCTTGGAACCAATCTCATCTCCGCTTCCTTTGCCGGAGAAACGATCTACGGATATGACTGGATTCTGAAGCTTCTGTTTACTGTATTTACACTTGCCATCGGTTTTCAAGGCGGCGAAGTGACACCACTGTTCTCCATCGGCGCTTCCCTTGGAGTCGTCCTAGGTTCCATCCTCGGGATCCCTCCCATTATCTGCGGGGCACTTGCTACGCCGCAGTATTCGGCAGCGCCACCAATACCCTCATCGCCCCGATCCTCATCGGCCTGGAAGTCTTCGGCACCCGAAATACCCTTCCCCTCATCCTGGTATGCATCCTCGCTTATCTGATCAACGGAAATCACTCCATTTATGGAGCACAGCAGAAGGCACTTTGCAGGTTTGAAGAGTAGATATGTACATATTTTTTATTCGGTCATGGCTGACTCGGTTGTGACCGAATAAATTCTCCATCACCTAAAGGTAATGGGCTTCTAAGGATATCAGATTCGCCATATGATTCCTTTCTTCAGCTATTAATGGATTCTATCTCCGAATCATCATATATTTTCTTTAACTCTTTTCTCATTTCCTTATTGATATTCATATATCTTGAATTATCATCAGCCCATTTTACTTTCAGGATATCGTGTTTGCGTATATATAATACAGGCAGCCGGCTTCTGTGCTTATCCATAAAGATTCCCTGGCTTTCATAAAAAATTTCCTGCAGATAATCATTCATTTCATCTACCTGGATTACAAATGTAAAACGAATATCCTTCTTTTTTTCTTCTCTGCTCATCTCATTGATCCAGAACTCTGCAAATTTATCATTTAACAACAAAACATCATTTCTATCCATATCTGTAATATCTATAAGCGCCCAGATATTCACCTGATTATTTCTATTTTTCTTGAAAAAACTTACTTTTCCTTTTTCGTCCAGTTCATATTCTGACTTTTTTTGGTACTGGTTATGTAAAAGCCCTTTTTCAAATACAACGTTTCGTTCTTCGACCTCTTCTGGAAAAGTTATTTTGATATCTATTAACCTCTCATATTTGTAACAAATAAAACTGAATGGCATCCAGATTTCTTTTTTATTCTCTATATACCTGTAGCTTCTTGCATGAATCCTAGCACTATGCTTCAAAAATTGAACATACCCCGCTGTCATTAAAATATACAGTGGTAATAACGCTTTTTCAATCGCATCATTCCCACTGCTATTCGTCCAACATTTCCAACAGGAATATACTGCTGCAAAAAAACATTTGTCAAAAGCAACATTTGAAACAGAAAACACCCTCTGATTCCGGAAAGCCATTTTCGATTTTTTCTCATCATCCCATAAACATATAGAGGATTTTCATCTACACTTTCCGAAGAAATATCCTGATCCGGTGTTTCGCCACATCTGAATACCCATCCAGTCAATGCCAAATATCCCCAAGCGGCTACTCCAAATGTGAATCTATCATCTTCAAAAATCCAACGATATGACAAGAATAAAATACAAAATAATAAAATTTTTCCAGGTATATTATTTTTCTTTTTCGGTTTATTATGATCCCCCTAATCGTCAAGCCTGTACAACATCCGATATTCCCAGACAATCCAACAGATCTTTTTTCATTTTCTCATATTGTTTTTTATATCTCGAATATCTATATAACGGAAGGATTTCCAGGCGATTATAATAACGGTTATATACCGCTCCAAGACGGTATCGTCTTTTATACATCATTATCCCTGAATTATTCCGTACAATGCTCTTCAGAATACGATTATCATCTTCTACTTCCATCACAAAGGAAAAATATATTTCCTTTTTTTCCTCTTTCGTTGTAATATACTGTTTCCAAAATTCTACAAAAGCTTTATTTAATTTTCCGATATCCGCTTCCTGAAACAAATCTGTTTTTACATATGCCAAAATATGTATCTCATCTGTTTTGTCATATCTGTAGAAAAAAGTTTTTCCATTTCGAGGAGCTTTATACGTATTTATATATTGATAAATTCCAAAATCTTTTCCATTACATCAGAATGTATCTGTAAATCCCTGTAACACACCGGATTTTCATAATACATATTGATATTCTGGCACAGAAAACTGAATGGCGCCCAATTTCCTTCTTTATCTGTTGGGTATTTATAATTCTTTTTATAAAATTTCACATAAAATATCCACATGCATGATCTTGCCATGATCATAAAAGCCAGCGAGATATTCAGAAGGATTTCTATCACTGTACTATTTATACCTGGATTTACATACTGCATCCCCAGATATGTAAAATACACTCCCAGCCACAGAATCATTATTTTTCGCAAAAACAAAAAACTTTTTAACTTTCCGTTTTTCCTGATAGGAAGAGCATATTTCGATTCCTTTTTGTCATTTAACATACCGTGTACATAAAATGGATTCTGACAGTTATAACTATCCGGCACATTATAAGGGGTTTTCCATCTTGACGGTATAATAACCGTAGGAATAAATAGAATATTTGAGATCATCAGGCTTACCAGAACCGCCAAAATTTCCATTACACCGACCGGCGCCAAATAGAAATAAAAAGATTTCAGTAATCCTCCAAATACCAGGCATATACGCATAAATAAATTGATTTGCTCAACATGTCGATCATTTCTCTGTATAATTGCCTCTTTCTTTTCTAATACATATTCTTTTAATCAAGTGATATCTTCTCTCCATTTACAGAAATCCAGTAATCTTTCGGTTTGTGTTCCATGTATCCATAACATATCTTTTCATTTTTGTTATTTTCTGCTTCCAGAAATTTTGTTCCCACAGAATCCTTCACATCGGCTATTACATAATTATCATCATTCGGTGCTACCAGTACATACCATTCCCCATTGATTTCTATCGTTGACATATCGATATTTATCTTTACATCTTGATACTCTCTGCCTGTACCATAAAATATAGAATCTGGCAATTTCCATTTTCCAGAACTTTCCGGAAAGATCTTCCCCTCTACTGTTCCTTCATTATCCATGATAACATATGTAGAATTTTCTCCCTGGAGAATACGGATAATCTCAGCATTATCACCATATGCTTCTACAGCTTTCTCTACAGAACTGAAACTTCGGTGAGTATATATTGTATCACACACAAAGAGTCCGATTCCTAATATAACAATTGGTACAACAACCTTAACTGGTGTCTTTTTGATTTTCTTTTATAAGAAATAGCGATCACCAGATTAACAATAATTATCAGATATACAATTGGTTCTATCACTTTGATCAGCATATTTTTTTTCACATTCCCTTTGCATACAGTCTACCGATCTATATCCCGTCTTCCGATCACCCGCTTCAGTTCTTCTCTCATTTCTCTGTAAATATTTTTATATCTGGACTCACGGTCCGTACATTTTATTTTTATGATGTCATGTTTTTCTCATACAAAACGGCCATACGACTTCGATGTTTATACATCCGTATTCCTGATCCGTCATAAAAATCCTGCCTATAGCATCATTGATTCCCTCAGTCTGGATCACAAAGGTAAAACGTACATCTTTCTTTTTTCTTCTCTGGTCAGCTCATTACACCAGAAAATCTCAAATGCATCATTCAGAAGCTGGATATGCATTTTCTTCATATCTGCTATATCAATGATCGCCCATAAGTTTACCTGTTGATTTTTTCTTTATTATAAAAAAGAGTAAAAATCGAATTATCCGCATAAACACAGGGATTTTAAGCAATATGAAACAAAAAATAAAAGAATTTTACCACTAATTTACTACGAATGAAAGAACCTTGATACGACAGAGAAAAC
>ENA-OQIR01000365-OQIR01000365.1-human-gut-metagenome-genome-assembly--contig:-NODE-365-length-20500-cov-2.099789_pt1 | contig 20500 bp, 30 predicted proteins | sample MGYA00242580_ERZ504745 | MGnify/ENA primary metagenome ERZ504745 (study PRJEB26092, sample SAMD00036214) | human gut metagenome | host: Homo sapiens | study: EMG produced TPA metagenomics assembly of... | reverse complement strand
GATAAACATTACTTTTCTGAGAGAAATTACATATCTATGATCAACCCTACAAGCAATTTTTTCAACAGGCAGAAACAACAAAGGAAAATTAATATATAAAAAGAACACAACTTCAAAGAACTTATAAATATAATAAAAATTGATGATGAATTCAGTAAGTTAATGTATGAAAAATAGGCCTATTTGAAAAGAAATTAAAGGTAGTGGTTTTTAACGAAATGTGTCTGAAATATGTTAACTGTGAGGATTGTTCAAAAGATAAAACATGTACTATTTATTTAAAGGAAATTAAAGACTTTTTAGAAAATGGAGTTACGTGTCCCAGATTTTGCGGAAATTACTTTTACATTTATGAAAAAATCGCTCGAAATTCTACCGACAAGAAGAATGACACATATAATTTAGAGCGAAAGAGAGATTTGCTAGAGCACATTTATCAAATAGGCAAAGGAGAACATATAAATGGTTCAAAACTAGATGAAATTGAAAAATGTAAAAACAAATTAGTCTTGCATTACTTATCAAAAGAAACTAAAAAAGTTCCCTTGTGGATTATTCCAAATGCACTTACATTAGGGGAACTTCAGACTTTATTTTTGATGTTGGATACAGTATCTCAAAAAAGAATAGTTGCAGCCATGAAAAATTCCAACAAATTAAAAATTGACAATAAAGATATCATTAGTTTTTCAGGGCATATAGAACTAATACGCCAAATGAGAAATATTATTAATCACTACGAACCCTTGTTGCCTTTTTTAATTTCAGAAATGACAAACAAAAAGATAGAAGATTCGAAATTATTCATCACTTTAAAGTTGTTAGATGAGCAATTTTCTAAAATTGAGATTTCTGATTTAAAAGCTAATATGGATGTAAATAGCGTTAATTCAAAATCTAAACGGATTTTAGATTTTATGTTTCAAACTATAAAGGAAAACAATTCAAAATTTTTATAATCACAAAAAAAATAAGAATATTGAGTCTTTTCAAAAATAAAAAGCGAGCCCTATCGATTGGTTACGATAGTGATTCGCTAGTTTGCCGTCTGATGACGACCTTCGTCACTGGTAATATACCACACATCTGTGAAAATGCAAGGAAATTATTAAGCACTAATTGAGCCCTTCTGATCCAAAAATAGTAATGTCATAGTGAAACCAATTCATTTTTAATTGTTTTTACTTTATTTATCATACTTACGACTCCTTAAATATTTGGTCCATGAAATACTGTAGCTGTACCTTCCACCAAGCCAGTCATGATACACATCATAACCCCAGAAATCACACCAAGCCTCGATTTGTTGATCATAAAGGATGGAACTAAATTGTCTTAAAGATTCGACACATTCTTGTTCCCAATTGCCTTGTCCTACACAAAAAATCAATTTGGATTGTTTATACAATTCCATATAGGGATGGTCTAAAGACATATTTTTCATATAGGCACGTGGATTATTATGATATGTATTTTCATCATGATAATCGCCATAGAATAATTCTGTATCATAAATACCAGATAGGGCTAATAAGGTATCGAATTGTGTAGGAAACCGGAAGATTAAATTTGCGGCATGCGTTGCCCCTAGACTTGCTCCAGTCACCATCCATTTATCATAGTTATCCATTTTCTCTTGTACACTAGGAATCAATTCTGAAAGAATATATTCAAACCACAACTCATGTTTCAACATACGCACCTTTGTATTATAAGGATAAGACCATGTTTCTAAATCCAAAGTATCACATGTAATAATCGTTAATTGATTGGCTTCAATCCATTTAGAAACTTCATGAATCATGCCTCGATCTTCCCATTCAAAGAAACGTCCATTTTGACTTGGAATAGCCAAACACAACTTACCGCCTTGACCATAGATTTTATATTCCATTTCACGATCCAAACAATTTGAATACTCTTTTATATATTGTACTTGCATGGTGTTACCCCTTTCATAAAATTTTTGTTTTATTATAGCACATTTTATTGAGTTTTAAGGTTTCTTGCTTTATAATTGTACTGTTTTTGACAGGAAAGTGAGTGACAGTATGTCCAATAAAGAAAAAATTCTTAACATTGCCGTTATCGCCCACGTTGATGCCGGTAAAAGTACGTTAGTCGATGCGTTTTTAAGACAAAGTGATGTATTCCGTGACAACGAAGAAGTTGTTAACTGTATCATGGACTCAAACGATCTAGAACGTGAACGTGGAATTACGATTTATTCTAAAAACTGTTCCGTTATTCATAACGGTGTAAAAATTAATATTGTAGATACGCCAGGCCACGCCGACTTCTCAAGTGAAGTTGAACGTATTATCCGTACCGTAGATACAGTTATCTTATTAGTCGATGCTAGTGAAGGTCCAATGCCTCAAACTCGTTTCGTATTATCAAAAGCTTTGGAAATTGGTTTAAAACCAATTCTATTGATCAACAAGATTGATAAGAAAGACCAAAGAGCTGAAGAAGTTGTCGATGAAGTTTATGAATTATTCTTAGACTTAAATGCGAACGACGAACAATTAGACTTCCCTATCCTTTATGGTGTAGCTAGAGAAGGACGTGTTCAATACGACCTTAAAACTCCAAGCGACAACATCGACCCATTATTCGATACAATCTTAAAACATTGCGATGTATATCCAGATATGGATGAAGAACCTCTTCAAATGCAAGTATCTGCCTTGGCATATGATGAATACATTGGTCGTTTAGGAATTGGACGTTTATATTCAGGTGTTTTAAAACAAGGACAACAATATATTCGTTGTAACCAATCTGGATTGAATGCCAAAGAAAGCTTATCTAAATTATTCGTATACAAAGGATTGTCTAGAACAAGTGTTCAAGAAGCACATTCAGGAGATATCGTTGTTATTGCGGGTATGCCAGATATCAGTATTGGTGATACAATCTGTACAGCCGATCACATTGAACCAATGGAACACATTGAAATTGAAGAACCAACTCTATCTATGAACTTCCACGTAAACTCAAGTCCATTTGCAGGACAGAGTGGTAAGTACGTGACAAGTCGTAACTTAAAAGAAAGACTTGAAAAAGAACTCGAAGTAAACGTCGGATTAAAGGTTGAACCAACCGATTCAGCTGATTGTTTCAAAGTTAGTGGTCGTGGTGAATTACATATTTCCGTATTAATTGAAAACATGCGTCGTGAAGGTTATGAACTAGCTGTTTCTAAGCCAGAGGTTATCCTACACAAAGATGAAAATGGACATAAAGTAGAACCAATCGAAGAAGTTGTATGTTTAGCTCCAGAAGAATATTCAGGAACCATCATCAACAAATTAAATCTTCGTAAGGGTGTTATGCAAGACATGTCTGAAGAAAATGGATATGTTAAAATCGTATATACAGCACCTACTCGTGGACTATTAGGTTTCCGTTCAGAATTTATCAATGATACACATGGTGAAGGTACATTAGTACGTCGTATTAGTGGTTATGAACCATATAAAGGAGAAATTGCACAACGTATGGAAGGTGCTATGATTTCAACTGAAACAGGTGAAGCTATGACTTACGCTTTATGGAACCTTCAAGAACGTGGTCAATTATTCATTTCTCCACAAACACCAGTTTATGAAGGTATGATCATTGGTCAAAGCTCTAAAAACATCGACTTAGATGTTAACCCATTAAAGAACAAGAAATTAACAGCCATCCGTTCAAGTGGTCGTGATGAGGCCATGTTATTAACTCCACCAAAAATCTTCTCACTTGAAGAAGCATTAGAATGGATCAACGATGATGAATTAGTAGAAGTTACACCAGATGCTATTCGTATCCGTAAAAAAGGTTTAACAGCTTTAGATCGTCGTAACTTATATCGTCAAAAGATGAATGCTCAATAATTAAACGGATTCAAATGAGTATCACAAATAGTGATGCTCATTTTTTTATGCTTATAATCACTAAACATTTTATCTTTTTGTATATATTAGTGAATGCTAGTCCAGAATAAGTTTTGAATTTCATACTCGCATAATCAGAATCACATCTCAAAAGTTTTTTCCTTCACATTGGCCCTACTTAACCATTCCACATATTGTGAATCAATCATTTCAAACAAAAATCTCACTTAACCCTTGTTTCACCTTACACTTGCGTCGTATTTGTTGTAACTTTCATGTGTAGAATACGAAGCTATTCTAAAATTATCAATCTTTTCGCAAATCTACACCTAAAACTTACGACGTATACGATGCTAGTACGAGTTGAACACTTTTTTCAAAGACATTATCTCGTATATTAAAAACTCCTAAACACATCCAACACGAATATCATAGTAATGGCTCCTTCTTTTTTAGTTTAGTCACCTATATAGTAAAGAAGCTTTTCTTATATGATGATTTCAGCCAATGGGTGATAAGAAAAATTCGTAGATTTCCTTTAAGTTAGGAACATTCTACGAATTTTAATATTTCCGTGAATAATTCAGGTACTTTTTATCTATTACTTATATAATCGACATTTTTCTTCTAGAAGTTTAAAATCATTGCATCTTTTTGTTAAAGAGTTTATTTTTTCACTTGTTTTTATTTTATAAACTAGAGAAGCATTTTTAATAATTTTTCCTTGAATAGATTTTATATATCGATATTCAGATTCAAGTAAAGATTTGTAATTTAAATCTTGTTCTTTTGAAAAATCTAAATAAGTATAGTCTTTAGATTGTACTGGGAACATATTATTTAGGTTTATTACACTATATGTTTTAACTTTAATAAAGTCTAAAGTTTCTTTCATTTGTTTATGTTTCTCTTTGTACGAAGATAAAGGAGCAAAATAATCCATTCCATGTACTTTTAAAATGACTCCTATATACCCTTTTATGAATTTGATTGGGGTTTTTATTATGAAATAAATGTGGTGCATATATCGAAAGATAATCAATATATTTATCTGAAACTGTATAAAGTTTAATATTTTCCATATCTATTACCTCAAAAAAATAGCAGGGATTTCAGATGCCCTGCTTTTGTTAAGATCGCATTTAGAGCAGCGAAACGCTCACTTGTAAATTTCTTATTTTGAGCTAAGAGAAGCTCACTGAATAAATTTCTCACTTTGGGCTGAGATACACCCACTGTTAAGGTATCTACCTTGTACTTAAATTATATCCTAGATTACTGTATAGTCAATCAATTTGTTTACATTCCAACATTCCAATATTTAGTAACTTTCATTGAATATATAAAATTAGACAAGAGTAAATCAAACTTTAAAAGTCATAGGGATTTCGAATCTGAGATAGAGATAACCTTTAAACACTCACATAGTTTTCAACTCTTCAATTCTTAAAACCAACTTTTAGTGATCCTAACTAATTGCATGTTACCAAGAAAATGTAGATGCATAACACTTACCACAGTACACGGTTCATCTCTTACCAGCTTCCGCCGCCTCCGCCACCGGCGCCTCCACCAGAGAAGCCACCAAAGCTAGAGCCCATGCTATCGGCTGTACTTTTCATTTGTTCTGTTTGATAATCCAATAAATTCTCATGAATCGGTTCATACATACTTCTTGTCAGCATTCTGTAATAGAAATAAGAAGAGTATGGATCTGAATAATAAGAATCATACCAATCTGGTTGTGCCAAAGGAATCGTACTAAATTTCTTTGTCCACATTTCAGATAGTCCAAAGACCATCGCATATGGAATGACATCATAATAGTATGAAGGATTTTCTAAAGATAATCTTTCCAATTGTGGTACTTCTGCCTTTTCAACAAAGTCTTTAAAACCTAATAACTCCGGAGCTACACTTTTGAAGTAGTTACTTACCACATTAAATTTAGAAATCAAAAGAATTGGTAGTGAAACAACCACAATGCCTATCATCATAAATTCAAATGGAACAATACTTAGAATCGAATCACATTGTCGATATATAAAGTATGCTAGAATCAAAATAAACGCAATACTCAAAATCTTCTTTAATACACCAAGCTTATTCTTGTTAAATACATTTGTTGCAGCTGCAGAATAATTTAAGACCATCATAAGCACAAAGCTAAATGTTGCTAAAATGGTTTCAATCAAATTATCAAGGATACTATATCTTGTATTAAATAAGATACATACAATCATACAAATCAAGGCAAGAATGGTTGTCACAAAACCAATGATCAATAGTAGAAAGTTTTTTATCTTCACTAAATTCATCATTCAAAGCTTCTTTGGCATCATCCATAGCCTTACCAAACTTACTTGATAGTTTTGATAATTTCACACTATTTTTAGTTTTAAACAATCCATTATAAATCTTCTTTTGATGTTTTAAAATCGGCGGTTCATGATTCTCTTGCTTAGTAAGAACCAAATCATCCTCTTTTTCAGAAATGGTTAAATACCCTTTACTTGCCCAATATGGAATCAAGGCCATTAAATCTTCTTGATCCACTGACTCATCTACAATCGTTCCAACCATAGCTGGATCCATATCTTTTGGTGGATAGAAATTTACAATTGGTGTGATATGCGTTTTCTTTAATAGAAATGCACGAATCAAACTATACAAACCAAATAGAATGGCCAAACCCAAAAAGATAAATGGAATTTTTGAAGTCGTTTGTTTGGCACCCACAAAATAGCCTTGTCTTAATTTACCAAAAAGAGTAATAGCTTGTTTTGCACCAATATCGTTGGCAGAACCGCTGATAGAAGTCGAAGTAATAATTGGAGTCACATTTAAATCATTCGATTGATTTCCTAGACTTCCACTAAAGACTTTAATATTAGACATCTCATTTTCTGTCAAAGCCTTTTCAAATTGAATATCAAAACTAAAATGAGAAATGGTTGTATCCCAATTGTTTCCAAGTACCGAATAATAAATAAAATCCAAATCCGAATGATAATCTTCTGGAATGACAATCGTATAAGTCAATGTATATGTGTGTGGGCCAATGATCGTATAGTCTGCACTTCCAATTTGAATCACACGATTTCCAGAATCACTATCTACTTCATACTCATCATTTAGTACATTGATATCTTGAATTTTTAACTTATACTTTCATCACGATTGATATACATCGTTTCTGGAATATTACGATAAATACCATGACGATAACTTGAGAAGTTAACATCAATCACTTCTTTCACATCAATCGTATTGTTTGAATGATAAATCGCACTGACTTTATAGTCATCAATTGTATACCCACCATCATCAGCATATATATCGATACATCCAAAGCATAAAATAAATGCGAATAAGAAGGCCAAGACCTTCTTAAAATTTAACTTGAACATTTTCTCTTTCCGAAGCATTGGCCACTTCAAACATTGTCTTCTTTTCAAAATGGAATAAAGATGCCACAATATTTGTCGGAACACTCATAATCACATCATTATATTCACGAACTAAAGCATTATAGTATTTACGAGAATTTGCGATATCCTCCTCTACCTTCTTCAATTGATTTTGAAGATCCATAAAATTTGTGTTAGCCTTTAAATCCGGATATTGTTCAGCCACCGCAAAAATACCCTGAATCGCATTTGTGATTTTATTTTCACTATCCATAACATCCTTAGATGTTTTTGCCATATTTCTTTGTGCAATCACTGAACTCAATGTATCCGCCTCATGTTTTGCATAACCCTTTACTGTTTCTACTAAGTTAGGAATCAAATCAAAACGTTTCTTCAAATACACGTCCATTGTAGAAAAACCTTCATCTACCCTATTTGATAAATGAACAAGTTTATTGTAGCTAGACATAAAGAATAGTACTAATAAAACTAAAACAACAACAATAACAATAATTAGAATCATAATAAAATCCTCCTGACATGATTATACATGATTTATGATAAAATTAGAAATAGAGAAAGGAATCGATATTATGAAATCATTTGACTACAAAACATTTTAAAATGGATCTTACCCATTCTTATTTGTTTATCAAGCTTTTGTATGGTTGCACAAAAAACATCAACACCTAAGTTTCATGAACAATCCATTCAATACTTAGATGAAAAAAGAAATACGGTCATGACACTTGCCGCATCGAGTGCTGCCATCTCTACAGCCATTACTATTTTACCTGGAGATACAGGAACGCCTATTGCGAATGGATTGGCCGACTTAAGTAGTAAATTCTTACTCGTTCTAGGAGCTATCTATTTAGAGAAATATGCTTTGACACTCACTTGTATGGTTACCTTTAAATACATCATTCCAATAATATGTTTGGCATGGCTAGCAAACAACGTCATAAAATGGGATTGGTTAAGAATTGTATGTATTAAGATTGGTATTATGGCTGTAGCTATGTGTCTAATCGTACCTTGTAGTGTAAAACTGTCTAAGACAATAGAAGCCACCTATGAAACAAGTATTCAAGAAACGATTGATCATGCCAACAACATACAGAAGAAAATCAAAAAGGATAAAGAAAATAAAAACTTCTTCGAAAAAGCAGCTGAAGCATTTTCATCAACAGCACAAAAATATACGAAGATGTTTAATCAATCCTTAAATAATTTTATGGAAGCAACAGCCATCATGATCGTAACATCTTGTGTAATACCTATTCTTGTAATTCTATTCTTCTTGTGGTTTATCCAAACGATTAGTGGTATGACAATAAACACAAAAAGTCTTACAACATTCAATCCTGTTTCTAAAGTACAAAAACAATTTATAAATTCAAAAGAATAATGAATTTGGCATCCTTAGATGCCATTTTTAATGAAAAACAAAAAAAGTAGAAGCACATGACTTCTACTTCACACTCATATATATTACCAGTCTGTCGCAATATCTAATTGAGTATCTGAATTTTGCGTAAAACTTCCAGTATCACAGACGATTCCTTTTCCTAATGAAGTTTCTACAATTGTACCTCTAGGATATTTGTTTAAATCGGCTGCAACAATAATATAATCCCCCAACATTTTCGCACCATCTTCACGAACCCAATATGTATCATTGTTTCCCATACCACGCATAATATCAATAACACCTGACATATTTAAGTTGTAGTATGTTTCTTTACCACTTGGTCCATAATAAACACCGCCAGAAGCAGTAAGTGCATTCACATTACTAATGTATTGTGAAAGCGATGGTTGCGAGTAAACGATTTGTGTAACAGCATTATAGTTATTTTGAATGAACTGCATATCATTCAATAAATCTGGCTGTTCCATAATCATTTCTTCAACGCTCTTCGACTCTTCTTGTTTCTTGCTAGATTCTTCCTCGATATCTTGAATCTGTCTTCGAATTTCTCTTTTAATTCTTCCGTTCCATTTTTTGTGTCTACACGCATTAAGATATTTTCATCTGTGCCATTTGACTGAGCATAGACCTTACTTTCTTCCCCAATTACTGATGATGTTGTTAGTAATGTTAATACAAAAGTCGACATCAATAAACCTGAAACTAACCCTTTTCTTAATAAACTACATTCTAAATTTTCTTCTTTTATAAAGTTCAAAACACCCTCCAATCTTCCCCTTAAGCCCCATAAATACGAGGACAATTGTTGTCAAATAAATTAAAACAACAATTAATACTATACACAAATTCTAAAAAAAATGCAAATTTTGGCCTAAAAAAAGGCCGTTTCAAGCCAAAAGTGGCGAGAACGACCCATTTGAAAGCGATATTTTCAAAAATGAAAAACTAAAAACCAACTACGTTTAAGATGGCTGCAATTGCCCAAATAGCTGCATTAAACCATTTAAAACTTTGCCGAACTTTTTATCGCTCATATAAGCCAACGCAAGGCTGTATAAACAACAAATAACTTCTAAAACAATAATAACCATCAATGTGTTAAATGTACTAAACATAAATCTCTTCCCTTCTAAACATTTTTATAATCTTGCACATTTTGTGTCATTGCCACATTGCGCTGTCTTTCTAGATTTATATCTAGATGGGATGCATCAAGAATAACACGGATCATATCTTGATAGTTATTCGCATCAAAGACAAAATCTGGCAATACATACTTACGATTATGAATCGTTTGATTAAATCCAAGAATCAACAGGTTATGTAAGAATGCTTCTTTAATGGCATCTACGATTTCATTTTCATAATTGATATCTAAATAATAATCGCAAGTGTTAAACAAATTCAGTATTTCACTCGCCTTGCATCCTGGATACAAGTGTACATTATCATATTTTTCAAAAGACATCAACTTTGTGACATTTCTGTTAATGCACAAACATGAAACTTCATATTAGGTAATGCATTAACTAACTCAGTTAATTTTTCGATGTGATCTGAGTTTGTACAAATTAATATATTATTTGTATGTCCATTCTCTTTTTCAAAATTGTAGACAAAACCAAGTGGTTTCACAATATCCCTATTTGCCCCTAATTCAATAAGCTTTTCATACGCTTCCTTTTTCTGAACATAAATCTTAGAAGTTCTTCTAGAATGACCATCCAGAATAACCTGCATATTTCCAGGAATATCCTCGCGATATCCTTCTTGCCAGAATAAGACATCACTATGTTCTGTATCTTCTAAACTTTCAGATACAAAGAATGGATTTGATAAGGAATTATAGAATAGTCTTGTTGGATATATATCTAATTCAGTAAATAAAGCTTCGCAAATTCCACTTTATTCTTAAAGATATATACTTTATCATTTTGATTTAAAATAATGTCGTGTGTGACAAAGTTTTCAACCACTTTTTCATTGCCAGACACATCATAATAACTACGAGATACAAGCTGACCTTTTTTATTAAAAATTGTCTTGGCATACATGAAACCATCTTGATTATAATGATCACTTACACGAACAACATGCGTATCATCATACCAATCTACAATCTTCACAAGCCTTTTATGTAAAGGAGATGCGAAGAATATCTTACCTCTTTCATGATTCAAATCAAAGACTTGACCACCTGAATTACTCGCCTTGATTTCCCAATAATCCGGTACATCAATTTGATTGAAATAACGAGCTTTTCCTCCTTCTTTTTTACCACAATAATACGTATAAATGCTTGTCACATCATCTGGTAAAAAGTCTTCATCACTAAAAGTGAAAACCGGACCATCAAAGCCAGAAGTTCTAAAGCTTTGATACAACATTTGACTCTCTTCATCAAAATTTTCTAATAATAAAACTGGAGTTTCTAACATACAGCTTCCCTCCATTTTTCTTGTACGTTACAAGTTAAGAAATCCTTGGCTACTTCATAAGATACAGAATGACACTTCTCTAAGTCTTGTTTAAATAAATCAACAATACCTTTTCTTAAAGCCTCAATCTTATCCTTATCCTCTTCTGGTAAATCAAGCAAATAGCCATTTTCACCATTTCGAATAAAAGTAGGATTTCCATAACGAACATCAAAACCAATGATTGGTAATCCTCCGCCAACCGCTTCCATTAGAGTCAGTCCAAAACCCTCACTTGTACTTCCGGCAATATAGCCTCATACTTCTGATACACTTCACTCAAATCATGTTGACCCATTAAATGAATATAATCAGAAGCATTATTATCTCTAATGATAGTTTCAAGCTTTGATTTTTCGCCACCCTCACCATAAATATCCAATGATACTTCTGGCACTTCACTACGCGCTTGAATGACAGCCTTACAAATCCAATCCACATGTTTTTCACTAGCCAAACGACTTGCCGTAATCAATGAGAAAGGTTTTCTGTTTTCTTTTGGATACTTCAATTCCGGTAATGATCCAACTGGAATGGTATATACACAAGGTGTTACACCATAATATTTTTCAAATTTGTTGAACCATCAAATCACTCTGTGCTTGTGTTGAACAAATATAGAAATCAATATGTTTATGCATATTAAATTCATACTCATAGAAATTATTCCATAAAATATAATCGTCATTTGTATCCTTTTCACTAAAGTGATCCGCATGTACGACTGTACCTACTCTTGCAGGTTTACAATTCATAAGAATGGATTGACCAATATCTGTAGAACGATCAATTAATACTACATCATCTTTCGTTAAATGTAATTGAGATACCATATATCCCACAAATTCTTCTTTTGAACAAAGAATCTTATCCTTAAACTTATACATCACACAATCATCATCAATGATTTCTTCATAGGCAACACTACCATTTTCATTAAAGAAACGGCGATGATATAAATGAGCTTATTATCTAATGGCGCATAATATTCTGAATATATACGTCCATATGTAAAATAATCTTTTCGAATCAAAAATCCATTTGAAACCAATTCTACACGATGCACAAAATCATCATGATCATTGACCATATAAGCTGTATAAAAGTTATTTCTTCCACCAAACACATAACGACAAATCTTGCCTTCTCTTGTTTTTGTATAATTTAAATCTGTAAATGTCTTTTCTAAATCACTTAAAGTATAAGTAACAGGTGCTGTTTTAAAATCCGTAAAGAACGTATATAGCCAAATAACTTCCGAATCTAAAAAACCAATATTCTTCGTCATATGTTCCATATTTTCAGAAGGAAACATATCTGTAAATACAAACTTGGCATCAATACCAATATTACGAAACATTCTAGCACGATAGATCTGGCATATTCAACACCACTACTTGCCCAGCCAATGCCTAAATTAAAATTATAAATCATAACCCCAAAAACTCCTTTCTTTAAGGATACAATATAATCATTTCATTGTCTTTACCAAATGACACTTCTCCAAGTAAAATATTACGAATCATCACCTTTTTTATCGATTTTTCCATATCTCTAAAAGAAAGTCTTGCCTCCCTTTGGTATTCATATAAAAGATTACGCTGCGCCGTAGAACGACCAGAAATGGCTGCCTGTAACTGCTGCAAGTAGTCAACCTCTTCAATCCAACCATCATCTAAAGCTTTTAATGTACAAAGACGACAATATTCCGAGAAACGATTTCCCAACACTTGTTTCTTATCCTTAAATGCCATATCCGCATACTGTTTTAAATAATCTTTTTATTCGTAGAAGAAATTGATAATTCTTTAAGTCGATACGACAAATTATCTAAGATATATCGATACATTGTTTTATCATCCATCTTTTTATTTTCTTTTACATAATCATCTATATTCTGTTTATAAATTTGAATCAAGACATTCTCATCCAAACTTTTTCCATCCAACAAATCATTTCTTGTCTTATACATAATCGTTCTTTGACGCTTCATAACACTATCATAATCCACTGAACTTTTTCTTTGGGAAACACTCGACTCATCTTTAATTTTCTGTGAACGATTGATTAATTTTTTGATTCGACACTTAGAAATATATCTTCCTTTATCAATATACTTCTCTAAGAAATCTTCACCTAAAATTGTACATACATCATCTTCTAATGAAGTATAGAAAATGGATACGCCTGGCTCTCCTTGACGTCCTGCACGACCTCTTGCCTGTCTTTCATCACGTGTATTGCTCATACGACCAATTCCAAGTACACATAAACCACCAAGCTCTTTCACGCCTGGACCCAAATGAATATCCGTACCGCGACCCGCCATACTTGTAGCTACTGTCACAACATTTTTTTGACCAGCCTCTTTAATGATTTCCGCTTCCCAGAACGCATTATTCGCATTCAATACACTATGCTCAATATTTTCTTGAACCAATAATTTCGACAACATTTCCGTATCCGAAATTAAAGACGCAATCAATAATACAGGCTGTCCAGTTTTATGTCTTCTTACAGTTTCCTGAATGACCGCATCAAATTGTTCTTCACTCGTTTTAAAATACTTGTCCGGCATATCTTTACGAATCATTGGCTTACGCGGAGGAATCACAACCACTCTTTTATTATAGACTTCTAAAAGCTCCTCTTTACCATCTTTGATTGTACACTCATACCTGACATCTTCGGAAATAAATTAAACAAATTTTGATACGTAATACTCGCAACCGAACGCTGTTCTTGACTCAATTTTAAATGTTCCTTTTCTTCAATCGCCTGATGAGAACCACCACGAAGCTTCATTCCCTTCATTTTACGACCCGTACTCTTATCTAATAGAACAATTTCTCCCTCATCGGTTGCGACGTAGTCCACATCTTTTTCCATTAAGAAATGGGCACGTAAAGCTAAGACAATATGTCTTAAAACATCAAAATTTTCTTTACTATATAAATTTTCAATACGGAAATAACGCTTCGCATATTCAATTCCTTTATTAGTTAACCATACCTTTTATCTTCAATTTCATAGTGAACATCTTCTACTAATGTTGTCACAAAAAAATCAGTAATACCATATAAATTGGATTGAACACGAGGAGAACCCGAAATAACTAGAGGCATACTTGCACTATCTAATAATACAGAATCCGCCTCATCAATAATTACGTAATAAAATCTCGCATAAAACGATCTTCTTTAGACTGTACTAAGTTATTTAATAAATAATCAAAGCCCAAAGAACCATGCGTCGTATATACAATATCCGCATCATAAACATCTTTTTTGAATCATTATCTAACTTTTCATTTGTATCACGCTTTACACCTGCTTCTACACTCAAACCTAAAAACTTATAGACTTGACCCATTTCTTCGGCATCACGAATGGCCAAATATTCATTGGCCGTCACTAATATTGAGCTTTTACCCGTCAATCCATTTAAATATAAAGGCATTGTTGCCGTTAAAGTTTTTCCTTCCCCCGTATTCATTTCGCATAAATAGCACAAATGAAGTGCAATACCACCTAAAATCTGTACATCATAAGGAAACATACCTAATACACGATAATCGGCTTCACAACATACCGCAAACGCTTCTGGAAGAAGATCATCTGTTGTTTCTCCATTTTTTAAACGTTCTTTGAATTCCAACGTTTTATTCTTCAGTTCATAATCACTAAGTTCTTTAACCTTTTTACACTCCTCTTTGACTTTACCCAAAAGAAAGTGTAATCTCTTATCAATTTTGTTCATTTTACCCTTCCTTTTCTGTAATCACAAAAGAATGAAAATGCATCTTAGTACCACCCGCATTAATCAGCTGTACATGATAGCTATATGTTTTTAAAGGACACTTAAAATCCATTTCCGGTTCACGAATAATTAGTGTACCCGCCTCATTTTCATAACGATCATAGAACACCATTCGTATTAAATACAATTCAAAATCACTCATATTTACCTGAATATGATAAGAACTCTCTCCATCAATAATTGGTAAAGATGGCTCAGTTCTCATCATTTGATAATTCACTTTGGAATACCACTCTTTAATAATCGTTCCAGGAGGCATCAATTCATTTTCAAATTCAATATCTTCACGAGAATGAAACCAAATTTTTGAACCATATAAATAGGTTCCAAACGTATCTTCATTCCATACGACTTTCCAAGCCTTATTCTTCATTTGGTTCACCTCGATTAAAATCCGATTTCAAAATATCATCATATTGTTTTTTAAACCACGCAACAATACTATACGTATCATCATTGTGCCTTCCATGTACACCTTTACCAATCACTTCAACACCCACATCATCAATATGGGAAATCAAACGATTGTAGGCTGTCATATCATAATCATCTTCTAACATATATGAAATAATAAATTTTGTATGTGACCAATCCGTTTGATCAAACAAATCCCAAAAACGAATGATTCAATGCATCAATTGACTTTAAACTCATATCCCCATAATTCTTTGACAATACATCTAATGAAGTAGGAAAACCTCCTGGTCTAGAAATACGTTCATTATTGGCCATATCACCCAAGCTAGCCAATGGTTTACCCAATAAGATCGCATGCGGCCTTAATTTACAACCATTATATAAAGCTCCAAAAGTTCCCATAGAAAGTCCAGACAAAATCAATTGTGAGTTATCAAAACCTAATTGTTTCAAACAATCTTGAATACCAGAAACAATAAGATTTTCATATTCTTTGTCTCCCAAATAGAAGGCTCCACCCTCTAGTCGAGCTTCAGAAATCAACAAAAATGGCGTTCCCATATTACGCATCATATAGAATCCTTCAAAACCTTCTTGCGTCTTATATCCACTAAAATATACATTTAAAGGCGGTTTCATATCTCCTGGATCAAAGTACATAAAGACTTCTTCACGCTTAGACGTAACCTTACGGATTCCTCCCGGTAAAAAAGATCCATATTCTTTACGAGAATGACGATCATGTAAACCCACTATTTTTAATTTACCCTTACCCTTTGCGAGTAAAGAAATAAATACAGAACCGTCTATCTTATCATTACTTAAATGAACAATTGAACTTAAATCTTTTTCTGAATAGATCCAACGATTCTGTAAGGATGAAAGTGAACCACCTTCAAACTGTTCGATTTTCAATTCAATCGAAATCGACTCATCCTTTTCAAATTCTAACCATAAATCTAAAGTTTGACCTTTAAATAGAGGGATATTATACCTCCAATATGCCACTTGATAAAAATCATCCCCATAATCACCATCTAATTCAACACCTGAAAATCCATCCCAGAAAACACTACCTTTAAAGCTTTGTGAAATAGATAGTGTCTGAGGAACAAATTTCTCACCATAGGTATAAGAATAGAAAAGCTGTATATCCTTATCAATAAATGTTTGTAGAGAATTCACATCTACGTATTTTGCCATTCTAGAAGCATAGATCCATTTTGTCCAACCCTTCAATTCAACCGAATCTAGCACAAACATTGTATAAGCACGAATCTTCTTTAATAAGATATATGCCTCTTCTTTATTTACACAACGACTTAAAACACATACATCATAACCACGTTCTGTAGCCTCTTCTAAATCGTCTACATAATTCCAATCCACAAAGTCAGGAATATGAAGTGTTAAACTTAAATCTTCATTTCCAACTTGTAAAACACTAATCTTGTTCAACTTGCTTCATAACTCCCTTCCACTTACGAATTAAACTTGCCGTATTATATTCCTTACCTAATTCATAAGAATAAATCATACACTTATTCCAATTCGTAATATTATCCAAATAATACTTTAAACCATTCAATACTTCAGATACTTCTTTGACAATAAAACCATTCTTTCCATCATGCACATATTGTGTATTAAAAGAAACAATTTGTGGAATGGCACTACTAATACATGAAATCTGTAAATATAAATCTGGATGTGATGTTACATCCACCATAATACGCTGTTCACGTATACATTTAGAAATACTTAATTCATCCACACATTGATCTACGAAGAATTTGATTGGAACTTCTTTTCTTCGTCCAAATCAAACTCAGCTTTATCATTTGTCTCTTTTCGAGCCAATCTTTCATCGAGTCCATTCACTTTTAATACTTCTCGAGTGAAATTCAAAACGGAATCCACACGATCCCAATTCGCATTACGAGTAAAGAATGAACACGAGCTGTTTCATTTATTTCAAAATACTTAGCGAATAAAACAATCAATTCTTCAAATTTTGATTGTTCAATCGTATCAATAGGAACCAAAATATTTTGAACCGTTAATTGTTGACTAATCCCAAAATCAGCACGCGTATCAAATGGTGTAATATCTACAATTGGTAAAGTTTTACCTGCATATTTTTCTAAAGGACGAATTTTATGTTTCGAATCGACAATACAATAATTCGTATTTCGAATTAATGATTTCAATTCTGCATCATCAAATAATTCCAAACGATTTTGATAGAAAGAAAGAATTGTTTTTCTTTTTGAGAATAAGCTTTCTAATAAATCATGATGAAGAGTATGCATTGCCAAACAGAAAATATCCGTTGAATCTGTCATTTCATCTAGATATGTTGAAAAAACCTCTTCAATTAAGGGTTCCATTGAATCATAATTTAAACAATTAAAATCATATCTTTTATTATTAATTAAATAGAAAGGATTCTCTGGATTCACTTCAACATGTCCATCCTCAAAGAAATGGCATAATTTCCAGTTCCCTTTTCCATCAAGGTATTGTTCATAAACAGCTTGATTATTTCATAAACAATAGTGTCCGATAAAAGCCTCGATCATCATATACATTTTACGGACCATCATATTATCTTGATACAAAAGACTTCAATCATATTTCCATCTTCACCAAAATGTACTTCTGCATATTTTTGATTATTTACATAAGCCACAATACAAAATGGTGTGTAGACAAATTCCGTATGGTCTGGCCACATCAAATCATGATAGGAAAGAATATCTACTTTTGTACGTCTAATTTCTTGAATCGCATCAAAACAAGACCAATATGGTGCATGGAATACACTTTGTCTATGAAGAAAGTGACGAAAGTTTGGACTATACGACAAATTCAAAATCTTATAATCCATAATGTCATTACGGTTAAACAGCTGAATTTGTTTAACACTATCATCAAATTCTGTTACTGCACGACGCACATAAAAATATTGTTCATTTTCTTTATATTCATTTCCATGATACCAGGAAGGTACAAAATACATCATAAATACTACCCCCTATATAAATGGCTTATATGAATCAAAGTCACGATAAGCACGAATTTCTAAATAAATACTACAAATAAATCCTGAAAGCATCATAAATGTAGTTGGAAGCATGGCCACGGTTGCATCTACAATACCTTTACATTGTAAATACAAACAAAGACTTAGACAACCACACATGATTCCACCACTAATACAGCTCAATATTAAAACCCATTTACGAATATATCTACGTGTAGGCTTACCTGCAGGAACATTCTCTATACAATCCCCCACTTGTAGAAGGTTATCCGATAAATCTTTTGGATTCACAAATAATAAACTTAATAGAATGGTAAACACAAACATCATGACTACATAGACACGCATACCAAATAAGGTAGACATATTTAAATTCTTATATAAAAAACTAATAATTTCTGATTTATGATAATGATGAATCAAAGCCACAATCAATTGTGGAATCATAAAAATTGCAGAACCAAACATTAACGCCATAAATCCTACAGGATTGTATTTAATAGCCATATAATTCTTTTCGGCGTGCACATTATGCACAGAAACTCTTTGAACAGGTATTCTTTTCTCATGCATTTCCATAAAGATCATAATTATGACCATCACAAAAGAAATAGCTAGAGGAATCATTAACGCTTCAAGAGAAGATTTCACTAATATTCCAACTAAAGTTTCTGTCATATTCACAATAATAATTGGCGCAAATCCACCCACACCATACTTTTGATTTTTCATTAATAAATATTGTGCAATACTTGCCCCGGCCATTAATTCAAATATAACCACTAAAATACTCATTAAATCTCGATTTATATACTTAAGATCCACTGCATAAAAAATAGATTGAACCAACGCAACAATAAAAGTAATGGACGTAATCCAATAATTCATTGCCTTAGGTGACGTACGAGCCTTTGCCTCTTTTGAGCGCATCGCAAATAAAATCATTACAATTAAACTTGCCGTAATATAAGTGAAATACCCAAACTCATAACATAACATTGTTTATTTGAACCGTTTACTGCAAGGGATAATACAGCACCTAGATCCAAACTTAAATTATCATAAGCACTCATATCAATTCCATTCAATGGAATTCTATGACAAACAAAATAAATTAAAATAATAATAATTGAAAAAAGGCATCGATTCCTAACTAAATGCGTCTTTTCCTTCATAAACACCACTCCCAAAAAATAACAGCAACCTAAAAAGTTAGTTACTGTTATTTTAATTCATTATTTCATTCTTTTATCTTTAGATTCTTCTTTTTCCTTCTCTTTTTCTTCTTTACGACGCTTACGAGTCTCATTCGAAGAAATTAAAGCACCAATAATTGGAATCCAAGACCACCATACTCTATGAGCAACATCCAATGTTGACTTAGGCATCTTTTCTTTTTCGATTGATTCTTCCTTAGCCTTAGGAGTTACATCATCCTCTACAACTTCTTCCTCACTAACTCTTGGAGCTACTTGTAAAGGAGCACGAGTATCAACTACAACCTGACGATAAGCAATTCCGCCACCTGCAGTACTTGTAGTAACACTTGTTGCGTAGCTTTCTGATGTAGAAGCACTTTCACTGCTTGATGCAGATTCACTACTACTCAATGAAGCTGATGTGCTTTCTGATTCAGAAGTACTTAGAGATTCAGATTCACTTGCGGATGCTGATGTACTTTCACTTGTACTAACTGATTCAGAAGTAGATTCATTCTCACTTGCTGATGTACTTGTTGATTCACTTTCACTTGCAGAAGCTGAAGTAGATTCACTCTCGCTTACGCTAGTAGAAGTTGACTCACTTTCGCTTACTGAAGTACTTGTTGATTCGCTTTCACCAAGGTTCCAGTAACCGTATACTCTTTTCCTGGCAACAATGAAGAATACGAAACAGTATCAATGATCTTTGCCTTTGGCAGTGCTCGGTATGATCAATCTCTGTTACCGCATCTTTTGCCTCTGTCTGAATCTTTGGAAGGTATACGGTCTGGGCATCATCTTCGATTTCTG
>ENA-OQIR01000362-OQIR01000362.1-human-gut-metagenome-genome-assembly--contig:-NODE-362-length-20590-cov-2.052827_pt1 | contig 20590 bp, 38 predicted proteins | sample MGYA00242580_ERZ504745 | MGnify/ENA primary metagenome ERZ504745 (study PRJEB26092, sample SAMD00036214) | human gut metagenome | host: Homo sapiens | study: EMG produced TPA metagenomics assembly of... | reverse complement strand
TTCCGGCGGCAGGCAAAAGCCTGGAAGACAAAAAGGCACCGGCCATGCGAGACAGGTTCCACCCGTGCTCCCCAGTGGACTCATGGCGGTATCGTATTTGCTCCCAAGCCGAGAAGCTACCGTTATACCGTAAACAAGAAGGTCAGAAGATTGGCTCTGAAGTCTGCTCTGTCCTCTAAGGTGCAGGAAGAAAGCCTGGTGGTTTTGGATTCCATGACCATGGACGCTTACAAGACCAAGACCGTGGCTGCCATGCTCAACGCTCTGGGCGCTGAGAAAAAGGCCTGATCGTGCTTCCCTCCGTGGACCAGAAGCTGATTAAATCCGCCAACAATATCCCCGGCGTGAAAACCGCCAGGTAAACACCATCAATGTGTACGATATCCTGAACGCTGACAAGCTCATCGTTCTCAAGGACGCCGTCGCAAAGATTGAGGAGGTGTACGCGTAATGGCAGCACAGGATATCATCATTCGTCCGGTCATTACCGAAAAAAGCATGTCCGGCATGGCTTCCAAGAAATATACCTTTGAGTCTGCAAGGACGCCAACAAGATTGAAATTGCCAAGGCAGTGGAAGAGCTCTTCGGCGTGAAGGTTTCCAAGGTGAACACCCTGCACGTGAGAGGCCATATGCGCCGCCAGGGCAGATACGAGGCTATACTCCTTCCTGGAAGAAGGCCGTCGTCACCCTGAAAGAGGACAGCAAGCCCATCGAGTTCTTCGAAGGCATGATGTAAGGGGAAATCCCCCGCAGGCGCTTTCTCCCTTGACGCCGCCGCTTCGGCCGGCGGAAAAAGGTCAAAAGGGGACCCAAGGGTTCCCCGGATCGGAAAAGCGCATCTGAAGTTTGACGGAATCCCGTCAAAGGCAACGTATGGGGATCAGGCAAATCCCCGCAAAGCCATCATGAGGAGTGTGAAACCGTAATGCCTATCATCAATTATAAGCCGACTACGCCCTCCCGGCGCAATATGTCGGTTACGGATTACTCCGGCCTTTCCAAGGTAGCCCCGGAAAAAAGCCTGCTGGCTCCCTTGAACAAGAAGTCCGGACGTAACAGCTACGGCAGAATCACCGTCCGCCACAGAGGCGGCGGAAACCGTAGAAAATACCGCATCATCGATTTCAAGCGTCAGAAGTTTGACGTACCGGGAACGGTCAAGACCCTGGAATACGATCCTAACCGTTCCGCTTTCATCGCCCTGATCGAGTATCAGGACGGCGAGAAAAGATATATCATCGCCCCAACGGCCTGAAGGTCGGCGACACGGTAGTCGCCAGCCCCTCTGCGGATATCAAGCCCGGCAATGCTCTGCCGCTGGCCAATATCCCCACCGGTACCTTCATTCACAACGTTGAGCTGTATCCCGGCAAGGGCGCCCAGTTGGCCCGGGCCGCCGGCAACATGGCCCAGCTGATGGCCAAGGAAAACAACATGGCTCTTCTGAGACTGCTTCCGGCGAGCTGAGAAACGTTCCCGTAAACTGCATGGCCACCATCGGCCAGGTAGGCAACGTGGACCACGAGAACGTGAAAATTGGCAAGGCCGGCAGAAAGCGCAACATGGGCTGGAGACCTACCGTCCGCGGTTCTGTTATGAACCCCAACGACCACCCCCACGGCGGTGGTGAAGGTAAATCCCCTGTTGGACGTCCGGGACCGGTTACCCCCTGGGGCAAGCCCGCTCTTGGATATAAGACCAGAGCGCACCATAACCGCTCCGATAAGTTTATCGTGAGACGCAGAAATGGTAAATAAGGCGTACGGAAAGGAGCTTAAATAATGGGCAGAAGCGTTAAGAAGGGTCCTTTTGTACAGCCTGTGCTGCTCAAAAGGGTTCAGGAAATGAATAAGACAGGCGAAAAGAAAATCGTGAAGACCTGGAGCAGAAGCTCTACCATCTTCCCGGATTTCGTCGGTCACACCTTTGCGGTCCACGACGGCCGCAAGCACGTCCCGGTGTATGTTACTGAAGATATGGTCGGCCACAAGCTGGGCGAGTTCGCCCCCACCAGAACCTTCAGAGGCCACGCCGGCGCGAAAACAACGAAATAACGGCCGAAAGGAGTGTATCGCATGGAAGCAAGGCTTATTTGAAATACGCCCGTATTTCTCCCAGAAAAGTATCGGTTGTGCTGGATCTGATCCGCAACAAGCCGGTTGATTATGCAATGGCTGTCCTGAAGCATACCCCGAGGCCGCCTGTGAGGACCTCGAGAAGTTGCTCAAGTCGGCAATCGCCAATGCTGAGAACAACCACAATATGGACGTTTCCCGGTTATACGTGGCCGAGTGCATGTGTCCCAGGCCCGATCCTCAAGCGCATTCGTCCCAGAGCGCAGGGTCGCGCATTCCGCATCGACAAGAAGACCTCGCACGTCACCCTCGTGCTCAAGGAACAAGAATAACGCAGTAGAGGAGGTAAACTGATAGTATGGGCCAGAAAGTAAATCCCCACGGTCTCCGTGTGGGCGTAATCAAAGATTGGGACTCCCGCTGGTTTGCCAAGGATAAGGATTTCGGCGATACCCTCGTCGAGGACTATAACCTGCGCAAGCACCTGAAGAAAAAGCTCTACGGAGCCGGAGTGCCGAAGATCGAAATTGAACGCGACGCTTCCAAAGTCCGTATCCATATCCACTGCGCGAAGCCTGGTATGGTCATCGGCAAGGGCGGCGCTGAAATCGAAAAGCTGCGTTTGGAGTGCGAAAAGATTCTGAACAAGCCGGTCGCCATCAACATCGTGGAGGTCAAATCTCCCGATTTGAACGCCCAGCTGGTTGCTGAAAATATCGCCCAGCAGCTGGAAAAGAGAATTTCCTTCCGCCGCGCCATGAAGCAGGCCATCGGCCGTGCCATGAGATTCGGCGCCAAGGGAATCAAGACACAAGTCGGCGGACGTTTGGGCGGCGCTGAAATCGCCAGAACCGAACAGTACCACGAGGGTTACTATTCCGCTGCAGACCATCAGAGCGGTCACATCGATTACGGCTTTGCCGAGGCTGCCACCACCTACGGCCGCATCGGCGTAAAGGTTTGGCTGTACCGGGCGAAGTGCTCCAGAACGCCGGCCGTCCCGTGCCCGCAGGAAGGAGGCAATAAGTAATGCTGTTGCCCAAGCGTGTAAATACCGCAGAGTCCACAGAGGCCGTTTGACCGGTAAGGCGATGCGGGTAACAAAGTAACTTACGGCCAGTTTGGCCTGCAGGCCCTGGAGCCGGCGTGGATCACCTCGAACCAGATCGAGGCCGCCCGTGTGGCCATGACCCGTTATACCAAGCGTTTCGGACAGGTTTGGATCAAGATTTTCCCGACAAGCCCATCACCGAAAAGCCCGCTGAAACCCGAATGGGTTCCGGTAAAGGCTCTCCCGAGTACTGGGTGGCCGTGGTTAAGCCCGGCAGAGTGATGTTCGAGATCGGCGGAATCGCTGAGGAAACCGCCCGGGAGGCTATGAGACTGGCTGCCAACAAGCTGCCGATTAAATGCAAGTTCGTGAAAAAGGAAGAAACGGAGGTTGAGCAGTAATGAAGGCCTCAGAGATTAGAGAATTAAGCGCCGCAGAACTGGAAAGCAAGCTCAAAGACCTGAAAGCTGAACTTTTCAACCTGCGTTTCCAGCTTGCCATTAATCAGCTCGACAACCCGATGCGCATCAGTGCTGTTAAGAAGGACATCGCAAGAGTGAAAACCGTTCTTCGCCAGATGGAACTGAACGACAGCGCTAAGGCGTAAGGAAGGGAGGATTAAGCCGTGAGCGAAAGAAATATGAGAAAAACCAATGTTGGCAAGGTGGTCAGCAACAAAATGGATAAGACCATCGTTGTCGCCATTGAGGACAGCGTAAAGCATCCCCTTTACAAAAAGATCATCAAGCGTACGGTGAAGCTGAAGGCGCATGACGAAAACAACGAGTGCAACATCGGCGACCGCGTGCGCGTGATGGAGACCCGTCCCCTTTCCAAGGATAAGAGATGGCGTCTCGTAGAGATCATTGAAAAAGCGAAATAATCCGCTCAGGAGTGTTTTGCTGGCTGAAGGGGTAAGGCCCCCAGCCAATAAACTTGAATAGGAGGAACGCACTGTGATACAGCAGCAGACTTACCTCAAAGTTGCCGATAACACCGGCGCGAAGGAGCTTATGTGCATTCGCGTTCTGGGCGGCACTCGCAGAAGGTATGCAAATATCGGCGACGTGGTGGTAGCTTCCGTGAAAAAAGCAGCACCCGGCGGCGTGGTAAAAAAGGCGACGTGGTCAAGGCGGTCATCGTCCGCTCCGCAAAAGGCGTTCGCCGTGATGACGGCACCTACATCCGCTTCGATGAGAACGCGGCCGTCATTATCCGTGACGACAAGAACCCTCGCGGCACCCGTATTTTCGGGCCGGTGGCGAGAGAACTGCGCGATAAGGATTACCTCAAAATTTTGAGCCTTGCGCCCGAAGTGCTTTAATGGAGGTGCTCACTGATGATTAATAAGGTTCATGTAAAAACGGGTGACACCGTAGTCGTGTTAAGCGGCAAGGAGCGCGGCAAAAAAGGCAAGGTAATGGCTGTCAGCCCCAAAGAGGGCAAGGTCATCGTGGAAAAGATCAACATGGTATCCAAGCACATGAAGCCCCGCAGAATGGGTGAAACCGGCGGCATTGTAAAGGCCGAGGGCGCCATGTACGCTTCCAAGGTCCAGATCGTTTGCCCCCGCTGCGGCAAGCCCACCCGTGTCGCCCATAAGATCTATGAGGACGGCACTAAGGAACGCATTTGCAAAAAATGCGGCGAGTCGCTGTAAGGAGGATAAAAGATGCTAGACTTAAGGATTACTACAAGCAGGACGTAGCGCCCGCTTTGATGAAAAAGTTTTCTTATAAGAGCGTCATGCAGATCCCGAAGCTGGATAAGATCGTAATCAACGTCGGCGCCGGCGAGGCCAAGGACAACGCCAAGGTGATCGACGCCATCACTACCGATCTTGCCGCTATCACCGGCCAGAAGCCGGTGGTCTGCAAGGCCAGAAAGTCCGTTGCGAACTTTAAGCTCCGTGAGGGAATGAATATCGGCGTGAAGGTTACCCTGAGAGGTGACCGGATGTACGAGTTCCTTGACAGGCTGTTCAACGTGGCTCTGCCCCGTGTAAGAGACTTCAGAGGCATCAACCCAACTCTTTCGATGGCCGTGGCAACTACAACATGGGCATTAAGGAGCAGCTGATCTTCCCTGAGATCGATTACGATAAGATCGATAAGGTTCGCGGAATGGACATTTGTTTCGTAACCACCGCAAACAACGACGAAGAGGCCCGCGAGCTGCTTTCCTTGATGGGCGCTCCGTTTGCGAAATAAGGAGGGATTGTTGTGGCCAAAACATCTATGAAAATCAAGCAGCAAAGACCGGCGAAGTATTCTTCCCGCGAATACAACAGATGCAAAATCTGTGGCAGGCCGCATGCCTACTTCGCAAATTCGGAATTTGCCGTATCTGCTTCAGGGAGCTTGCCTATAAGGCGAGATTCCGGCGTGAAAAAAGCCAGCTGGTAAGCAAGAGCAAAGGAGGTAAACGGCAGTGCAAATTACTGATTCTATCGCAGATTTGCTGACGAGAATCCGCAACGCGAGTTCCGCCAAGCATGAAACTGTTGATATCCCGGCTTCCAACATGAAGAAAGCGATTATGCAGATTCTGGTGGACGAGGCTATGTAAAGAGCTTTACCGTCATCGAGGATGGCAAGCAGGGCATGATCCGGGCAACCTTGAAATACGGCGAGGGAAAGACCCCGGTCATCACCGGCCTTCGCAGGGTTTCCAAGCCCGGCCTGAGAATTTACAGCAGCGTAGAGGATATGCCTAAGGTATTAAAGGGCCTGGGCATCGCGATCGTTTCCACTTCCAAGGGCGTTATGACCGACCGTCAGGCCCGTAAGGAGAATGTAGGCGGCGAAATCCTTGCATTTATTTGGTAAGGAGGTGTTGATATGTCTCGAATTGGAAGAAAACCTATAAATATTCCCGCCGGCGTTGACGTAAAGGTGAGCGACGGTGTTGTAACGGTCAAAGGCCCCAAGGCTACTTTGACCCAAAAGGTTCATCCCAACATGACCGTTAAGGTCGAGGGCAGCGAGGTTCTGGTCACCCGTCCTAATGACGAGAAGGAGAACCGCAGCCTGCACGGCTTGACCCGCACCCTGATCCACAATATGATCGTGGGCGTTACCGAGGGCTACAAGAAGGAGCTGGAGGTTAACGGCGTAGGCTACCGTGTGCAGAAGCAAGGCAAAAACCTTGTGATGAACCTGGGGTACTCTCATCAGGTAACCATGTCTGAAACAGACGATATTACCATTGAGGTACCGGGCCCGAACAAGATCATCATTCATGGCGCCGACAAGCAGAAGGTCGGACAGTTCGCCGCGGAGGTCCGCGAGAAGCGTCCGCCGGAGCCTTATAAGGGCAAGGGCATCAAGTATGTTGACGAGGTCATCCGCCGCAAGGAAGGTAAGGCCGGTAAGGGCGGCAAGAAGTAATTAAAGGAGTGAATCAACGATGGTGAATAAGGCTGATACCAATAAAGCTAGATTACACCGCCATAAAAGAGTGCGCGGTAAGATCAGCGGCACCGCGGCGCGTCCGCGCCTGAACGTTTTCCGCTCCACCAATCACATCTACGCCCAGTTGATCGACGACGTTAAGGGTGTAACCCTGGCGGCGGCCTCAACGCTGGACAAGGAATTTGATGGAAACGGCGGAAACAAGGAAGCCGCGAAGAAGGTTGGCGAGCTCATTGCCAAACGTGCCGCTGAAAAGGGCATTTCCGAGGTCGTATTCGACCGCGGCGGCTATATTTTCCACGGCCGCGTCAAAGAGCTGGCCGAAGGCGCCCGTGAGGGCGGCCTCAAGTTCTAAGAGAAGGAGGAATACTTTTGGCTAGATTTGACGCAAAAGCGACTGAGAGCGAATACAAAGAGCGCGTAGTCGCGATCAACCGTGTATCTAAGACTGTAAAGGGCGGCCGTATCTTTAAGTTTGCCGCTTTGGTTGTGGTTGGCGACGAAAAGGGCACCGTGGGCTTCGGCATCGGCAAGGCCGGCGAGGTTCCGGACGCTATCCGCAAGGGAATCGAGGACGCCAAGAAGAACCTGGTGAAGATTTCTCTGAGAGGAACCACCATTCCTCATGAGGTCATCGGCATCTACGACGCCGGCAAGGTTCTCATGAAGCCCGCCGCTCCCGGTACCGGCGTGATCGCCGGCGGCCCGGTGCGTGCTGTGGTCGAGGCGGCTGGTATCAAGGATATCAGAACCAAGGCCCTGCGTTCCAACAATCCCTGCAACGTGGTGCGGGCCACTTTGGAAGGCCTGAAGAGCCTGCGCACCGCAGAGGAAGTCGCGGTGATCCGCGGCAAGTCCGTAAAAGAAATCTTATAAGTAAGGGGGTAGCAATATGGCACAGCTAAAGGTAAAGCTGGTCAAGAGTCTGATCGGCAGCAAAAAGGACCAGATTGCAACCGCCCAGGCTTTGGGTCTGCGTAAGATCGGCGACGAGACCGTTCAGCCGGATAACCCGCAGACAAAGGGCAAGGTGGCAAAGATCATCCACCTCATCGAGGTAACAGAAGCGTAAGCAAGGAGGTGCGAATCCAATGAAACTGCATGAACTTTCACCGGCGGAAGGCTCCACCAAAGAGAGCAAGCGCATCGGTAGAGGGCATGGCTCAGGCCAGGCAAAACTGCCGGCAAGGGCCACAAGGGCCAAAAGGCCAGAGCGGGCAGAGGGATGCGTCCCGGCTTCGAGGGCGGCCAGATGCCTCTGCAGAGGCGTATTCCGAAGAGAGGCTTCAACAACATCTTCGCCAAGGAGATCGTTGCCATCAACGTTGGCTCTCTGAATGTATTTGAAGACGGCGCAGTGGTTGATAATGAAGCCATTATCAAGGCTGGCATCGCGAAAAAGCCTGCGACGGCATTAAAATTCTCGCAACGGCCAACTGACCAAGAACCTGACGGTTAAGGTCAGCGCTTATTCTGAAGCTGCAAAGCAGAAGATCGAGGCGGCCGGCGGGAAGGCTGAGGTGATCTGAGTTGTTCAAAACAATGCAGAACGCCTGGAAAATCCCGGACTTAAGAAAAAAGATCCTGTTCACCCTGTTGGTGATCATTGTTTTCCGAATCGGCGCCAATATGCCGGCCCCCTTCCTGAACATGGAAGCGCTGGCCGGCTGATGGGTTTTGTGACCGACAGCTCCAGCGCCAACGCGTTTGCGTATTTGAACACCTTATCCGGCGGCGCTTTCGCCCAGGCGACCCTGTTCGCCATGTCGGTAACTCCCTACATCAACAGCTCCATTATTATGCAGCTGCTGACCGTGGCGATTCCTCCGTTAGAGAGAATGGCCAAGGAAGGGGAAGAGGGCCGGAAAAAGATCGGCGCCATTACCCGCTATGTCGCGGTTGTCCTTGGTCTGGTACAGGCTTGGCCTACTATCTGTACCTGCGGGGCAGCAGCTATGAGGGAACGCCGATCGTCACCTATACTGAGGGCGCCGCGGGCGTATTTACCGCAATCGTCATCGTGCTGGTGTTCACCGCCGGTACCGCTATGATGATGTGGCTGGGCGAGCAGATCAACCAGAAGGGCATTGGCAATGGTATTTCCATTCTGCTGTTCGCAGGTATCGTGGCGAGACTGCCCGATACGGTCAACATTCTGGTGAAGGCTCTAGGCGCGGCTTGGGAATCTCCCGATTCTTTCGGCCAGTATTACTTCTTCGTACCGCTGTTCGTCATCATCTTCCTGGCCATTATCTGGGTCATCGTATTCATGAACGACGCGGAGAGAAGAATCCCGGTGCAGTACGCGAAACGGGTTGTCGGCAGAAAGATGTACGGCGGCCAGTCCACCCATCTTCCCATTAAGGTCAATATGTCCGGCGTTATGCGATCATCTTCGCAAGTTCTATTTTAACCATTCCATCCACCATCCAGCTGTTTGTAACTCCGACAGGCTTCTGGAAAACCGTGTTGGACGCTCTTTCCACCACCGGCTGGGTGTACGCGTTAATTTACTTCCTGCTGATTTTGATGTTCGCTTATTTCTATGTGGCGATTCAGTATAATCCCATTGAAATGGCCAATAATCTTCGTCAGAACAACGGCACGATTCCCGGAATTCGTCCCGGAAAGCCTACTTCTGATTATATTCAGAAAATTCTGTCAAAGATTACATTGATCGGCGCTTTGTTCCTGGCGGTCATCGCCTTGCTGCCCATTGCGTTCAGCGCTTTCACCGGAATGCACAACCTGATGATGGGCGGAACCTCCGTCATCATTTTGGTAGGCGTAGCGCTGGATACCATGAAGCAGATGGAATCTCAGATGATGATGCGTCATTACAAAGGATTCCTGGATTAATGCGGTTTAGGAAGGAGTCGTTATTATGAAAATTATTCTGCTGGGAGCCCCCGGCGCTGGGAAAGGCACCCAGGCGGAGGCAATCTGCAAGCATCTTTCCATTCCACAAATTTCCACGGGTAATATTATCCGTGCCGCGCTGAAGAACGGCACTGAGATGGGCAAAAAGGCCCAAGCTTATATGGACGCGGGAAAGCTGGTTCCCGATGAGGTCGTCATCGGCATCATCGAGGAGCGTTTACAGGAGGACGACTGCAAAAACGGTTACGTCCTGGACGGCTTCCCCCGCACCATTCCCCAGGCCGAGGCTCTGGACAAAATGGTGAAGATCGACAAGGTCATTGACCTGGAAGTCTCCGACGAGGCGATCATCGCCAGAATGTCCGGACGCCGTGTCTGCGAAAAATGCGGCGCCACCTACCATCTGCTTTACAAAAAGCCGAAGGCCGAGGGCGTGTGCGACATTTGCGGCGGCACCCTCATTCAGCGCAAGGATGACCATCCGGACACCGTGAAGGCGCGTCTGGAAGTTTATCATAAAGAGACAGAGCCCCTGATCGCCCATTACAAAAAGCAAGGCGTCGTGAAAAGAGTAGATGGCCAGGAGGAAGTCGCCGACACCACCCGCTTAACGCTGGCAGCGTTAGAGGCTTAATCCATGGTTGTACTCAAAACGAGCCGCGAACTCAAGGCGATGAGAGAAGCCGGACGGATCTCCGCCAACGCGTTAAAGCTGGCGGGCGAGGCGGTGGAACCGGGCATTACCACCTGGGAAATCGACGAGATCGTCCGCAAGTATATCGAGGGACAGGGGGCGGTCCCCTCGTTTCTCGGCTACGGCGGTTTTCCGGCCAGCGTGTGTATTTCTGTCAACAATGTGGTCATCCACGGCATACCGAGCAAGAAGTGCGTTGTGAAAAAAGGCGATATTGTCAGCATCGACATCGGCGCCCACTTTAACGGTTTCCACGGAGACAACGCCTGGACGTTCCCCTGCGGGGACATCAGCGAGGAAGCAGGGCCCTTTTGGATGCCACCAGGGAAAGCCTTTTTGAGGGAATCAAAATGGCGAAGGCGGGCAACCGCATCGGCGATATCGGCAGCGCGGTTCAAAGGTATGTAGAAGCGCGCAACTACTCTGTGGTACGAGATTTTGTCGGCCATGGCGTAGGTGCGAAGCTGCATGAAGATCCAAGCGTACCAAATTTCGGTACACCCGGTAGGGGTGTACGCCTGTTACCCGGAATGACCATTGCCATAGAGCCTATGGTGAATGCCGGCACTTATGAAGTCGAAATCCTTTCGGACGAATGGACAACGGTAACAGCGGACGGCAAGCTGTCCGCTCACTTTGAGCACAGCGTGGCAATCACCCCCGATGGTCCTCAGATTCTGACTCTTCCCGACGATTGATGAAAAGGGAGGCGCCCATGGAACTGAAACGAGGATTGCTTGTCAGGTCCAAAGCGGGACATGACAAACACGGTTTTTTTGTGGTGCTGTCGGCGGATCAGGAGTTTGCCGTGATCTGCGACGGAAAGCACAGGCCGCTCCAGCGACCGAAAAAGAAAAACTGCAGGCATCTGGCTGTAACCAATACGGTTCTGCCGGAGGAGGCAATGAAAACCAATCGTGAGATTCGCCGAGGGATCCGGTGCTATTTGGAAAAGGATCCCCAGTCTTAACCATGAGGAGGTTATGGTTTTGTCGAAACAGGATGTTATCGAAATCGAAGGTACTGTGAAGGAAGCACTGCCAAACGCAATGTTTCAGGTCGAACTTCCCAACGGCCATATGATCCTGGCCCATATTTCCGGGAAATTACGGATGAACTTCATCCGGATTCTGCCCGGGGATAAAGTCACTTTGGAGATGTCTCCTTATGACTTGACCAGAGGCCGCATCACATGGCGTTCTAAATAAGGAGGCGTAACGAAATGAAAGTCAGACCTTCTGTCAAGAAAATCTGCGAAAAGTGCAAGGTCATCAAGCGCAAGGGAAAAGTTATGGTGATCTGCGACAATCCGAAGCATAAGCAGCGCCAGGGCTAAAATTCATCGAGAAGTCCGTGATACCGCAAAAGCGGCCGAAGACCCGGCTCCGTGCCGAGCGGCGTAAAGGTTGTTGGCCAGACAGGTTTGGCTGACAGACGGTATTTTCGGAGATCGGCAATGAAAAGCCAACAGGCGCGACCAAATTTATCAGGAGGTGCAAGGCATGGCACGTATAGCAGGTGTAGACTTGCCAAGAGATAAAAGAATCGAAATCGGCCTTTCCTATATCTACGGGATCGGACGCAAGACCGCCACTGAGATTTTGAAGGCGACCGGCGTAAACCCCGACACCCGGGTAAGAGATTTAACCGAGGACGATGTTTCCAAGCTGAGAGAGTATATCGACCATAACTGCCGCGTGGAGGGCGACCTTCGCCGGGATGTGGCGTTCGATATTAAGAGACTTATTGAAATCGGCTGCTATCGCGGCGTCCGTCACCGTAAGGGCCTGCCCGTAAGAGGCCAGCGCTCCAAGACCAACGCCAGAACCCGCAAGGGACCCAAGAAGACGATAGCTAACAAGAAGAAATAAGGAGGGGTTTTGATGGCAGCTCAGAAGGGCGGCAAGAAAACCGCCGTACGCAGACGCCGTGAGCGCAAAAATATTGACCGCGGTGCCGCGCATATTCAGTCCACCTTTAACAACACGATCGTGACCATCACCGACACCCAGGGCAACGCTGTTTCTTGGGCGAGCGCCGGTGAGCTGGGTTTCAGAGGCTCCACGAAAGAGTACTCCTTTCGCGGCGCAGACCGCCGCAGAAACCGCAGCTAAGGTTGCTATGGAACACGGCATGAAGTCCGTCGAGGTCTTTGTAAAGGGACCCGGCTCAGGCCGTGAGGCCGCGATCCGCGCGTTGCAGGCCGCAGGGCTCGAGGTCAGCATGATCAAAGACGTGACCCCGATTCCTCACAATGGATGCCGTCCTCCCAAGAGAAGACGTGTCTAATCGAAAGGAGAGAATAAGTTATGGCTAAAAATATGCAGCCGATTGCAAAGCGCTGCCATGCCCTGGGAATTTCTCCTACGGTCATGGGATATAGCAAGAAGACTACCAACCGCAATCCCGGCGGCCAGATGAGAAAGAAAAAGGGCGAATATGCCCTCCAGCTGGCTGAAAAGCAGAAGGTAAAGTTCGTTTACGGCATTCTGGAGCGCCAGTTCCGTTCTTACTATGAGAAGGCCACCCGTATGCCTGGTAAGGCCGGTGAAAACCTGCTGATCCTGGTGGAGCGCCGCCTGGACAACGTGGTATACCGTTTAGGCTTTGCCAGCACCCGCCGCGACGCCAGACAGCTGGTGAACCATGGCCATTTTACCGTCAACGGCAAGAGAGTCAACATTCCTTCCTATTTGGTAAAGCCCGGCGATGTGATCGAAGTGGCGGAAACCAGCCGTTCCTCCGTCAAGTTCAGCAAGCTGACCGGCGAAGATGCTCCGATGGTAACCGTGCCTCGTTGGCTGGAGCGTGAAAAGAGTTCTTTGAAGGGCGTTGTCGCTGCAATGCCTGCTCGTGAGGATATCGATCTCCCTGTCGAAGAGCACTTGATCGTCGAGTTGTACTCCAAATAATGCCCATGCGGTTGATTTCAATACGCGTTGGCATCACTTACCAATACAACTGTGTGCCTAAGGTCAAGGAGGGTCGCTAATGATCGAGATAGAAAAGCCTAGAATTGATACCGAAGTATTATCTGCCGACGGAACTTACGGCAAGTTTGTGGTGGAGCCGCTGGAGCGCGGCTTCGGCACAACGCTGGGGAACAGCTTGAGAAGGGTATTGCTCTCCTCACTGCCGGGCGTTGCCGTAACCTCCATCAAGATTGACGGAGTTCTCCATGAGTTTTCCACGATACCAGGCGTGAAAGAGGATGTGACTGAGATCGTCCTCAACATGAAGGCTTAACGGCAAAGCTGCACTGCGACGGTGCCAAAACCGTGGAAATCAGTGCGGAGGGTCCTTGCGAGGTTACCGCGGATTCCATCAAATGCGACAGCGAGGTTGAGATTCTCAACCCCGAAATGCACATTGCAACCCTCGGTGACGGGGCCAGGCTCTATATGGAAATTACCCTGGATAAAGGCAGAGGCTATATTTCCGCTGAAAGAAATAAAGCCAATATGCAGAACAATGTGATCGGCATTCTGCCTATCGATTCTATTTATACACCTGTGTTGAAGGTCAATTTCGGTGTGGAAAACACCCGTGTGGGTCAGATCACCGACTATGACAAGCTGACGCTGGAGGTTTGGACCAACGGGGTCATCAACGCGCAGGAGGCGGTTTCCCTAGCCGCTAAGGTCCTGACCGAGCACCTGAACCTGTTTGTAGACCTTTCTGATAAGGGCTATAACACGGAGATCATGGTGGAAAAGGACGACAAGGGCAAGGAAAAGGTTCTGGAAATGACGATTGAAGAGCTGGATCTTTCCGTCCGCTCCTTCAACTGCCTGAAGCGCGCCGGCATTAACACAGTGGAGGACCTGATCAATAAGTCTGAGGACGATATGATGAAGGTTCGCAACCTGGGACGCAAGTCCCTGGAGGAGGTTGTGTATAAGCTCAACTCCCTCGGATTCAGTCTTCGCAAGGACGACGAATAAGCCGTCCGGATAAACCAAGGTAAAGGAGTGAATTTTCGATGCCCGGAACAAGAAAGCTCGGAAGAGACACTGCTCATAGAACCGCTATGCTGAGGGCGATGGTAACCTTTCTGCTGGAAAACGGTAAAATCGAAACCACAGTCACTCGCGCCAAGGAAGTACGTTCCTTGACCGAGAAAATGATCACCATCGCAAAGGTAAACGATCTGCATCATAAGAGAATGGCTATGGCCTTCATCACCAAGGAGGGCGTAACCAAGAAGCTGTTTGATGAGATCGCCCCGAATACGCGGAGAAAAACGGCGGTTACACCAGAATCACTAAGCTGGGACCCCGCCGCGGTGACGCCGCAGAAATGGCAATCATCGAGCTGCTGTAATTTGCGGCCGCTGCTGTGATAAAGCTTTGATAGAAGCTTCGATAAAAAGAAGGCCTGGGATTTTTCCCAAGGCCTTCTTTGCATATTGCTTTTGTATTTGCTTTCAATCACTTCAGGCTGCCGCTCCAGCTTGCGCTCGGCTGTTTTTGTTTTAAATTATTTAGGATGCTTTTGGCCATTTTTGATTGTTTATCAGGAACTGGGGCTGCTTTAACATAGAGGCTTCGGGGCTGTTCCAGGCCTCTTTTTGCTTTAACAGCTTTCCTATATGTGTGGGAAAGCGGAATGAAAAAACCGTCAAAAATAGAAAAGCATTCCGTGCCGTCGTATCGGCATTGCCTATGACATGATTCAAACGGCTAACCGGCAGCCATTGGCGGCAGCACCGCTTTCCGATTGCTTTTCCCGGTTTCCCATTCTTAATGATGCGGAAAGGGATTGAGCGGATTACCGTTTAAATCATTGCGGAAAGAGGCAGAAAATTTACTTCCTTTACGTTATAGATTTTGCTGAACCATCCCTAGAAATTCGTCCCAGCGCCCCTCTTGGCGGATGATCAGGGGACAATCTTTTCCGTTAAAATCATAATGCTGTTTAACGTCATCAATAGTGAGATCATATTCTTTCAGGAGAAACGCTGTCAGCTTGGCGGCGTTTTCCATGGTTTGATCGAAATTTCCGTCAGCATTGACGCAAAGCTCGATGCCGATACTTGAATGGTTTCCCTCCCGGTCGCCGGAATGCCAGGCCTCCTCGTTGTCGGCAGATGCCGGTAGATTTGGTGATCGTCCACCGTGTAGTGCAGGATACCTCGTCGGAGGTGGTGCTCAGATAGTCGCTGTGGGCCTCCGCGTCGGCACCCTCGCTGGTGTTGGCGGTTTCGTGAATAGTAATGCTTTCGACCGTCCGCAAAACCCCAGGCCGTCCGGGAGAGTCCTCTGGAATATAAGCGGTAAACAAAGGGATACCGTCGATGCTGTCAACCGCCTGCCGCAGATTGGCTGGATCCCGCGCGCGGAGGCGCCGGAAGCCCTGCCGGACAGAGTGACCGCCAAAATGACAGACAGGGTGATAATAACTGCAAGAAGCCCGCCTGTGACAATCAGCCATTTCCTGTTGTCCGGCTTGCACAAAAACATCCTTACGGGTCTTTTTGACCTTTGATACCGCTGATACCGCATAACAACACCCCAAAAGCTTGATGCTTTAAAAATACCATAAAATTATGTCGAAAAAATGAAAAAGTTGAAAGGAAAACCTGACAACTGTCTTAAAATAATATTGCGGAAAAAGAATTTAATAATTTTGTAATATTTACACAAGAATTAAAAAATTTTTCTCTTAAAAACTTGACAAATCACAAGAATTGGGGTATTATAATAACAAAAAGTGATCCAGACGGACAATCGAGGTCCGCGCGATATATTTGAATCAGCGCCTGCCCGAAAGGGCATACCAGCTTATATATGGTAAGGTCTGTACTTCAGGGAGACGAGAAAAATCTCGTCTCCTTTTTATTTGCGGTAAATCAAATGCACATTGCCCCCGAATTTGCTGAACCTGTTTTGGCTGAAAAAGAACTCCCAGGGCCGTTTTTCCGGCCCTGGGAGTTTAGATTTGCAGGAAATAAATTTTAAAACTGCAAAAGGGAAAGAATTTCCTTTTTGTATTCCAAAAATTGGCTGGTCAAAGCAAAGTCTCCTCTAGGACGGCTTTCCTTGTGGAGATTCAGCTCCGCCGTGATATGTCCGGGCTTTCCGGAAAGAAGGTAAATCCGGTCAGACAAAAGGATTGCCTCGTCGATATCATGGGTAATAAACAGGGTGGATAGCTCGATCTGCTCCATGACCTCCAGATACCAGCGGTGAATAGAGCTTTGGTGAGAGCGTCCAGAGCGCTGAAGGGCTCGTCTAACAGAGCGGCTCCTTCGCTGCAAAGATAGGTTCTCAGAAGGGCGGCCCTCTGGCGCATCCCGCCGGAAAGCTGAGCGGGATACTGCTTTCTGTGCCTGACAGCCCAAATTCAGCGAAATGCTCTAACGCTTTGCGGCGGGCCTCCTTTTTAGGAGCTCCTTTGATGATCAAAGGGAGGGCGATGTTGTCCAAGACCGTGCGGTAGGGCATCAGCAGGTCCTTTTGCAGCATATAGCTGATGTGCCCGGCTTTGCCGGTGATCTCCCGGCCGTCCAGGAATACCTGCCCCCGGTCCGGCAAAGTCAGGCCGGACAGCACGTTGAACAGGGTGGTTTTTCCGCCGCCGCTGACCCCAAGGAGACAGACGATTTCCCGGGGCTCCAGCCGGAGGCTCACGTCCTGAAGAATGGTATTATCACCGAAGCTTTTGGTAATGGAGACTGCTTCCAGCTTACTCATACGCTATCTCCTACTCTGGAAGATAATCGTTGGAAAAGCCGAAGCCGCGGGAATTTCTTCCTCAATCAGCTGGTTTTCCCACAGCCACTGGTAAAAGGCGTCCCAGCGGGAGGGATCGATATATCCCCACCGGTCTACCTCCGCCTTGTACTGATCCGCCAGCCACTGCTGGCTGGACAGAACAATCTCTGAATCCAGAGTGGGATCCGCCTCGCAAAGAATTTCAGCGGCTTCCTCTGGGTTTTCAATGGCGTATTCGTAGCCTTGGCAACCGCAGCTAAAAAGGCCTTGGCGGTTTCCGGGTTCTGCTCCAGATAATCGTTGTTGGCTACCAGCACCGGGGTGTAATAGTCGAACACAGGATTGATATCCTTGAAATAGAAATAGTTGGTATCCAGTCCCTTGACCTGGGTAGCAATGCCGTCCCAGGCGTAGTAAATCCAAACCGCGTCGATGTTGGTCTGCAAAGCGGAAATCACGTCGGTTACGGTCACACTGGCAAGGTTAACCTTGCTCCAGTCACCGCCGTCGTTTTCCACCACGTTTTTCATGGTGGCCTGTTCCACCGGCAGATCCCAGGTGGCGTAGGTTTTGCCCTCCAGATCCTTAGGAGATTGGATCCCCTTCTCCTTTAGGGAAATAATTCCCGAGGTATTGTGCTGAATCAAAACCGCCACAGCGGTGACAGGAAGATCGGATACATAGGCGGGCGCCAGATAATCCTGAAAATCCACGCCGAATTGAGCTTTGCCGGTGGCAACCAGGGCGGTAGCGCCGTCCTCGGGAGGCTGCTGGATATCGATTTGGATACCGGCTTCTTTAAAATATCCCAGCTTGTCCGCCACGTAAATACCGGTATGGTTGGTGTTAGGAGTCCAGTCCAGTACAAAGGTGATGGTCTGAAGCTGCTGGCCGTCCGTGGATGAAGTCTTTTCTGACGCGCCGGCGGCGGATTCCCCTGCGGTTGAAGAACTGTCCGCCCCGGCGGAGCTTTCCCCGCCGGGGGAGGCGGAACAGGCAGCGGCCGAAAGGAGCAAGGCGCCGGATAAAAGCAATGCGAGAACTTTTTTCATGATTGGTTTCCTCCATATTTTTCATAAGGCATACACAGCCGTTGAATCATCGAGACCAGCACATGAGCAGCAGGCTGATCAGGGAAATTAAAACAATAACGGCAAACATTTTGTCAAAGGCGTAGGACTTCCGCACCCGCGTCATGTAGACGCCCAGACCGCTGTTTCCGCCCAGCCATTCGGCGATCACCGCGCGACAATAGAGTAGGACACAGAGACCCGGAGGCTGGAAAAGAACCGTCCCAGGATGAGGGAAGCTTTACCATACGGAAGATCTGTCCCTTTGAGGCGCCCATAGACCTGAGCAGATTGACGGTATCCTGATCCGCAGACCGGAATCCGTCGAGCAGGCCGACCGCCATGGGAAAGAAGCAGACGATGACTACCAGGCAATTTTGGGAGCCATGTCATAGCCCATCCAGAGCACCAGCAGCGGCGCGATGGCCACGGTGGGGATCGTCTGAGTGATCACTAAAATAGGATACAGGGATTTGTATAGGAATCGGTACCGGTCCATAAGGACCGCTGTCACGAAAGCCAGGGCAATTCCAAGACCAAGGCCCAGAAAGCCCTCTGACAAAGTGGTGCCGGAGTTAGCCATCAGAATGGGGAAGTCCTCCACAAAGGCAGCTCCCACATCCACCGGAGAGGGAAACATGAATTTCGGCACCAGGCCAAGGTCAGACACGGCCTGCCACAAGATGAGAAGCAGACAGAGAAAAATAGCCGCAGACAGTTTATTGGTGATGCTTCGTAACTTTCTGGTCAATGGTAAGCACCTCGCCATTTGGCTTATAGATGATTTTTACATAGGACATCAGCGCGGGACAGCCCGCCTTGACGGCGATATGCTGACATTCCTTCACAATATCCATTAACTCGTCGTAATCTCCCTCAATAGTGGTTTCAAAGGGGCCCACATAGCAGGAATTGCCCGTGCTTTTAATATAGGCGATGACCTCATCGACAATACGGACAACCTCTTCATCGGAGGTTACGGTGGGAAGAACCTGGATTGCTACGCTTGCGTTCATAAGAACTCCATCTCCTTACTAAAATAAGATCAATGTTAAAAATAAAAAATGCCATCCGCGGGATGCGGACGGCATAATAACAGCAAAGGGAATTTCCTTTTTGCTTTTGATTCCTTACGCCGGCATTACCCGGATCAAGTTAAGGGTTTCAGGCTTCAGCCTGCTCTCAGCCGATTTTCTCAGCACCCCGGTATTCTATTTTCAAAACCAACATAATGATAATGCAAAAGTGATTGATTGTCAACAGACTGCCAACAAAAAATATAGTGTTCCCCGCTGACGGGCAAGCGCTAAAAAAGCCTCAGGCAGGAAGGGGAGAAGTGAAAAAAGAACACAGCACAGAAAAGTATAACGCAGGCAGATCGGTAAAAGCAAGCCAAGGGAACCGCGGCCCATTGTCCCGTCTCAGATACAGACTGTTCCTATAGCAGGGCGTTTATGCCGTGAAAAACTAATACAGCGCTGAATAGGCTTATAGCGCAGGGAACAATATACAATGAGACTTTACTGAGAAGACTTTCCAGCCGCTGAATTGCCTTTGTTCCCTGAAGTCTGCGGTATCCCCAGTAGAGCAGGAGCAGCGGCAGAATATAAATAAAATTATACAACAGGATAAAAGCAAAGACTAACGGAAATATCAACTGATAACCCGCTAGCAGAGCCAAGAATCCAAAATACGGCAGGGCGCTGGTCAACTCCACGAAGCAAAAGGCGGCGCCCATCAAAAACAGCGGCAGAGGCGCAAGCTGTGCGGGAGGCTTTGGAGCGGCTCTTTCCTCTTTGCCGCCGCTGTTTTGGCTTCGGCTGGTTTTGACGATCAGTCTGATCCCAAGACCGAGAAACAACAAGCCGGCCGCTGTTTCCGCACCATAAACATATAGTGGATAAGCTGCTGTTATGGCGGAATAGGCCTGTGATGCCCAGTTGCTGCGCCGTAATAAATAGCTAAGCCCATAGCTAGATTGGCAAACCCAATACCGGCGATGAAAAACAAAATATGGCGCTTGTTCCTGACCATAGTCTGCAGTAAGATTTGTTCCGCAATGGCAGATGGATTGAGGCTGTCGAAAAAGCTGGCAGTGATCGCAGCGCCTAATAGAAGCAACATAAAGCTTCCCTCCTAATAAAGTAAAAAAATAAGCGCTAAAATTACACCACTAAGACCTACGGTGTAATTTTAACGCTTTGCCTGTCCGGTGACAGCTGGATTACAATTATTTTATTGAATTATAATATAGGAAAAGAGGTTTGTCAAGAGTTGCCGCGATGTAGGCCAATTGCGGTTAGTTTCTATGATGGAATAGAAATTTTTCCGAGGGGACTCTTGCATTTTATTCTCGAATGTGGTATTATATTACGGCAGTCAAAAATGCGCTTGTAGCTCAGCTGGATAGAGTGACTGGCTACGAACCAGTAGGTCGGGGGTTCGAGTCCCTCCAAGCGCGCCAAGAAGGGGTGACGAAATAGATGTCACCCCTATTTTTCAGTATTCATGCGGGTTACCGGGCTTTTTAGGGGCGATTTTTCAAAATCGCCCCACCGTGGATGTCCAACCCCCCAAAAGGGCAAAAAAGCCGCTTTCCTAATAAAAATAGGGAAGCGGTTTTGTCATTTTTTAGACACCGGCAGGGAAATAATTTTCGATGGCCCGTCCGGGATGTCCTGGGGTTTG
>ENA-OQIR01000361-OQIR01000361.1-human-gut-metagenome-genome-assembly--contig:-NODE-361-length-20608-cov-2.579122_pt1 | contig 20608 bp, 23 predicted proteins | sample MGYA00242580_ERZ504745 | MGnify/ENA primary metagenome ERZ504745 (study PRJEB26092, sample SAMD00036214) | human gut metagenome | host: Homo sapiens | study: EMG produced TPA metagenomics assembly of... | reverse complement strand
CCCATGGTGGAACGCCGCCGCACAGAACCAGGCAACCGACCGCGCGCACCGTATCGGCCAAACCCAGGACGTGAACGTATACCAGATCGTGGCCAAAGACACCATCGAGAACGCATCCTGAAACTGCAGGAAAAGAAAAACGAGCTGGCGCGCCAATTCACCGACGGCACCGCATCCGGCGGCGTCGGCACGCTCAGCAAGGACGATCTGCTCGGCCTGCTGTCATAACATGCCCGCTGTCGCGGCGTGCGCAGACTGCGTTCCGAATCGCAAGACGAAAACGGAACGCAGGTTGCGCATATCGCATGGCGGGCGTATATATGGACAAGCAAGTTTCAGGGAAGGTGAAAATCCTTACTGGCGGTAACGGCACGACCGGCATTCATAACGGCCCCATACCGAAGCCCGCGACCCGCGAAAGCGGCTGATCCGGTGAGAATCCGGGGCCAACGGTTACAGTCCGGATGGAAGAAACGGAGCTCAACATGAGTGTATCCTCTCCTAGCAATACCTCCAATACCGCAGCTGATCAGGCCGCAGACAAACCGATGACCCGTCCGGACAACGCGCACTCCACAGGCGTCGCCGACTCCGGCCGCTGGTCCACCAAACGCATCGCCATGTACGCGCTGTTCGTGGCGCTGTCCATGGCCGTCAGCTTCATCGAATTCCCGATCATCCCAGGCGTGCAATGGCTCAAATACGACCCATCCGGCATCGTCTGCCTCGTCGCGGGCTTCGCGTTCGGACCGGCCGCAGCCGTCATCGTCAGCGTGCTCGGCTTCGTGCCGCACCTGTTCACCAACCCATGGGGCACCCTGATGGCCGTGCTCGTGGCATTGGCCCTGTCCGTGCCGGCATCGCTCATCTACAAAAAGAACAAGACGCGCAAGGGCGCGCTGATCGGCATCATCGTCGGCGCTGTCGTGGCGCTCGCCGTCGCCATCGTCGGCAACATCATCGTCACGCCGTTCTACGCGCACATGACCACCGCGCAGGTCGTGGCGCTTATCGTGCCGGCGCTCCTGCCGTTCAACGCGTTGAAGTTCACCATCCACGGCGTGGTCACGTTCCTGATCTACAAGCCGATCTCCAACCTGCTGAACCGTTGAGCTTCGTTTGTTCCCATTGAAATGAACATGGAGGGACCGTCCGCATCCACCGGAGGGTTCCTCCGTCTTGTTTTCCCCGAGAATTCCATACAGTGCTGGTGAAGGAAGATTTTATGGTTACGACCAATGCGCCGATCATAACGCTACGCGATGTGCGATTCACCTATGATGGCGGCGCGACATGGGCGCTTGACGGTGTGAGCCTTGACATCCGCCGTGGCGAACGCATCTGTCTGACGGGGCCGAACGGTTCGGGCAAATCCACGCTGTCACGTGTCATCGCCGGACTGGTGGCTCCCGATGAGGGATATGTCGTATTGTCAGGCAATGTGGTGTTCGACGAGTCCGGCGCGCACGCCGACGAGTATCGAACCGCCCGTTGCGGCATAGGCGCGGTGTTCCAGCATCCCGAAGACCAAATCGTCACCACCGTCACCGAAGACGACGTGGCGTTCGGACCGGAGAATCTTGCGATTGAACATGATGAGATCGGACTGCGCATCTCCGGTTCGCTGGACGCCGTGGATATGAGCGACTATCGCGCTTCCGATCCGACGCGCATGAGCGGCGGCCAACAACAACGCATCGCCATCGCCGGCATGCTGGCGATGGATTCCGATGTGCTCGTGCTCGACGAGCCGACCGCCATGCTCGACCCGCAAGGGCGCGCCGACATCATGCGGGTGCTGGACGAACTGCAGGACCGCGGCACCACCATCATTCTCGTCACGCACCATGCGGACGAGTTGGAACATGCCGACCGTGTGATTCAGCTGGAAGCAGGCCACATCGTAGGCGATGGCCCCGCCGACGAGCGGCTTCGGATGCCGGTTCAATCGGTGGGCCTGCCGAAACGCATTGATGATGAGTCCGCCGAAACGCTCATCGAAGCACGCGACATATCGTATCGTTACGTGGACGCCGAACGTGACGTGTTCAACCACCTGTCGTTCAGCATCGGCAAAGGCGAGACAGTGGCGTTGATGGGACGCAATGGCGCCGGCAAAACCACATTGGCGCGCATGCTGTGCGCGTTGGAGAAACCCACGACAGGCTCGATCGTCATCGACGGCATCGCCGTGGCCACTGCGAAGGCGAACGGCGGAACGAAGCCCCTCAATCGCAAAAACCGTACGAGGCTGCGCCGTACGGTCGGCTACGTCATGCAGCATCCGGAACGGCAGCTGTTCGCCGACACCGTGGCCGAAGACGTCGCATACGGGCCTTCCAACCTGGGATTGGATACGTCCGAGGCGATGGAACGCGCCATGCAGGCCATGCGGCTGCTGCATATCGAACATCTGCGAGACCGTTCGCCGTTCGACCTGTCGGGCGGCCAGCAGCGACTGGTGGCGATCGCCGGCGTGATTGCATGCGAGCCGAAAGCGTTGATTCTGGACGAGCCGACCGCAGGTCTTGACGAGGAGGCCGCCGCACGCGTGCACGGGCTCATCCACGGGCTCAAATCACGCGGCGTGACCATACTGCTCATCTCGCATTCGCAGGATGAAGTGGACGAGCTTGCCGACCGTACCATCATATTGGGCAAGCCGGCGAAACGTGCGGACTCTAAGGAATCCACGGAATCCACAGTGAAAGCCACCTGCGAAGAGGAGCCGGATGCGGAACCATCCGTGGACGGCCGCCGGCTCGGACACCGCGACCGTGGGGGAGCGGCGGACCCTGTTGGAACGCCTCGATCCGCGCGTGGGCATGCTGTCCGCATTGGCGCTCATGTTCTCCGCGTTCGCCATCGGCTCATTCTGGCAATTGCTGCTTGCCGTGGTGTTCACCGGCGTGATCGCCGCGGCCGGACGCATCAATGTAGGCCGATTGGCCGCTTCCGTGCGTGTGTTCCTGGCATTGTTCGTTTTCTGCGGCCTGCTGAACATCTTCTTCGTGCGCACCGGCACCACGGTGGCGAGCCTCGGGCCGATTCCCATCACCGATGACGGCATCCGCATCGCCCTACTCTACGCATGTCGGTTCGCGTGGTCATCGTCATCGGAGCGATGTTCCTTGCCTCCACCACACCGACCGCCATGACCGACGCGTTCGAATCGCTGCTGTCACCGTTCGCCAGATTCGGCCTGCACACGCAGGAGACGGCATTGGTGATGAGCCTCGCCCTGCGTTTCCTGCCGACGCTTGGCATGGAAACGAAAGCGATCATCGACGCGCAGTCGGCGCGTGGTGGCAGCGTCGAAACAGGTTCGTTCGTAGTACGCATCAAGCATGGTGGCGGTCGTCGTGCCGGTCTTCGCCGCAGCCATCCGCCACGCCGACAACCTGAGCCTCGCCTTGGACGCGCGCTGCTATGAGGAAGGTGCGACGCGCACGCATTGGCGTGTCATGCGCGTCACCGGCATGGACGTGGCCGTGGCGATCGTGGTGCTCGTCTATCTCGTCGCACTGGTCGTGCTGGGCGTGCTGTTATGACCGGTGCGTTGCGGGCGGATGGGCAAATACCGTCCTCACGCTAGGCTTGAGCGGGTATTTGTAGATAGGAATGGAACACATATGGCACTTACCAAAAAGCAGGTCAAGCAGCTGCGCGGCCTGGCCACCAAACTCAATCCGCTCATCCAGGTCGGCAAGAACGATCTGAGCGAAAACGCCGTCAAACAGGCGGACGAGACCATCGAGAAGCGCGAGCTCATCAAATGCTCCGTGCTCGACGGTTCCGGTCTGACCGCCAAGGAGGCCGGCGAAGGTCTCGCCGAACAGCTTGGCGCGGAACTCGTGCAGGTCATCGGCAACCGTTTCGTGCTCTACCGTCGTTCCCAGCGTGACGACGTGGAGCACATTCGTCTCGTGCGCGAATAGCGAGCCGAACGTTATATGAGAAGCGGCCCGCCCTCCGGAACCAATCGGAAGGCGGGCCGCTTCATATGGAAATAAACAATCGGAAGAGAGCGTGCCGGAGAATCAGCTCTCCTGATCCCATTCGGGCTTCCACGTGTACTGCATGTCGTACGCGCTGGACCAGAACATGTACTCGTTCTCAACGCCGGTCACAAAAATATCGACCAGCTCCTGCTTACGTTCCTCGCTCACCTCGGCGGCGAGTTTTTCGATATGCTCGATCAGCCAAGCCGAACCCTGCCAGAACTCGTCGGTCTTGTACATGTCCACCCAGCTCTTGTACTGGTTCACATCGAGCGTGTCGGCGAATTCATGGGCAAGACGATATCCGTAATCCGCATACACCCAGGCGCAGGGGAGCACGGCCACGAGAATGTCGAGGATGTCCTTGCCATAGGCGATGGAAAGGATGTTCGACGTGTACGCGCGGGCGAACGCCGACTGGCGCACGTTGTTCATCTGCTCGTCGGTGATGCCGTAGCTGGCCAGATACGTGCGGTGCACGGTCGACTCCACATTCAACGCGCCGTTCTGCACGTTGAGCATGAACGCCATGATCTCAGGATCGTCTGTTTTGGCCAGTCCCAAAGCATGCACTCTGGCGTAGTCGTTAAGATAACGGAAATCCTGCAGCAGATAGAACGCGAACTTCTCGCGCGGCAGAGTGCCTTCGCCCAGTTCGCGGATGAACGGCTGCCTGTAGCCTTCCTCCATACGAGGTCGGCGGCTTTGCGCAGCCGCTGCGCGAATGGGGGAAGATTGGTTCGCGTGACGCCCTTCGAAGCGTCGAACGCGGAATCGGAATTGGTTACGGAAATCACATCAGCCATATGGCCATGCCTCCCTACGCTGGTGTCAACCATCAGGTTCAAAGGGTTCGGACGTCCACGCCCATCTCAATCCGTCATACGGATTCCCCTGCATACGCGGTTCATTATGGCAAACAAGTTCGTGCCGTGCAAGGTTCTGTCCATATTTGTCGCGGATTATGCCCGTGCTCGGCTCCATATCGAACATGGCCGATGTGTGGTTGAGGGCCGGTGCAAGAATGGAACGTATGACTGAAAAGCAAGTTGCGAAGAAGACCATCGAAAAGCTGGCTATCGTCGTGGTGACCTACAAGCGCCAGCAGCTGCTCGCCACCCTGTTCGAATCCATCGAGAAGCTTACCGTCGCCCCGTGGCGCATCATCGTCGTGGACAACGAGCACAGCGACAAGACCCATGGCATGGTCGAAGAATTCAGCGCCAAACTCACCGCGCAGTGGGGCACCACCGTGGCCGACCTGTCCGGCAACGAGAACCGCGTGGTCTACGCGCCGCAGACCGACAACCTCGGTGGTGCGGGCGGTTTCTCCGCAGGCGTGAAGAAGGCGTACGAGCTGGGTGCCGAATGGTTCTGGGTCATGGACGACGACGTCGCCGTCATGCCGGAAGGCATCGAGCGCTTGGCCAAGTGGACCGATCGGCACGACGTGATTCAGGGAAGCCGCTACGACTATGATGGCGGTCCGTTCTACTGGCAGTACGATTTCATCGTCCCGCTCGGCATTCCGAACCCGATCGCACCGGCTGCGTTCGGCCCGGCTGGCTATCGCGTGATGGACACGTTGTGCTTCGAAGGCGGCCTGTTCCGCCGTAACATCGTCGAGAAGATCGGTCTGCCCGACCCGCGTTTCTTCATCTATTGGGACGACACGATGTACGGCTATCGTGCCAGCAAGGTCACCAATCCGATCGTCGTGCCCGACGTGGTGCTGCGCCGTACGCGCGAGATCGGCAATTGGGACATCGCCGGCGTGCGCCAGCTCAACTCCACTTCCGACATGAACCGCTACCACATCATGCGCAACCGCGGCTACATGGCCCGATACTTCATGACGTACGGCGATTACCGTCCGCTGTTGTTCGGTCTGGGTACGGTGCTGACCGCGGTCAAGGAAGTGATTCGACTGACGATGGTGGACCGCGAGCATTTCAAGACCGGCATCGTTCAGATCGCCAAGGATGGTGGGATTCGCGCAAGCTGCTGCATGATCCGGAATGGCAGCCGATGCCGCCGCTGAAGTAACACCGTGGCCCACGCGTTTCCCAACGCGCGGCGATCACGCGATTGACGATTCGTCCCACGTCGGAGCCTCTACCGACGTGGGACGAATCGTTTGCAAAACAGGCGATGAAATATTTACTCGGTTAAGTATTACAATTTGTGCAATCGTTCTCACCATTTGTGCATGTCGCGCGCGATTTTGGGCATGTTGCGAGTTACCATAATACGTACCGGTTCGAATACACCCGTAACATACCTTGATAGAGAGGTTGAAGATGATTGAGACTGCACAGGCATTCGGCGTTGACATTGGTGGCTCCGGCATTAAGGCCGCCCCGGTTAACCTCGAGAAGGGCGAGTTCGCGAACCGCGTCTGAAGATCCTCACCCCGGAGGTGTCCACTCCGAAGGCCGTCGGCGAAATCGTTCGCCAGCAGCTCGAGCATTTCGAGGTTCCGGAGTCCGCTCCGGTCGGCATCGCCTTCCCGGCTCCGATTCATGTGGGCGAGAAGCTTGGCTACATGGCCAACCTGGACCAGTCCTGGGTCGGCGTGGACGTCACCGAAGTGTTCTCCGAAGCTTGCGGTCGTCCGGTCACCGTGGTGAACGACGCTGACGCCGCCGGTCTTGCCGAGCAGCAGTTCGGCGCCGCGAAGGGCCAGGATGGCCTCGTCATCGCCACCACGCTGGCACTGGCATCGGCACCGCGCTGATTTTCAACGGCGAGCTCATTCCGAACACCGAGCTCGGCCATCTGGAACTGCTCAAGGGCAAGGGCGACGCGGAGAAGTACGCCGCATCCTCCATCCGCGAGAAGCTCGACATGGGCTACAAGAAGTGGGCGAAGCGCCTGACCAAGTACTACTCCCTCATGGAGTTCTACTTCGACCCGCAGCTGTTCGTCGTCGGCGGTGGCGTGTCCCGCGTCTCCGAGAAGTTCCTGCCGTACATCGACATCAAGACCCCGATCGTCGCAGCCAAGCTGCACAACGAGGCCGGCATCATCGGCGCCGCATACTACGCGAGCACCAAGCAGAAGTGATGTGTTGACCGATTAGGTTGTCACAAGGCCGTCCGACGAATCGGACGGCCTTTTTCGTTGTTCCATGTGCCGCAGATGGAAGACGGCAGTCCATGGAGTAGGGTGGAGAGCATGCGTTTTTCCTCAAGAGTCGACATCAGTGAGCCCAATCCCATCGCCAAGGCGGAAGCCACCGCCAAAACAGCCGGCAGACCGCTCGGCAAGCTCAACGACTCCAATCCGACACGGCACGCGCTGGCTCCGGATCTTGTGCCGGACATCTACTCCGCCGACCCGCGCGGCCAACGCTACGCGCGTGAGGCGCTGGCCGCGTTCCTTGACATGCAGGAAATCGGCCATTGCTCGCCGGACGACCTGTACATCCTCAGTTCAACTTCCGAAGCCTACTCGTGGCTTATCAAACTGCTGTGTGATGCCGGTGACGCCGTGCTCGCACCGAAACCCGGCTATCCGCTCATCGAATCGATCGCACGCCTCGAATGCGTCGACATGATCGAATACCAACAACGATTCGACGGCTCCTGGTACATCGACGTGGCCGAACTGAAAACCGCGCTGGAAGGCCCGGACGGCAATCGCATCCGCGCGCTGGTGCTCATCAACCCCAACAATCCGACCGGTTCGTACGTCAAACCGTCGGAACGCGAGGCGATCGTCCGCCTGTGCCGGGACCACGACGTGGCCATCATCGCCGACGAAGTGTTCTACGATTACGATTTGGAACCATTCGAAGGCAATGCACGACTCGCGGGGGAGCGTGGCGCGCTCACATTCGCGTTGGACGGTTTTTCGAAAATGCTCGCCGCACCGCATGCCAAAGTCGGCTGGATCCAAGTGTCCGGACCGGCAGAAGACGTGACGGAAGCCAAGCGTCGTCTCGACGTGATCGCCGACGACTATCTGCCCATGAGCGAGATCGTCGCAAAACAAATTCCCGCACTGCTTGAAGCGGCGCCATCGCAGACCGCGCGCGTGCAGGAACGTGTGCGCGGCAATCTCAAAGCACTGCATGCCATGCTCGACGCGGATGAGCAAGGTCTTGTCAGCGTATTGCGTGCCGAAGGCGGATGGAACGTACTGCTGCGCGTGCCCAGCGTGCTCGACGAGAACGAGCTGGTGCTGCACATGATCGAACGCCACGGCGTATCCGGACAGCCCGGCTACTTCTTCGACATGACCTCCAACGGCTATCTGGCCATCTCACTACTGCCCGAACCGGACGATTTCCGGCATAACGTGCACGTGGTGATCGACACCGTCAACGAACTGATCGGCTGAACGGACTGCCGAGTCCGAAATCTCTTCTACGCCCTGTCGCCCTTCGCCGCCTCATACTTCGAACGAACCAAATCCGTGTAAAAATCGACCGCCTCACGAGGCGCGCCGTCGAACACCACACGATGGTCGTCGACAACGAGCACGCGGCCGATCGCATATTCCGGACGGACGATCAGATCCGTGTCATGCGTGGCGAACACCACCTGCTTGTCATAGCTGAACAGGGCCTTCGCCACGCGCGCCGACGCCACCTCGTCCAATCCCTTGGTCGGCTCGTCGGCGACGATCGCAGCGGGGGAGAAGCTCAACGCGGCCGCGATCGCCAGCAGATGCCGCTTCTCGCTATCCAAAGCGGAGGCCGGCTCGCGGGCCACGGAAGCCAGATCGAAATGCGCGAACAGATTGCCGATGATCGCCTGACGTTCGCTTTCCGGCACCTTATGCTTCTTCAACGGCAGGTCGATCGCCTCACGAATCGAAGCCGCCTTGTAGTAGGCGTTCGGAATCTCTTCGCGCCGCACGCGGCCGACCAGATCCTCGACATACTTCAGATCGCGTTTCACGGCGGGGTCGTATGCGGTACCGTCCGCTTCGATGCGGACCGTTCCGGACGTGGCGGCCAACGCTCCGTCCAGCAACTTCAGCAGCGTGGTCTTGCCTGCGCCGTTCAAGCCGATTATCGCCACACGCTTGCTGTCAGGTGTGATATCAAGCGTGGTGGCTTCCAAGCCGATATTGCCGTCCTCGTACATGTGGGCGGCCTGGTCGAGATGGAACGTGACGGACGAAGCCGGTGTGGAATGTTTACCGGCGAACAGCGAATCGAAGAAACCCATACCGCCGATTGTAACGAACCGCAGGCGCAACCGCGCGCAGGTTCACCGGCAGTTCATCCGAATCGTCCGTGCCCGCATGCGTGGCGGACGCCTTGTAATCGGCGAACAGGCTGCCGAAATCCAACAGTCGCGTCACACTGCTGGTTTCGGCATCGAGTTTGACGACTTGGTCCTGCACGGCGTTGTCGTCGCGGCCCAGTTCGGTGGTGAGCAGCACGATGTCGCCTTTGGCATCCGACGTGCGGCCTGAGGATGGTTGCGTGGCGGCGAAAGCGGTTTCATGGTCGGCGACCCCCGGAACATAACTCAAAGCAACAATGATGACAATCGTTATGATTGCCGATGAAACTCAGAGCAAACCGGAAAAACTGCTATATGAATCAGGAAAGAAACTTGAATTTTTACTGGATGTAGCTTATGTCGGACGTCAACCCAACATGAACCAGGACTGCACGTCGAGATAGAGGGCGGGATTGTTGCGCAACATCTCATCGTCACGCCCGGGCAGGAACAACGACATCAGCGCGACAACCAGCGTGAACAGCAGCAGCGCGAGGAATCCGGCACGACATACCCAACGCAGACGCGGCTTGCCGCAATCAAGCACGATCAGCAACGAAGGCAACGCGGCCAAGGCAAACAGCCATCCGAAATCGGCGATGTACCGCATCCCAAACCAGCCATGCGGGAGTCAATCACCACAAGCAGCAATCCCAATGCCAGGCTGGATGTCAACAACAGCCATGTGTTCGTGCGCCCGGCCTTGCGCATACGCCGGTAGAGGAACGGGCAGGCCAGCGCGGCCAACGTCAACGGAGCTATCGTGAATAAGCCGCCAGGCATTGCCTCGGTAAATCCCCAAGTGGGAAGAGGCGCCGGACTGACGGCGAGGAACGGAAACGCATCCGTGAACCGCAACGGCAGGAACAGGTAATATGAGACGGTCAGCGCAAGATTCGACAATGGCTGCCGATAACTGGTCATATCCGTGACCGTCATCTGATATGAGGTGCCGAAGTCGAGCGGTGATCCGAACCGGACCACGTTGTACGCCAGCAGAGGAACGATCACAATCAACGCGGGAAGCAATGCGGCCAACGGCGCGCGCATCAGACGCCAGACCGACATATGGGGAATGGAGGAATCATTGGAGGCGTGACGGAAAATCGACTGAATCTGCGGCCAGAATATTACGAAAGCCAGCAACGCCACGAGAATGAACTGCGGACGGCACCCCAGATTGGCCGCAATGCACATCGAGCCTGCAGCCAGATGGGGCAACGACAACGACTGCGTGCCATCAACCTCACGAATCCGATCGCCTGACGCCGGCACCCGCTTGGCGGCGCCCAACCACAGCCACAATCCCAACACGCTCAGAAACAGGGAGGCGGCGATCGGCACCGAATAGAAATTCGTCCGATACCACAGATACAAACCATTGGAAGCCAACAGCATGAACACGCACAGCATACTGACCGCAGCCAACGGCGCATTCGGACGAATTCGGGATATCACACGAATCACCAGCAGACATCCGAATACCAGAAAACCAAGCATCAGCAGCGGCACGGCCGCACCGCAGGGCATCATCAGCCGCCATCGACGAACAACGATGTGACCGCCCGATACGGCAGGAACAACAACAACGCGGGAACCACACCGAAATACGAATACCAGTGCCCCTGATAGAACGCGTAATCCCAATACACTGGCTTACGCCATCGGCAAGCATCCGCTGCCGGGTGGCCACATCATACGGATCCGCCGCGTCACGCAACGCATCCGGCACATCCAAATCCAACCACGCGTGACCATCAAGCAGCGCCCTTGCCACGTAATCGTACTGGTCGAAATCATACGTGTACGTGCCTTTCGTATGGAAGCTCAACGGAGCCGCCTCCACCAGCTGCCACACCACAACGGCACAAGTGACCACAACAGGCACCGCCAGCAGCGCCCCCAGCCACGCACGCTGCCTCACACTCGTCGTATCCAACGGCATCCGCCACAACCGCGAACCAGGCCTCCACACCAGTACCATCGCCAACACGGCCACCATCACGCCGATACGCAACGGATTCAACGCGAACGGTACACGCACATTCGCACGCACCGCATCAAACGGAATCAGCGAACCCTTCGGCTCGACAATCCGCACGCACACCGAACCACCGGCAGCCGCCGCGTGCACATACAGCGAACGCGGCGAAGACACCGACACCGAACTGACCGTACCGGCCCTGCGATTGACATCAGGGCGGACACGAACCGTGCGCAACACCTGCTCCGATTGTCTGGCTGCCTTATCCAACGCCTTCGAAGACACCGGATCCATACGAACATATTCCGACGAGCCATCCGCATCGACCTGCATATATGCCTGCGTCGGATCGGTGACCTTCAACAACCCCTCGTCAGTACGTTCGAGCCCAGGGCCCAGCACGTTGTACGCGGCGGCGGAATCACCCGATGCGGCCAAGGAACGCCAAAACGGCATATTGCACAACACGCACTCGACCGCCACCATCACCGCGAAAGCGACTACAATGGCTGCGCACATACGACGACGTGCCTGAAAACGCTGCTTCGAAAAAGTCACGTCATTATTCTAATAGCTTCATGTCGCGTTGGATTGAAAGAATGGCACACATGTCTCACCGCACACCATCAGACCCGGCCAGCCAACCGGAACATAACCGGACCATGCTCGAACGCGTCAGGCAAAATGTGCGGCGACTCGTCAACCAGGCCACGCCGCGCCACATCCACGCCAACCCCTTCGGCAAGGCGCTTGACAAGCCCGACGACATCGTCGACGAACTGACCCGCAACGCCATCCGGCTTAATCCGCTCATCAAACGACACGTCATCGACGGATTCGAAGGCGTGCCCGGAGGATTCCGCCTCGGATGGGCCCAACTGCCGCAGACCCACGGCCATGCCTTCTCCATCGGATTGTTCACCGACAGCGACCACTTCGCCCAAATCGCGCTCGCGGACGGCAAAGCGCGTGTCTTCGCCGGCACCGATCCGGACATGGACACGCAGGAACTCGAACCGCGGTTCGTCTTCGTCAAAGAGGAAACCCTTACGTTGGCGGACGGTCCAAGACTCGGCCATGCGGCCAGCCGCAATCCGAAAACGGTGCGCGCCACGCAAGGCGGCGTCGTGGGACGCATGCCGGGCGGTCGCATGATGTGGCTCGCCTCATGGTCAAAACCGGCAGCGTTACACGCTTGAGCAAATGCGCGCCAACCTGCCAGCGAATATGCGGTTCGACCTCGAATACCGGGACGCCATCACCATCGCCTTCTTCGCCGCCTACATGCTTCCACAGATGAACGGCCTGCTCGTCGCTTCGGTTCCGGCAACATTTTCCGCAGGCTCAACCGCGAAGCGCCCATAGGCGCCATCCGACGGTCCATCAGAGACACCATGAGCGCCCGGTCGCATGGCATGCGCGCCTCCGGCCTGGAAGACTACTTCGCCGATCTGATGCGCGAAGCCCACGCGCTCGATACCGATCAAGGGCTCGAAGCTGTGCACGGAGCGGAACCGCTGCGCCTGTACACATCCAGCTATTCCGGATGCTACTTCTTCGCATGGGATTCCTCCTGCCGTTCTCGGCAGTGCTGTGCGCCCTCAACATCGAGGGCAACCTCAACCGCTTCGCCGCCGTCAGCTCATGGCTGGAACGTAACGCACGCATCGGCGCTCTCCCCACGGAGGACACGGTGACGCGTGCCGAAGCCGCGCAGATCGACTTCGCCCTGCTGGAGAATCCGACGCTGATCGCGTTGAAACCGGACGACCGGTTCGGCGCGATCCTCGACCGAACCGGGAAGACGGCATCCAGGCCGCCAGCCGACTGGCGGATATCGCGGCCGACTTCCGGCGTGAAGTCGCCGAATCAACCAAGGACAACGTGTTGGAAGGCGATTCCGGCGCCGACGGAGGTTCCGAATGGGTGTACCGGCAGACCATGTCCCGTCTGCTGCGCAGCCTGCGTCTGCCATACCGTTTCGACGTTGACTTCCGGTGCGACCTCAGCGACGGCGAAGTCGCAATCGGCTTCACTTCTGCTGGAGTGTCCATGATGCCGTTCACCCGATACGACGTATCGCGCCGCGCGTGGATCGACCTGACCGACGTCGAACGCACGCGTATGAGCGTCGATTACAATCTGCGCGTCGGACTCATGATGGCCGCGCTGAGCTTCGGAGCCGATCCGAATGTCAAACGCGTGTCGATGCACATCGATTCGATTGGTCTGGAAGAGGCCGTAGCCGAACAGGATTCCGCCATCAGCGAGTTGATGAGCGAGGCGTTAAGCGCCTTCGAACGCATCCGTACCGGAGACATGAGGCCATCCGGATCCAAAGCCGCTCCAAAGGACGGCGACTACCATGGCGATCCGGCTCGGCCCGTCACTCCGAGAACCACCGATATCTCATCCGAATCAATCGATTCCGACGATTCGGCTGGCTCGGATAGCGTTGGCACTGGAGACGATACGGTGGACGGCCAGTTCGAAGACCTGATGAAAGACATCGACTTCGACGAAATGGCGTTCGCGGTACCGGACGGACGCGCCGATGATGACGACGCTCCATGCGGGACGACGCCAGCGACAAAACGGAGTACGACACCTACCTCGATGATGATGACGACGATCCGATGGCGCAGCTGCGCAAAAACCCGACCGTACGCAACTTGGTGACCGTCACCTTCACCCGCGACGAGTTCCTGAAGCGGCTCGACACTGACGGATTGGCCCATCCAACCGCCACATACCGCATGTTCGACGCCGAAATGGACGTGGACGGCAAAGGCGCGCTCAAACCCATCGATGCGGCCTTCGACCTTCGTGACAGCCGATTCTCACCGGCGGGAAGCCAAGAAGAACCCGAACTGTCCGACATTCGTTTTGATGACGGCACGGCGCAGTTGTTCGGCTGTGAGAACATGATGGGCCTGTCCATCCAGCGTGTCGACCTGTTGCAGCGCGCCGTGGGGGAGTTCCATCGTCTTGCGCAAAGCGACGGACTCGAATCGGTGGCCAAAGCCAAACAGGCCATGGACATCATCAATTCCATATCCGATCCGGAATTGACCGAATTGGCGCCGCAGGTCACCAGCGCGCTGATCGACGGCGAAGACACGCCCGACTTCTCATTCGAACTGGCACAATCCCTCGATGACGAACGTCTGAAGGCACGAGACATGCTGTTCTCCGGAGACGTCGAGCGGGCCATCGAATCCGCCCAGTCCACACTCGAACGCATGGACCGGATCTTCGCTGAAAATCCGGGCGTGCCGCGGTACTTCAATTCATATGCGGAACGCGTCATCTACAACCGCATGTTCGCCACCGAAGGCGAAAGAACGGTGCTCATCCCCGACAACCTGTTCTACATGCATATGGAGCTTGCCGACCTGCTCGCCCAAGTCAAAGGCGTCGATGCCGCGCTGCCGCATCTGAACGCATGGTGCGTTACGCCCCCGCATACCCGCTGTCGCATCTCAAGCTCGCCGTGCAGCTGGGACGTGCCGAGGACTGGGATCCGGCACGTGCGGCATGCCTCAACGCGCTGAACGTCGCGCTTGACCGGGAAGACGCCTCATTCGCCTACTACCGTCTCGCCTATGCGGAATGGATGTGCGACCACTTCGACCTTGCCGCCGCCTCATACATCATGAGCGAGGAGATCGCCCCCGGACGTATCGCCATGCTCGAAAGCGAACTGCAGGAACTGATCGGAAGAGCGCAATCGCAGTGCATTCCGGTGCCGACCAACGTGCAGGAAGCCATCCACGTGCTCGCCGACGCCGGACTGCCGGTATGGCCGAACACGCCGGTCGCGCCCCTGATGCACCAAGCGGCCCGCGTCTGCGTGGACAAAGGCATGTTCGTGCCCGCACGCACCCTGTCGGTGGCCGCGATGCGCATGGACTACGAAGACCATGACGGTGCTGACGTGGTGCAGGTGCAGTTCCTGCGCTCTCTGAACAACTAACAAAAACAGTCGAACATTTGTGCGATAATCGGTGCTGGCGTGGACATCCGCGCGGCATGGCGGAAATGATGGGAAAGCGGTGACAATGACGAATCGTGATGATTCCGAACAGTTGGCATGGGATTTCGACGCGCCGGAGAGCGACGGTAGTTCCGCGGCCGTCGTGGCCGATGAGGGGCTGGCTTCGCTGACTCCGGGCAGCGAACGTTGGATTGCCGCGTTGCAGCCGACCGATGCCGACGCCATGCGCTTCGACAAGGTTGATGTGGCTTCGATGAGCGCCGAAGCCGCGGCCAGGCTGTGGGCGCGCGTGGCCGCATGGGTGGAATCAGACCAGATCGCATACTATATCGACGATGCCCCCGTCTCATCCGACGCGGCATATGACGCAAGATTGCGCTGCCTGCAATCGCTTGAGGCGCAGTTCCCATCACTTGACTCACCGCAGTCACCGACCCATCGCGTGGGCGGCACGTTCTCCAACGACTTCGCTTCCGTACGTCATCCATCGCGCATGATGAGCCTCGATGACGTGTTCTCCATCGAGGAGCTGCGCGAATGGTACGACGGCGTGCTCAGGGGATTGGATTGGCCCGAATCGAAGCCACTGCCCATGACCTGCGAGGTGAAGATCGACGGTCTTGCGCTGAACCTCATCTACCGCAACGGCGTGCTTGAACAGGGGCTGACCAGAGGCGATGGCGTGACCGGCGAGGACATCACTCTCAACGTGCGCACCATCTCCACCATTCCGCAGAACCTTGCCGGACCGGAGGAAGACATTCCCGAATTCGTGGAGATCCGCGGCGAAGTGTTCATGCGATGGGACGATTTCAACAAGCTGAACGCCGAGAACGAGGACGCCGGTCGCGCGCCATTCGCCAATCCCCGCAACGCGGCCGCAGGTAGTCTGAGACAGAAGGATCCGCGTATCACCGCAACCCGTCGCCTGAGCTTCTACGCGCACGGCATCGGATCGCTGCGTTGGGGTGCGGGGCACGCCGGCAACGGCCATGATGTGGTCAACGACCAATCCGAAGCCTACGAATTGTATAAGAAATGGGGTGTGCCCGTCTCTCCGCACAACCGTGAGGTCACGTCGTTCAAGGAAATCCTCGACATGATCGACTATTACGGCGAACACCGAGGCGACATCGAACACGCGCTTGACGGCATCGTCGTGAAGGTCGACGATTTGGGATTACAGCGTTCCCTTGGCGCCACATCGCGGGCGCCGCGCTGGGCCATCGCCTACAAATATCCACCGGAAGAGGTCAATACCGAGCTGCTTGACATCACTGTGCAGGTGGGGCGCACCGGACGTGTGACTCCGGTGGCGGTGTTGAAACCCGTGTACGTGGCCGGTTCCACAGTATCCCGTACTACGCTGCACAACCCCTTTGAAGTGGAACGCAAAGGCGTGCTCATCGGCGACACCGTGGTGGTGCGCAAGGCGGGAGACGTGATTCCCGAGCTCGTTGGTCCGGTGCTGGAGCGGCGCAAGGGGCGTGAGGGCCAGCTCCGCCGGTTCGTGATGCCCACGCGTTGCCCGAGTTGCGGCGCGGAACTCGCTCCCGCCAAAGAGGGAGACAAAGATATACGCTGCCCGAACGTGGAATCCTGCCCGGCGCAGCTGACCGAGCGGATCATCAATCTGGCGTCCCGCAAGGCGTTCGATATCGAACATCTGGGCGACCAATCAGCCATTGCGCTGACGAATCCCGAAGAGGACAGGCCCGATTCCATCGACACGTATGCGCCGAACATCACCGAAATCGTGGTGAAACCCGGTGAGGAGCCTGAACCGTACGAGCCGGTGGCGGGACTGGAACTGCCGCCCATGCAGACACCTGTGCTGTCCAGCGAGGCCGGGCTGTTCTCGTTGACGTCCGCAGACCTCAAGGATGTGCGCGTCTGGCGCGAGGCCCAATCATCGAAATCCACGAGACCGTCGGGTCAAACGGCAAGATCAAGAAAGTGCGCAAACGTGTGGGCGGATCCGGATTATGGCATCAGGTGCCCGCATTCTGGACCGCGCTACCGCCGCCCGCAAACGCAAGGAAGCCGACATCGACGAGACCGCGGAATATCCGCAATACGTGGTGCCGGATGACGCCGTGGTGATCCGCGAGGAAATCAAGGTATCCCGTGGAGGCACGTCCAGCGTGCAGCCGGTGTACATTCGTCCGGCGGAAAACACCCGCAAGATGCTCGACGAAATGGACAAAGCCCGCCATGCCGACCTGTGGCGCGTTCTGGTGGCCCTGTCCATCCGCAGGCTCGGACCGCCCACCGCACGCACCATCGCCAGCGCGTTCGGTACGTTGGATGCCATCGAACATGCCAGCGTGGACGAATTGTCCCAAATCGACGGTATTGGTCCGGAAATTGCGGAATCCGTAGTCACATGGTTCACCGCGGCCCGTGAGCCGGGCAATTGGCGCGGTGCCGTGCTTGACGCATGGAAGGCCGCCGGCGTAGGAGTCGTACAAGCCCAAGCCAGCGGACTACCACAGACATTGGCAGGCAAAACGGTCGTGGTCACCGGCTCGTTGGAAGGATTCTCCCGCGATTCCGCCAAAGAGGCCATCGTCCTGCGCGGAGGCAAAGCCGCAGGATCCGTCAGCAAGAAAACCGATTGGGTCGTCGTAGGCGAGAATGCCGCTCAAAAGCCGCAAAAGCCGAGGAACTGGGCATCCCCATGCTCAACGAAGACCAATTCAAACAGCTGCTCGACACAGGAACAGTTGAATAATCGCCACACCATCTGGCAAGCCGTGCCGCGAACCGCTACTGTGGTACGCGGCATAAGGAGGAAGCATGAGCGACGAGCGCACCATCGAAGCGCGCATCTACGAACGGCTAAGCAAAGTGATTGACCCGAACCTGGGCAGGTCCGTCACCGACTTGGGCATGATCGCAGCCATTGACGCCACGCCAGTGGCAGGCGAAACCAACACGTACGACGTACGGGTGCGGGTCGAACTGACCGTGGAAGGCTGTCCGCTGTCGCAGACCATCACCAACCAGATCAACGGCGCGGTCGCCTCCTATCCCGATGCCACGTTGATTCCCAGCATCGAAGTCGGCTCCATGAGCCAAGACAAACTCACCCAGCTGGTGGCCGGCCTCAAAGCGGAACGTAAACAGAACCCGTTCAACAAACCCGGCATCAAAACCCGCATCTTCGCCATCGCCTCCGGCAAAGGCGGCGTGGGCAAATCGTCTGTCACCGCCAATCTGGCAGCCACATTCGCGGCGCTCGGCTACGATACCGCCGCCATCGACGCCGACATCTACGGTTTCTCGCTGCCCAGGCTATTCGGCGTGCAATCACAGCCCACGAACCTCAACGGCATGCTCATGCCCGTCACCGCATGGGGTGTGAAACTGATCTCCATCGGCATGTTCGCCGGCGCGGACAGAGCCATCCTATGGCGTGGTCCAAGACTGCAACGCTCCTTGGAACAATTCCTATCCGACGTATGGTGGGGCGAGCCGGACGTATTGCTGCTCGACCTGGCGCCCGGCACCGGCGACATGGCGATTTCCGTGGCACAGGCACTGCCGAACGCCGAACTGGTGGTGGTCACCACACCGCAGCCATCCGCCTCCGACATCGCGGTACGGTCCGGCCTGGTGGCATTGCAGGTGCCGATGAAGTTCGCGGCGTCGTGGAAAACATGAGCTACTACGAGCACAAAGGCGAGAAGCTACGCATCTTCGGCGAAGGTGGCGGCGCACGCGTATCCGAACAGCTGACCCACAGCCTCGGCTATGAAGTGCCACTGCTCGCACAACTCCCATTGGAGCCTGAACTGCGCGAAACCGGCGAAGCAGGCCGGCCCGCAGTCCTAACCAAAGAGGGCGCGTTGCGGTCGGACGGTATCGGAGAAACATTCAAGAATCTTGCCGAATCGCTGATGAGACTGCCTCAATAAAATCACCATACGGTTGGAGCGTTCCTCCAAAACAACACATCGGAATGTGACTCAGCCACGGAATACGGAATCCGTTATGAGACAAAACCGACGTAAATCGTGGGTCCTGTGTAATATCAGGCGCAGACACGGGGGCCGAATGGCTGAGAGGAAGCAACCGCTTCAACCGTATGAACGTATACCGGGTAATGCCGGCGCACGGACGTCTCTCTATTTCCCGTGCCTTGACGAAAAGAGAAAGGCACATATCCCATGACTGAAGAAAACCAGTCTTCCGCAGTTCGCAAACACAACAACAAGTGGCGCGTGGTCGATATCGTCGTCGCAGCATCATCGCCGTCGCATCCGGCGTGATCTTCTGGGGCTGGGACATCGTCTGCACCGCGCCGCTGGCCCTCTTCGAGGCGGTGACTCCAGGCTTCGAAGGCCTGCTTAACGCTTTCTGGCTGTTCGCAGGCCTCTGGCCGCCATCATCGTGCGCAAGCCTGGAGCCGCACTGTTCGCGGAAACCCTCGCGGCCGCGCTCGAACTCACCATGGGCAACCAGTGGGGCGTCGGGCGGCTTGCTGAGTCGTCGGGCATCGTGCAGGGCCTCGGCGCCGAAATCGGTCTTGCCATCTTCGCCTATAAGAAGTGGGACCTGCTGTCCACCACGATCTCCGGCGCACTTGCAGGCGTCGGCTGCGGCCTGTACTACTGGCTTACCAATCCGGCTTGGAGCGCGCTACGCGTCAGCATCTACCTGATCGCCTCCGCCATTTCCGGCGCGGTGCTCGCCGGCGCGGTGATGTACCTCCTGCAGGTGGCCATCGCCAAGACCGGCGTGCTCGACCGCTTCGAATCCGGTCGTACGCAGGAACTGGTCTGATTGTCCGATGCAAGCAAATCCCGCATCACATCAAGGTGGTGCGGGATTTTCTTGTGATGGCGCATCGCATGACAACGGCATACGAAACAACAGCATGACAATCAGAAGAAAGAACGACGAATGACCACTGACGTTCAGAACACAACAGCGGCCGGCGTGACCGCACATGATTGGGGATGGAGACACGCCTCACGTAAGGATTTCGCGCTACGACACGTCGACTTCGACATCAAACCGGGGGAGCGGGTACTGTTGCTTGGCGCGTCCGGCGCAGGCAAATCAACCCTGATGTCCGGTTTGGCCGGCGTGCTCGGTGGAGATGACGAAGGCGAGCAGGAAGGCGAGCTGCTCATCGACGGCGTCGACGCCAGACAAGCGCGCGGACGTTGCGGCTGGTGCTTCAGGACCCGGACTCGCAGACGATTCTCGAACGTGCCGGAGACGACACCGCATTCGGCTGCGAGAACCTGAACCTGCCGAAAGATGAAATCTGGAACCGGGCACGAGCCGCCCTTGACATCGTCGGGCTCGATACATGGCGTTCGACCGCTCCACACGGGGACTTTCCGGCGGACAACGTCAGCGCCTCGCCTTGGCG
>ENA-OQIR01000360-OQIR01000360.1-human-gut-metagenome-genome-assembly--contig:-NODE-360-length-20643-cov-2.764866_pt1 | contig 20643 bp, 31 predicted proteins | sample MGYA00242580_ERZ504745 | MGnify/ENA primary metagenome ERZ504745 (study PRJEB26092, sample SAMD00036214) | human gut metagenome | host: Homo sapiens | study: EMG produced TPA metagenomics assembly of... | reverse complement strand
TGCTCGGACCTGAGATGCGTTCCACCGGTGACGGTCATGGGCTTCGACCGTGACTTCCCGCACGCCTTCGCCAAGAGCCAGCTCGCCGCATACGAAGGCGGCCTGCCGACCAGCGGCAACGTGTTCATCTCCGTGAACGACACCGACAAGCGTCAGCTGCCGTTGATCGCCGTTCGTCTCGAGGAGCTTGGATTCAAGCTCTGGGCCACCGAGGGCACCGCTCCGTGCTTCGCCGTTACGGCATCGAGTCGAACATCGTGGACAAGATCAGCACCCGCGTGGACACCGATCCGGAAGCCCCGGTCGAGGTGCATCACGCTGCCGGATCCGTGGGCAAGAACGTGGTTCAGCTCATCGAGGAAGGCAAGATCGACATGATCCTCAACACGCCGAACTCGCGCGGCTCCCGTTCCGACGGCTACTCCATCCGTGCCGCCGCCATTGCCGCCGATCTGCCGCAGTTCACCACCATCACCGAGTTCCAGGCCGCACTGCTCGCTATCGAGGCCGTGAAGCATAATGATTATCAGATCATGAGCATTCAGGAGCATTCGAAGCAGCTGTTCGAATTGGAGCGACGGGAGTTCTGATGACTACACTCAGCAGTGAGGAATTGCAGGCACAACGTTCGGATTTCGGTCTGCGATTAAGCAATTCAATGGCCAAATACGGGCCGCTGTGTGTGGGCATTGACCCGCATCGCAAGCTCCTCACCGACTGGGGATACAACGTCGACGCCGAAGGCGCCGAACTCTTCTCCATGCGTATGCTGCAGGCCGCCAACGGGCGCGCCGCAGCAGTCAAATTCCAGACGCCGATGTTCGAGCGCTACGGAGCCAAAGGTTTCGAAGCGCTCGAGCGCGTGCTCTACGCGGCACGACAAATGGGCGTCATCACCATCGTCGATTGCCTGCGCGGCGGCCTGTCCACCACGATTTCCGCCATCGCAGACGCCTATTTCAAGCCCGGTGCACCGTTGCTGGCCGACGCCATCACGCTGCTGCCGTACTATGGCGCGCGTTCGTTGAACGGCCTGATTACCGAAGCGCTGGAAAACGGACGCGGCGTGTTCATCGCCTCCCTGACCTCCAACCCGGAAGGCATGAGTCTGCAGACCGCGTTGCGCCAGAGCGGCGATTACAAGGGACGTACCGTGCCTACGGCATCGCCTCCACCGCGCAGAAGCATAACGTGGATATCGAAGGCATGGGCTCGGTTGGTCTGATTATCGGTGCCACCATCGGCCAATGGATGCAGGATTCCGGCGTGGACCCCTCCAAGTTCACCGGTCCGATTCTTTCCCCCGGTTACGGTTGGCAGGGTGCCGAGGCCAAGGATCTGAAAACCGTGTTCCGCGGTACGCGCGGCAACGTGCTGGTCACCGTGTCCCGCTTTATCGCCTCGCATGGGCCGGATATCGCCGCACTGAGCCAAGCCACCGAGTCGATTGCGCTTGACGTACGTCAGGCGCTGATGGAAGCCACTGTCGAAGGCTCGGAAAACCAGTAATCAGAACGGAATCAGATGTCGCGGCATGCGTACGTGTCTATCTCATCGCGTACGTCGCATCACGATTCATATTCTTCCCTGTTCGTCGGGGCTGTAGCAGTTACCGGTCATCTCGCCGGTGAGCCGTTACCACATTGGATTCATAATCGCTGCACACCACATCATCTCCGGAGGAACCCATGACTGAAAACACCCATGCTGGCCGTCTAATCGTCCTGACTGGCCCCACCGCAGTAGGTAAGGGCACCGTGGAAGCCAAGCTGCGCGCCGACCACCCGAAGTGTGGGTGTCCGTCTCCGCCACCACGCGTGCCCCGCGCCCCGGCGAGGTTGATGGCGTCAACTATTGGTTCCTTACTGAAGACGAGTTCCTGGCCCGCGAAGCGGCCGGTGAGTTCCTGGAAACCGCCGTGGTGCACGGCATGGCCCACTACGGTACATTGCTCAAGCCTGTGGAGGAGCATCTGGCCGCCGGTGTGCCCACGATTCTGGAAATCGACCTGCAGGGTGCCCGCCGCGTCAAGCAGCGCGCCGCCGAGCTCGACCTCGAAGTGGTGTACGTGTTCATCGCGCCGCCAAGCTTCGAAGAGCTCGAGCGCCGCCTGATCGGCCGCGGCACCGAAACCGCCGAACAGCAGGCCCGTCGCTTGGAGACCGCCAAGGTGGAGCTCGCCGCCGAAAGCGAATTCGACGTCACCATCGTCAACGAAACCGTTGATCAGGCCGCTGCCGACCTCTGGTCCGTCATCGCCAAGGAATACGGGCTGTAAACTACCGCTTTACCACCAACTGCTGGTGGAGGATTTCGGCGCTGTTTTTGGCCGGCGCCTGCTTCCAGCGGATCGCTTCGGATTCGTGATGCTCGGTGACATAATGCCGCATCCATTCGAAGCACTGCTGGGTTTGGATGGCATCGCTTAATGCGCGGTGCTCCTCATTGTCCGCGATGCCGAAGCGTACGATCAGGTCGGCCAGACGGTGATGCCGCTGCGCGGGGAACAGGGCGCGGCTGATCTGCATCGTGTCATAATCCGCGCAGGCAAAGCCGCAGCCGGCGATATGCCGGGTGTTGTAATCCAGGAATCGCAGATCGAAGCTGACGTTATGGCCGACAATCGGCTCAACGGCGGGACCGGCAGCCGGGGTAGCGAGCCATGCGATGAATCGGGGAAGCACCTCGTCAAGTCGGATCGAGGTCGGCCACCATCGCATCGGTGATGCCGGTCAGCGTGGTGATCTGACGCGGAATCGGCCGCAAGGGATTCACCAGCTGCTGGAATTGATCGACGATATGCCCCTCCCGCACGCGCACGGCACCGATTTCCGTGATGGCGCAACTGTTCGGGTAAAAGCCGGTGGTCTCCAAATCCAGCGCCACATAATCGGTGGGGAAGACGGCATCGTCCATGGCGATTCGCCCGCCGGCACCATGATTGGGCTGGGATGGTTGGCCGAAAACGGTAATGCCGGAAGTGGTCACGGAGGCTCCTCATATCAGTCGGTGTTCGGTGACTTATTGTACCGGCAGCCCGGTCTGTCGGTAAAATTTTTCCCCTCCCGGATTTTCTCGGATATATTGGTTAGGCGGCCGGCAATTGCGCGGCGCATCGGGAAGGGAGCACAGCTGATGAAACAGATAGTGGCAGGCATCGTGGCGCATGTGACGCGGGCAAGACCACGCTGTCCGAGGCTCTGCTCTACCGTACCGGTGAGATCCGCAAATTGGGGCGAGTGGATCACGGCGATGCGTTTCTGGACACCAATTCCTTGGAGAAGGCGCGAGGCATCACGATCTTCGCGCACCAAGCGTTGGTTGAACACGGCGACCTGCGACTGACCCTGCTGGATACGCCGGGGCACGTGGACTTCGCAGCCGAAACCGAACGTGTGCTGCGTGTGCTTGATTACGCGATTCTTGTGGTCTCCGGCACGGATGGCGTGCAAGGCCATACCGAGACACTATGGCGTCTGCTGGCCAGATACGGTGTGCCGACGTTCATCTTCGTCAACAAGTGCGACGCCGCCGGATTCGACCGCGAGGCCATTCTGGCACAGTTGCGCAAACGCCTGAGCGATGCGATATATCCGCTGCCGGCAATGGAGCAGTCCACTGAGGCAGCGCGGTACCGTTGGACGCGTTCGCCGAAGACATTGCCACCCTGGACGAGGAGGCGATGAACGACTATCTGGAACATGGCGCGCTGTCCGTGGGCAGATTGCGAGCGATGATCGCCGTACGCGAACTGTTCCCCGTATATTTCGGCTCGGCATTGAAACTCGAAGGGGTCGAGGAATTCCTGGACGGGCTGGAGACGTTCACCCGCGAACGTGAATGGCCGGCCGCCTTCGCCGCACGCGTGTTCAAAATCGCCCACGACGGCCAGCACAACCGTATGACGTGGCTGCGCGTCACCGGTGGTGCGCTCAAAGCCAAGGAGATCGTCTCTTCATCCTCGTGCGCTGCGGCGTCATCAGCACCGTCGCCGGTACAGGGGGATGATGGCACGGTATGGTCCGAGAAAGTCGATCAGGTGCGCGTCTACAATGGCGCCAAATTCGAGACGGTCACCGAGGTGCCTGCCGGATCGGTGTGTGCGGTGACCGGACTGACGCGGACCTTCCCCGGCGAAGGCTGGGAGCGGAACCGGACGCCGAATCACCGTCGCTGCAACCCGTGTTGACCTACACGGTGTTGCCCGCCGGAGCGGAATCCGATACGGCCGGCACCTCGGGAGCGGCCAAACGCGGTGGCGCCGGCCATAACAGCGTGAATCAGGACGATGCCGAGCATGATGCCGCCAAGTCGGGAACCGGCCGCAATGAGGAGAACGACACCGCCGGCCAGACCGCGGCGGACAATAGCTCGCCGGCCCGTCCCCAGTTCGATGATCTGACCTTGCATAAGGTCATCACCGCATTGCGTGAGCTGGAAGACGAAGACCCGTTGTTGCATGTGGTCTGGGTGGAGCGGTTGGCCGAGATTCATGTGCAATTGATGGGCGCGGTCCAGCTGGAGATCATCCAGCAGACCCTGCACGACCGGTTCGGTCTGGATGTGTCGTTTGGCCCCGGCTCCATCCTGTACCGTGAGACCGTCACTGCGCCGACTCGAACGGAGCGCAGGTCATTTCGAGCCGCTCCGTCATTATGCCGAAGCACATATCCTGCTGGAACCAGGGGAGCCGGGCAGCGGAGTCACTGTGGCCTCGGCCCTGTCCGAAAACGATTTGGACCGCAATTGGCAACGGCTGATTCTGACCCATCTGACCGAGCGTGAGCATCTCGGTGTGCTCGTTGGCGCGCCGCTCACCGATATCAAGATGACTTTGGTGGCTGGCCGCGCGCATCTGAAGCATACCGAAGGCGGCGACTTCCGCCAAGCCACCTATCGTGCGATTCGTCAGGGCTTATGGAAGCCAGAGCTGGAGTCAGTGGCCGGCCCGAGACGCCGGTCGAGAGCCGTCCGGACACCGCAGGGAGGGCAACTGCCGACTGCTGGAACCGTGTATCGGTTCGGCTCGAAGTGCCAGCAGACATGATCGGCCGTGCCATGAGCGACATCCAGCGCATGGCCGGCACCTTCGAATCCCCGGTCACCGATGGCGAATACGCGTGATCGAAGGCGAGGCGCCGGTGTCCGAGATGCGCGACTATGCGATGGATGTGAACCAGTACACGCACGGCCATGGCCGTTTCTCCGCCACTTTCGGCGGCTACAAGCCATGCCATGACGCCGAACAGGTCATCGCAGCCGCCGCTTACGATCCCGAAGCAGATCTGGACAACACCCCCGACTCGGTCTTCTGCGCCCACGGTGCCGGCTACCCCGTCAAATGGTATAAAGTCCCCGAATTCGCCCACGTCGACTACGCCATGTGAGGTGGTGACTACCAAATCTGCGGCCGAATGAATCCGTTGGTCTCCAAGAACCGTTGAATATCGCGCATTTCCGGCATATTAATGGAATGGGCCATGCCCGGATACACTTGTTCGGTCAACGTGCCGTGCTCGTGCCAGAACTCACCCATCGCCGTCACATCGGCTTTCGGGAAGATGTCGTCTGCAGCACCATGCCCATAGAACACCGGCGGCTTCAACGAAGCCAATTCGGCATCGCCCGCAACGGACCCCGGTGCCAGCCATCCAGAGCAGGAGACGGCTGCGGCATATCGCTTCGGATTGAAACGCAGCAGATGCGCGGCCAAGAGGCCGCCCTGCGAGAATCCCATGGCAACCACCGGCCGAGTGGCGGGAATATGCTCCGCAACCCATGCATCAATGGCTTGGGCGGCTTCAGTCGCCTGCTTGTCTAATGATTCGCCCTCCGGCACACCTTCATGCGCCCACGCACCGAACCATGTATATCCCATGCCATAGGCGATGGGTGCCTGCAAACTGGCATAATCAGCCGAACCGGCACCGCAATAGTTCAGCAGATCGGGCAAATCGTATTCATTGGAACCCCAGCCGTGCAACAGCACGAACACCGGAGCGGTTTCGGGACCGGTCAAACGGGTCAGAGCTTTGGTGATCTTCATAGCCTCAGTGTATCCACCGTTTGGGCGACAATAATGCCCTGATGTTCGCCCATCGAGTAACGTCCCATAAGTAATGCGTATAGCGCAGCGGCCGTGCCACGTGTTCTGATACTCTACGATGACACGGCAGGGGGACAGGTATGTTCGGCCCCCGAAATCGTACATGGGTGGCTAAGACCGTTTATGCGCAGGAGAAGAAACGAGAAGCAAAGGAAGGAGCGCGCCCAATGACATTCGATTGGTCGTTCGTGCAGCGTTACGCGCCTTTCTTCGTCAACGGCACATTGATGACCTTATTCATATCCGTGTTTGGCATATTGCTTGCCATCGCGGTGGGTCTGGTCTGCGCTGGCGTGGAAATCGCGCGTATCCCGGTCGCCCGGCAAATCGTGAGAATCTACATCGAACTCAGCCGCAATACGCCATTGCTGGTACAGCTGTACTTTCTGTACTTCGGCCTGCCCAAACTCGGCGTAGTATGGTCCGCCGAAACCTGCGCGATAGTCGGCCTTGGATTCTTGGGCGGTTCCTACATGGCCGAGGCAATGCGCGGCGGATTGGAAGCGGTGCCCAACGTGCAGCGCGAAACCGCGTACGTGCTGGGACTGACTTCCACGCAAACCATCACCCGAGTCATTCTGCCGCAAGCAGTGTCCACCGCCATTCCCGGCGTAGTGGCCAATGTGATCTTCCTGTTTAAGGAATCGAGCGTCGTCTCCGCCATTGCGCTCGCCGACGTGATGTACATGGCCAAGGATCTGATCGGCATGTATTACAGCACCTATGAGTCGTTGTTCATGCTGGTCGTGGCCTATCTGGTGATTCTGCTGCCGATTTCCATCTTCGGCACATGGTTGGAGCGGAGGTTCGATTATGAGCGGCGCTGAAATACTGCTCCAGCCGGGCGTATTCCCACGTCTGTTGCAAGGCCTGTGGGTCACCGTGTGGATAGCCGGCGTATCCGTAGGCGCGTCCATCCCGGTCGGCCTGTTGGTGGGCTGGTTGATGACGCTGAAGAATCCCGTGATCCGGGCCGCGATGCGCATCTACCTCGACTTCATCCGCATTATGCCTCAGCTGGCGTTGCTGTTCCTTGCCTACTACGGTTTTGCTCGATGGTTCGATTGGAATCTCGATGCCACCGGTGCCTGCGTGCTGGTGTTCATCCTGTGGGGAGGCGCCGAGCTGGGCGATCTGGTGCGTGGCGCATTGCAGTCGATTCCCAAAGTGCAGTACGAATCGAGCTACGTACTGGGGTTGAGCCCGTGGCAGACCTTCTCCCGGGTGATTCTGCCGCAGGCTGTTCGCCGTATGCTGCCGGCATCCGTAAACTTGGCGACACGTATCGTCAAAACGACATCATTGGCCGTGCTGCTCGGTGTGGTCGAGGTCATCAAGGTCGGCCAGCAGATTATCGACGCGAACCGATTCCAGTTCCCGACTGGAACCTTGTGGATTTATGGCGTGATTTTCTTTATGTACTTCATCGTGTGCTGGCCGCTGTCCATTGTGGCCCGCCGACTGGAAAAGAGGTGGTCGAATGACTGAACCCGAAACGACCTGCAAGGGTTTCGAGGTGAATCATCTGGTCAAACAGTATGCGAATGCCGACAAGCCGGTGCTGGATGACATCTCCTTCAAGGTGGAGCATGGTTCGGTGCTCGTGGTGCTGGGTCCTTCCGGCTCGGGCAAGTCGACGCTGCTGCGCACCATCGCCGGTCTGGAACCGATTCAGGGCGGCACGATTTCCATCAACGATCAGGTGATCGATGCCGGCAAGCCTGGCACGGAACGAGCCGGACGATCCGACCGGTCCAGTGAACTGCGCACGCGTATCGGCATGGTGTTCCAAAGCTACGATTTGTTCCCGAACAAAACGGTGCTCGGCAACATCACCATGGCGCCGGTGCTCGTGCAGAAACGCGATAAGTCCGAGGTGGAGGCTGAAGCGATCCGGTTGCTTGGCCGCGTGGACTTGCCGATCGCAAGGACTCTTGGCCGCACGAATTGTCCGGCGGTCAGCGCCAGCGTGTGGCCATTTGTCGTGCGCTGATTCTGCACCCGGAAGTACTGCTGCTCGATGAGATTACGGCGGCTCTCGACCCCGAAATGGTGCGTGAAGTGCTCGACGTGGTGCTCGAACTGGCCAAGTCCGGGCAGACGATGCTTATCGTCACCCACGAAATGCAGTTCGCGCGAGCCATCGCCGACCACATCATCTTGCTGGACGGCGGGCGCATCGTCGAGGAATCGTATGATGCGCAGGCGTTCTTCGAACACCCGCAAACCGAACGTGCGCAGCAGTTCCTGCACACCTTCGAATTCGAGTGATTCGATTGTGCCATATCGACGTATTTGAGAAGAAATATCAATAACAACAAGAGAAGGAGAACCCAATGAGTATCAAGGTTGGGAAATCATTCAAAGCACTGATTGCCGCAGGCGCGGCATTGGTAATGGCGGCGTCCATGGCCGCATGCGGTCCGTCGGCAGGCACCCCGAGCGAAGCGAAGTCCTCTGACACGGGCACCAGCTCCAGCGCCAATGCCAAGGCCCGCAGCCTCGACGAGATCAAGAAGAGCGGCAAGATCAAGATTGCCGTCTTCTCCGACAAGGCGCCATTCGGCTACGTGGACAAGGACGGCAAGTACCAGGGCTATGACGTCTACTTCGCCGAACAGCTGGCCAAGGATCTGGGTGTGGAGCCGGAATACACGTCGGTTGACCCGGCTGCCCGTGTGGACGTGCTCACCTCCAACAAGGTCGATCTGGTGCTCGCCAATTTCACCGTCACCGATGAGCGCAAGGAGAAGGTCGACTTCGCCAAGCCGTACATGAAGGTGGCGCTTGGTGTGGTCTCCCCGGAGAGCGCCAGATCACCGATGTCAGTCAGCTCGACGGCAAGACCCTGATCATCGCTAAGGGCACCACCGCCGAAACCTGGTTCGAGAAGAACGCGCCGAACGTCAAGCTGCAGAAGTACGACCAGTACGCCGATGCCTACAACGCGCTGCTGGACGGCCGTGGTGACGCCTTCTCCACCGACAACACCGAGGTGCTCGCCTGGGCCAAGTCCAACAAGGGCTTCAAGGTTGGCATCACCCACCTTGGTGACGACGACACCATCGCGCCCGCCGTGCAGAAGGGCAACACCGAACTGCTGAACTTCGTGAACGACGAGATCGTCAAGCTCGGCAAAGACAACTTCTTCCACAAGGATTACCAGGAGACTCTGGACCGGTCTACGGCAACGAAGTCAACCCCGATGACATCGTGGTAGAAGGCGGAGCCGTCTGACGGACAGTCCGGTGGACTGTCCGTAGCGACGCCGAGCCGCGGCAGCGGCGAGGTGTGTTGGGCCGGTCGTCAGGCCGTCCATTCTTGCAGGACGGAGAGGTCTGATTATACCCGTCCATAACCAACACATATAGCAACGCCGGCCTTCGGGCCGGCGTTTTGCGTTAAGGTCGTAATCGTGCCGCGCGGGGAACGGCTTCGCGCAGATGACGCAACACTTTAAGGGGGTGCGCAATGACCAGGTTCAACACTCAGCTCGTCCACGGACTGCCGGTTGGAGACAACAACACCGGAGCCGTGAACCCGCCGATCTACAACTCAACGACATATGCCTTCGAGAAGGTTGACGCGATGCCCCGCTATGACTACGCACGAAGCGGCAATCCCACACGTGACTTCCTGGAACAGCAGATCGCCCAGCTCGAGCAGGGAACGCGTGGTTTTGCGTTCGCCTCCGGTCTCGCGGCGATTCACGCGGTGCTGAGCATTTTCAAGCCCGGCGACCGCATCGTGGTCGGTGACAATATTTATGGCGGATCGTATTCCCAGCTCAATGAGTTCTTCACTCGCTGGGGAATCCTCGTCGAGGCCGTCGACACTCAGGACATCGCAGCATTGGAGGCCGCCGTCAAGGGCGACCGCGCGAACGGCATCGTGCCTGCCCAAGCCGTCTACTTTGAAACCCTGACCAATCCTCTACTCAAGGTGAACGACGTGCGCGCCATCTCCACGGTGGCCCACCGTTTCGGGGCGCTTTCGATTGTGGATAACACGTTCGTGACCCCGTATCTGCAGAAGCCGCTTGCTTTGGGTGCCGATGTGGTGATTCACTCCGCCACCAAGTATCTGGCCGGTCATTCTGATGTGAACGCCGGTCTGGTGGTCGTTTCCGGTGAGGATCTGGCGAGCCGCGTGTACTTCGCGCAGAACCGTTTGGGTGGTGTGTTGGCTCCTGCTGAGTGCGACGCGGTGCGCCGCGGCATTCAGACGCTGGCCCTTCGCATGGATCGTCAGCAGGAGAATGCCAATGCCATCGCCCGCTACCTGCTGGTGCATCCGCTGGTTAAGGCGGTGCATTACCCGGTCTGCCCGGCGCAGGCGACCAGCGTCTGGCTGCCAAAGGTCTCAAGGGGGCCGGTGGCGTGTTGAGCTTCGAGGTCGTGCCTGGCGTTGATCCGGCTGACGTGCTCAACAACCTGCACCTGTTCCGTCTTGCTGTGTCGTTGGGTGCGGTGGAGTCTCTTGCCGAGCTGCCGTGTCGTATGACGCATTTCGAACTGCCTCGCGAGGAGCGTCTGAAGATCGGCATCACCGATGAATTGGTGCGTCTCGCCGTTGGCATCGAGGACGCCAACGATCTGATCGAAGATCTCGGCCAGGCGTTCGATATCGCTTACGCCCGTTACATCGATCGGCATGCCGACTTCGACGTGTTCCAACAGCTGACTTCGGGGGGTGTTTGCCTGATCTAATTCTTTTCTGCCTATTTTTCTACTCCTGGGGAGCGGCGTCGGTTGTGCCACACCGGAGCCGCTTTTTTATGCTCTGGTTCCGCCTCCGCTGGCAGAGGGCTGTCGGCGTAGCGACTGGGGGTGGTTAAGCGGACCGCCCGCATTATGCCAACCGCGATATCACAGCATCCCCGTTACGATGAATACGGTTTGATAGTGCACCGCGTAAAAGTCAAGCGCGGCGGAACAAAGAAAGGACCCGATATGACCATCGACGTCTACGGTGCCACATGGTGTGGCGACTGCCGCCAGGCAAAGAACACTCTCGACAAACTGGGCGCGGCATACACTTGGCACAACATCGAGGAAGAGGAAGGTGCCGCCGACCGTGCCGTGGCGATCAGCGGCCAGATGCACATTCCGGTGGTGCGGTACGATGACGGCTCGTTCCAAGTGGAACCCTCTGCAGTGGATATCAAGAACAAGCTGCAGGAGCTGGGGCTGCTGGCTGACTAGGAATCCGTGGTCTGAGCTGCATAAGGCGTGCGTCATCGATCGGTCTTGATGGCGCACGCCTTATCTGTTTATGTGGATCAGAGAGTAGGGGGGCTTACGCTTCGGTGCCCACTACTGTTCCAATTGCCGGGCTTTGACCCCAATGCGATTTCGGTAGTCGGCAAGCATATTGGCAAGCGTAACTTCCCTCATGGAATCCGACATGGCTTTGGCCACTGGAGCATACGCATCTTTGAGAACGTCGTGGATATTCCGAGCCACGGGGCATGTGTGATTCCCTCTCTCGTGGATGCCGATCACATCATCGAGGTTCGTGGATTCCACTGCCTGATGGATATCGAGCAGAGTGATTTCCTTGGGGGGTGTGGGCAAGTTCGGCGCCGCCGGTTCCGCGTGCCACGGTGATGAGCCCGCGCGTTTGAGCGCTCCCAAGGCGTTACGAATGCTGACGGCGTTCGTCCCGGTGCTTTCGGAGAGCAGCGCGCTGGGCGCCGATCGTTATTTCGACTATCGCATCGAGAACTATGCTGAAGCTCTTTCTGACGCACCGGTTGACCATGTCATCGACACCTTAGGCGAAACGGCAAAGTTGTTATCCGGATGGAGTGACCGAGCGTCTTTGCGCTGATTGCTGATTTGATATGCGTTATCGCCAGATATGAAAAGAGAACCATGACTCCCTTTTGATGAGATTGTCTGAAGGTCAACGATTGGTCCGGATGCAATATGTGTCCAAGGAAGTTTCTGAAGCGTTGGTGTCGCAAATTACTAAAGGGTTCGGCATCGATGTCAACATAATCTTTGGAGATATCGACATCGTCGCGGATACCCCGATAGGGGGGCATCGTGGCCATTTTCGATGGTGAACCGGTACGGATTGACGCGGCTTTGAATTATTTGAGGCAGCGTAATATTGCGGCCGAGGTGCTGAAAGAGGCTGGGCAGCTTGGTGTGTTCCGGCATTCGGCGGATATTCTATAGCCATTGCTATAAGCGCGCATTGACAATTGCGATACCGATGTGCCGGTGTCGCGTACCATGACTTGCTAAGTTCGGGAATAGAGTCGAGCCCGCCACAATAGAGCGGCATGAGGAAGAAGGATTAATGGACGTTGATTTCCGAACGCAAGCCATCCACGCCGGCTACGAGCCGCTGGATAACGGCCGTGCCGCTGTGCCGCCAATCTATGCCTCGGCCGCATTCGACCTGGGTGACGCGGCGCGCGGCGATGCGCTCGCGGGCGGTGACATCGACGGCTTCGAGTACTCCCGTGTGGCCAATCCCACTGTCGATGCACTGGAAAAGCGGCTTGCCGCGCTGGAGGACGGTATCGGCGCCGTGGCTGTCGGCTCAGGCATGGCCGCAGCATACTGATTGGATGCCGCACTTTTTTATAAGAAGCCAGCATGCACACATAGTGAACAGTTGTACACATATGCGTACGATGTCTACCGCTTTGTTTTGAACGCTGATACGATGGAAATCACGAGTCGAGGCCGAGGGCGGTTTCGACGTGGGTGAAGGGAAAACATCATGGCCGTATTCTTTGCTGGTCCGCTGATTATCATCGTGCTACTCATTGTTCTGCTGTCTGCCGCACTCTTCGTCGTGCCGCAGCAGCAGGCGTACATCATCGAACGATTCGGCAAGTTCCTTAAGGTCCAGTTCGCCGGCATCCATATCCGCATCCCGTTCGTGGACCGCATCGCCATGAAAACCAACATGCGTGTCAACCAGCTTAACGTGCAGCTGGAAACCAAGACGCTCGACAACGTGTTCGTCACCGTGGTGGCCTCCACCCAGTTCCGCGTGAACCCGAACGATGTGGCCACCGCCTACTACGAGCTGCGTGACCCGGCCGGTCAGCTGCGCTCCTACATGGAGGACGCGCTGCGTTCCGCTATCCCCGCACTGTCTTTGGATGATGCCTTTGCTCGCAAGGACGATGTGGCGTTCGACGTGCAGAAGACCGTGGGCGCCGAAATGAGCCGTTTCGGCTTCACCGTGGTCAAGACGCTGATCACCGCCATCGACCCGAGCCCACAGGTCAAGAACGCGATGGACTCCATCAATGCCGCCCAGCGTGAAAAGGAAGCCACCCGTCAGCGTGCCGAGGCCCAGCGTATCCAGATCGAGACCCAAGCCGCCGCCGATGCGGAGAAGACTCGCTTGCAGGGTGAGGGCCAGGCCAATTACCGCCGCGAGATCGCCAACGGTATCGTCGACCAGATCAAGAGTCTGCAGGCTGTGGGCATGAACATCAACGACGTGAACAACGTGGTGCTGTTCAACCAGTACCTCGACGTGATGCGCTCGCTGTCCGAATCGAACAACACCAAGACCGTGGTGCTGCCCGCCTCCACGCCCGGCGGTTATCAGGATCTCTACGAGCAGGTCACCAAGGCCATGCTCACCGCTTCCGAGACGAAGTAATCACCCCGTTTGCGAATCCCCATCCATCGATAGTGAAGCCCCTCCAAGCGAGGGACTTCACTATCGCTATGCCTGAAGGAATGCCGGAATGGCCTCGGCCGCCGCGTATCCCTTGCGATACATCATTTCCAGGCCCTCGAAGTTCTTCTTCAGGGTGTTGAGACCATACAGGTCTTCGGGTGCGAGGATCAGCACTTTGCCTTCCGCCTCGTAATGCTTGGCGAGTTCGAGTTCGTCGTTGTAGGTCTTGTAGCGCATGCGCAGCTTCTCGGCCGCGGCGGGGTGGGAGCGTTCGAGGATGCGGGCCGGAGCCAAATCCTTCTGCTGCTTGCGCACTTCGTTACGCAAGCGGGACAGAATCAGAATCACGCGATCGTAGCCGTCCTCCAGCGCCTTCTGCACCGGCACCGGATCAGCGATGCCGCCATCGAAATACGGCACGCCATCCACCACATACGGCTCGCAGGCCACCGGCACGGCGGACGAAGCCTTGATGATGTCGAAATCATCAAAACGCACGCGCGATTTGTCGAAGTACTTGGTCGAGCCGTCCTCGGCATTGCAGGCCACCACGGTGAACCCGGTCTCATTGGCCTCGAACGCCGCGAAATCCAACGGATTCTCGCCATCGTGATTGCTCAGCGTGCCGTAGATGTAGTCGAGGTTGGCAAAGTTGTGGTTCTTGAAGAAGCTTTCCGCACTCGCGTACTCCTTGCGGAAGGCGTACTTGGTGTAGAAGGTGTGGTTGCGGCCGTGCTGGCGTGCGATGAATGAGGTCATATTGGCCGCGCCGGCGGAAACGCCGTAGCACATATCCACGTCGATGCCGTCCTCCAGCATGCGGTCCATAACACCACAGCCGAAAATCGCGCGGAACCCGCCGCCGACATCAATCATCGCCGTCTTTGTCATACCAACCCCCTGTTCACTTGAATCTGGTATGAGCTTACGCGTGCTGCACGGACAACGATATGGGCAGTGTGCTGTGAATTTGTCTGGTTCTTCCTTGGCTTCCCTCAGAGAGGGGAGCAAGAACGGCTCATACGTTCAGCAATTTGCGTGACAACTCGGCAATCCGTTCGGACGGATCGGAATTGGCGAGCTCCACGCCGCCGGTCGCGTCTTCGGGTGCCAGTTTGCCCAGGGACTCCAACACCACGCCCAGATGGCGCACGGTACCCTCATTGCCGTCGATGACAGCAGCCCGTTCGGGCAGCAGCTCGCGGAAGTAGTCGCGGTAGAACACGAAATGCGTGCAGCCCAGCACCACCGAGTCGATATGCTCCATGTCGTACTGGTCGAAGTAGCCGTGCAGCGTGCGCATCACCAGGTCATGGTCGCCGAGCCGCCCGGATTCCACGATCTCCACCAAGTCGGGGCAAGGCTCCTTGAAAATCGTGTTGTTGGAATCGAATCGATCCATCAGTTTGGCGAACTTCCGCTCACGCAAGGTCAGGGGAGTGGCCGCCACAATCACCCTCTGGGGAATATGATGCGGGTCGGAAGGCACGTCACCACGGTCGCACGCCACTTTCAGGGCCGGCTCCATGCCGATGATCGGAATATCGTAGTGTTCGCGCAAATCGTTCACCGCGGCGGAAGTGGCGGTGTTGCATGCGATGACCACGGCCTTGACGCCTTGACGCACGAACCGTTCGACAATATCGAAACTCAGGGCCCTCACTTGTTCAGGCGTCTTGATGCCGTACGGTGCGTTGGCCGAATCACCAAAATACAGCACATGCTCGGCCGGCATATCCTTGGCGATTTGGCGAGCCACGGAAATACCGCCAAGACCCGAATCGAATACGCCGATTGGAGCCGAAGAGCTCATGCCTGAATCCTCCTATAGCCATGCCTGCAACCGTATGTTGCCGCGACCGATCACAAAGCCGATTGTTTTGCGGTGTTGTTTCGCTCCCTAGAGTACTCTGAAAGCCATGAGTCTTCCGCAACGAGTAACCAAGACACACGCAACCGGCAATGATTTCGTGGTATACCTCGACAAGTCCGGCAAATTCGAGCCTACCGCCGATGAGGTCCGATTCCTGTGCGACCGTCACTTCGGCATTGGCGGTGACGGCCTGATTCGCCTGACACGGCCTGATTTCGTGTCTGATTTAAGCGATGATCAGCTTTCGGACGTACTGGCCGGGGGCACGAAATGGTTCATGGACTATCGCAATGCGGATGGATCGTTGGCGGAGATGTGCGGCAACGGTACACGCGCCATCACCTTGTTCGCTCAGCGTGAGGGTGTGGCCGACTCCACCGAGCCGTTCCGCCTCGGCACCCGTGCCGGCGTCAAGATTCTGACGCCACGCGGCAATATGAGGCCGTACGGAGCAACGTGTTCCAGGTCGAAATGGGGGAGTGGAAGATCGGCGAAACCGACGCTACGAGGTCACCATCCCCGGCACTGAGGGCTCGGCGCGCGGTACGTTCGTGGATATGGGCAACCCGCATGTGGTCGCGGTGATCGAGGATGCCTTCGCGTCCCTGCCAGTGGTTGAATCACTGGATTTGGTCACCAAACCAGTGGTGGCTCCGGTCATCGAATCCGACCAGAACGTGGAATTCGTGCGGGTCGACGACATCGACCAGAACACCGGCGTGGGTGAAGCCACGATGCGCGTCAACGAACGTGGCTGCGGCGAAACCCTGTCCTGCGGCACCGGCCTGTGCGCCACAGGCATTGTGCTGCGGGCCAAGACCGGCATCAGCCACTGGGACATCACCGTACGTGGCGGCACCCTGCGCGTGGACGTCACCGACAGCGACGTAAAGCTGACCGGAGCAGCCACGCTGGTCGCCGATATCGATTTGTTGTAAAGGAATCAGGCAGCGAACAGGGCCGCGCCTTCGGTGACGATGATGAGTACCACGATCGCCACGATCCACAGTATATCGACCATGAGGTCGATGTTGAGGCGGTAATACTTATTGAGTCCGGCCGGCACCATTGCGACCTCAGCCTCACCGTCGCTATCATCAGCCGCCACAGCTTTACGTGACGGCAATCCCTGCACGGCCACGGTCGCATGGCTCAACGCCATGAACTGGATGGTGGTGGAGAACATCAGGGTCAGGCACCACGGGCACAGCGCGTGAATCACGAACAGCGACTGCGTGCTCAGCCAGTACGAGTAAGCCAAAGCGGCCAGTCCGCCCAGCCACGTGCAGGTCGCGAACCAACGCGGCACCTTCACACGCGCCAGACCGATCACCGCGATGGTAACGAACACCGATTCGGCGGCGATGCCGAAGAACGCGTTCGGATAGCTCAGCCCGCCGAATTTCACGATTTCCGCCTGCCAGGACTGGGCCACCGCCGAACAGGACACCGCCGAGTTCAGATCGCAGCCGAGCGCGGACTCCGGATGCCGAGCCAATTGCAAAGTCTCAGCGGACAGAATGAGCGAGGCCCCCAACGCCACTGCCGAGGCAATCAGCATGATGAGATATGTCCAAGTGGCACTGTGGCGCCATCCAATCAACGGTCGTGCCTCCGCCAAGCCAAGCGGCGTGGTGTTCGTGGTGCTGGATGATGTGTCGGTTGCGGTGTTACGAGTCATCATGTCCCTTTCGATAGCGCTGCGCTCCAGATTAGCCTCTGCGGTTGTCAGCTGGGTGCCGAATGTCTGGTTTCGGCCGTTGGCAGAAGGTGACGACCTGTCTGCGCCTTGCGTGGGAATGCTGAAATGAGGTTACGATGGAAGGTATGACTGGATATGTGATGCCTTTGGAACCGCCCGCCGTCGGGTGGGACATCCACTGCCATACCGCCTTCTCGGATGGCACGGAAACGCCGGCCACGTTGGCCGAACAATCCAAGGCATTGGGACTCAAGGGCGTGGCCATTTCCGATCATGACACCACCGCCGGCTGGCCGGAGGCCGAAGCCGCGGCTCATAGGGTCGGTTTGCCGTTGCTCCGCGGCACCGAGATCACCGCCACGGATGAGAACGTCTCCGTGCACATGCTCGGCTACCAGTATGATCCCACGAATCAGCGCATCACGGACTTGTTCGCCAATACTCGAGCCGCACGGTTGCAACGCACGCAGCGCATGGTCGAATTGTTGTCTCGTGATTATCCGATTACCTGGCAATCCGTGCTCGCCCAAGTCAAGGAGGGTGGCAAAACCACCATTGGCCGGCCTCACATCGCTGATGCTTTGGTGAGTGCCGGCGTATATCGGACTCGTTCGGAAGCGTTTGCGGATGCGGTCAGCGCCTCATCCAAATACTATATTCCCACGCCTTCGCCGACCTCTCATGAAGTGGTGGCCGCCGTCAAGGGAGCGGGCGGTGTGATTCTGATCGCCCATGCCGGTGATGTGAGCCGTAACCGCAGACTGTTGTCCGATGACCAGATCGAGGCATTGATCAGCGAAGGACTGGACGGCTGGAGGTATGGCACCGTGGCAATTCACCGGAGCAACGAGAACGGCTGCTCACCATCTGCCGCCGGCACCAGCTGCTGGTCACCGGTGGGTCTGACTGGCATGGCAAAGGCAAACCGAACAAACTGGGGGAGAACCTCACCGACGAGGCCACTGTCGAAGAGATCGTTCATCGCGGCGTGCTTCCGCTATATCGGTGATTCAGCAATACAAAAGCGGCCTTGAGATAATGCCCAAGGCCGCTTATGCGCGATTCATGGTCACAGCGTGCCGAAGCCGACGGCGTGCTTGGTTTCGGAGCCGATGATCGCGTAACCGAGTGCCTTGGCGGGCACGATGATGCGACGGCCCTTGTCATCGGTCAGATCGATCGTCGTGTTGTCGGCCACGGCCTGCGCGATGGCCTGGCTCACATTGTCGCTGATTCGTCGGTGCTGAAGTTCACCGGTCGTGCCACGTTCTGAATGCCCAGTTCGATATCCATATAAGGCTCCTTGTTCTGCCGTCTTTGTGACGAACATCATGGTAAGTGGCCGTCGCCGGCCGAGGTTCTGTACTCTATTGTGCCGCGTGTCTGCGTCGTCATGTGCGGTGTTACGCGCTCGGCGTGGCGCGGAACACTGTACACGACATTATTTGGATGATGTGGACGATTCGGCCAGCGGATTGCCCTCGCTGTCATACCCGTCCAACCCGGCACGGGCATCGCGCAGAGCGCGTTCTTCCCGCTCCAACAGCGGAATCACCGTGGTTTGGGCACTCGAGGCTCCGTACTGAACGAGACTGTCCGGAGTATCGTCATTCACCGCATCGTCGGTCGGGGCGGCGGATTGAGACGCAGGGGAAGCGTCGGTTGACGTCGTGCCGCTATGCCCGTTCATACTGAGGAGCTCCTTCAGCGTGATCGTCACCGAAGAATGGGAAGCGCCATGTGAGGGCTGCGGTTTGGTCGATCCCGTACCGGTTGCGATGCCGGAGACATTCGCTTGCGGGCGATTGGCGGTCCGGTCAGCATCGGGTTCGACTTCCGGGGTAAGATCCACGTCGCCAGCGGCCACGATGTCAGCGGAACCGGTGCGATCGGGATCGGGCGTGTCGTCCGAGACCTCGGCCGCCGCGGTACCGGTGTCGGACTGCTGCGGTTGTGCGGGTGCCTGATGACGGTCGTCCTGCAACAATGTGCCGACGGTGATTGTGGAAGGCAAACCGGGCTTCGTTGACGAGGCGGCGGCCGACCCTGCGGCTGGGGCCGGTGCCGGAGTGTGCTTGATCACGCCCAACTGGTGTGCGAGTCGTTCGACCTGTGCCTTGAACTGCATGATGTGATCGTTGTCCGCACGGTTCAACGCCTGAATGAATTCGCCCACCTGTTCCATCTGCAGCCACAGGTTGGCCCTGAGCATGATGAGATCGTCAAGTCGAGAGCCCATCATGCGGCCGTATGCGGAAAGCACGGCGTTGCGATGGGATTCGTCGAGCTTGCCGAAAATCCAGGCAAGGTCTCGTGCCGGATCGTTGACCTGCATATCCTGCCAGTTGGTCACCGTGGTGATGGTGGAACCGGAGAACAGGAAGTCGCCGTCGGAAAATCCGCCGTGAACCGTGCAGGTGGAGAACGACCACAATCCCTCGGTGTCCATGATGCGCGCCCAGCTGTCGGTGATTTCTTGGGGAACATGGCCGGCGGAGCGTAAGCGGCGAATCCAGGCGGTCAGCTGCGAACGAATCTGACCGGTGGTAACTACCGGATATTTGGCATTGGCCAGAAAAGTCGAAGGCAGGCGATGAATGGCTCCGATGGCGGTGCCGACGGCCGCGCAGTCATCCAATGTCAACAGGTCGAGAGGCCGCGCCTGGCCATCACGGTGGACGGCAATCATCACGGTCGTCTCGCCTGTGGGACCGGGCTTGCGCGGGGTCAGCGGTGTGGACTCCGCCTGAGTCTGCTGCCCCACGGCCTGTGCGGTGGCCGTCTGGCCGGGTCGGGAAACGTCTCCCGGGGCGAACGCGACCACACGGTCCATATCGAAGCCGAGGCCACCAGGCTCGCGCGCGGCTGCCAGTGTCTGCGCCGCTTTCACACGGCGAATCAGACGCGTACGCCCTTCCTTGGTGTCAGTGGCGTATACGTCGTACAACTTGCCTGAGGCATCTTGAATCACGGTCTGATCGATGCCTTTGGCCTCGTCGGTTGCGCTGGCCTGCACGTTCTCGCGTACGCCGGCCACCCCAGATTCGGCAGGACGGCTGAGGCGAGTGCCGCCAACATATAATCGCTACGTTTCATCACCCTTCCACACTAATACATCCGTGGCGATTCGCACCGCAGAATGACACGCAAAACGCATGATTCTGGCGATGTTTTGTCGTGAGCCGATTCAGCCATAGGCATGAGTCGTGCCGTGAGCGCGAATCGTGCCACAATGGACGCATGGGAACAGGCGGTCTAGGGGATTCTTGAGGGGCTCGATGAGCGGCAGCGTACCGCCGCGAC
>ENA-OQIR01000359-OQIR01000359.1-human-gut-metagenome-genome-assembly--contig:-NODE-359-length-20647-cov-2.603899_pt1 | contig 20647 bp, 41 predicted proteins | sample MGYA00242580_ERZ504745 | MGnify/ENA primary metagenome ERZ504745 (study PRJEB26092, sample SAMD00036214) | human gut metagenome | host: Homo sapiens | study: EMG produced TPA metagenomics assembly of... | reverse complement strand
GAAGCGGAAATCGAGAACGAGTTTGGCGTTCTATTACAAACTTTACGATGGGGAGGTGAACACAGAGAATTATGTTCGTATGACAGAGCCCCGGATCTTTACATCATCACGACTGCCCGGAAACGGGATACGGGAGAGTGGGACGGAGAACTGGCCCATTTCTATATGTCTACAGATCCAGAGCATGATATTTACGAGCACAAGGTCGTGGTGGATTCCTGGAACAATATTGGAAAGTACGTTGGCGTAAAGAATGCGTTCTTTATATTTGACGAGCAGCGAGTCGTTGGAAAGGGCGCATGGGTGAAATCCTTCTACAAAATTACGCAAAATAACGAGTGGATTCTGCTCAGCGCCACCCCCGGGGACTGCTGGACGGATTATATCCCGGTGTTCATCGCCAATGGGTTCTATCGAAACAGAACGGACTTCAACAACCAGCATGTGGTATACAGCCAATTCTGCACGAAGTACCCGAAGATCGATCGGTATCTGAATACCCAGCGCTTGGTACGGCTGCGGGAACGGATTCTGGTTGACATGGACTTCGAGCGGCCGACTGTTTCGCACCATGAGAATGTATTTGTGGATTACGACAAGGTGAAGTATCTGTCGATCTGCAAGAACCGGTGGAATCTCTGGGAGAACAAGCCAATCGAGACCGCCAGCGAGTTCTGCTATCTGCTGCGGAAGTTGGTGAACGCTGATGCAAGCCGACAAGAAAAAGTGCTTGATATTTGCAAAGGCAGGCCCAGGGTCATCATCTTCTATAATTTCGACTATGAGCTTGATATTCTGATGGGTCTGGACTATGGCAAGGACACTGAAGTTGCACAATGGAACGGGCACAAGCATCAGCCGCTTCCTGAAGGCGATAGGTGGGTCTATCTGGTGCAGTACAATGCCGGTGCTGAAGGCTGGAACTGCATCAAGACGGACACCATTATATTCTACAGCCAGAACTACTCCTATAAGATTATGGGGCAGGCTGCGGGGCGAATCGACAGACTGAATACGCCGTATAAGGATCTGTACTACTACCATCTGAAGAGTAGGAGTGGTATTGATCTGGCAATTTCGAGAGCCCTGAACTCGAAGAAAGCATTTAACGAGAGGAAATTTTATGGAGGACAATGATGATCGAAACAATCCATGATGTAGGTGAATGCACGAGCATCGAAGAGTTACAAAACCAGATTGATAATTACAATCAAGTGATTGCAGAATACAAAAGAGAAAATCCAATTTGTGCTGCAATTGTTCTCAAGATGCACACCGATGAGAATTTCGCTCATTTCATGGGTCTACTGTCAACGGTTGGTGCACTTGGGGCTCGTATCAAAGAATTGGAGGAAAAGACAAATGATTAAAGATTCTGGAGATCGCACCGAATTTGAAACTGGTGCCAAACGCGACATGCACGTCGGGAAGGGGCGCATGGACCTTCTGCCTTGGTACGGCATCATGGAGGTCAGTAAGCACTGTGAGGAAGGTGCCTTAAAGTACGGTGAGCACAACGCAGACAAGGGTATTCCGCTGCATTCGCTGCTGGACAGCGCTGCTCGGCATATGGCAAAGTACATGGTTGGTATGGACGATGAGGATCACCTGCGCGCAGCCTGCTGGAATCTGTTGCGGGCGCTGGATCAGCGGACGACGCATCCTGAGTTGGATGATAGGTTCTCCGTTAAGCAGGAGAAGGCTGAGAAAAAACGTCCTTGGATATCGGTTGAGTGTACCAATTGCATGAAGCGCCATCCGGTTGCGCCTGAGGTATGGTCATATAATGCAGACGGAGTTTCTATCTATAAGAAATTTTTGAGATGCCCATTTTGTAAAGCAGCCGAGGTGCACAGATATATCGGCGACCTTGACGGATATGCAGATCCTGACGAGACACTCGTTGCCGTTAAATGCGGTGGCTGTAATGCTCATTTTGAGATTCCTACATCTAACTGGAACAGCATGAAGGAGTGCACAACCCATAACGGTGAGGTTCTGGCACGTTGCCCTCGCTGCGGAAAGGACACTTTTATTTCGGAGGTAAGCACTGATGAATAACTGGATGCGCGAAGTGGACTATGCGACCTACTGCCCGAAGTGCAAGAGCTTCAAGGTGCTGGAGACGGATGAACCCTGTAACGAGTGTCTGACGGAGTGTGCGCGGAGGGTACGGTTAAGCCTCTGAAGTTCGAGGAGAAGACGCGAAAATAACAAGCTCCTTTATGAGATGATTAGTCTCAGAATTATATTTTGGAGGTATGAATTTATGATTGAAATTAACAGAGGTCCTGTTGCAAGCATTGATGGCAGCAAAAAGGCTGATATTGTTGTTAAAGCTGCGGCTCCGAATGACTTGAAGCAGATTCTGGTTGGAGGCGGAACTGTACTGGTAGGTATTGTCTATCTTACGGTTACGGCATTCAAAAGGGGTGCTAAAGCATATGAGAGTGCCGAGCTTAAAGCATTGGCCGACATTGGTGCAATGGATAAGCAGGACGTTAAAGCAATTCTGGAAGAAGATGAATATTTTACAAAATAAGCACTAATCATTAAGGCATTGGGCCGTGGAGAAATCTGCGGCTCTTTATTTTCTGAATTGTAACAAAAAGGAGCGATTCAAATGCACGAGATTCAGGAAAAAGCCACGACCCATAAGGTCTTCATGAAAATCATCCGCCCTTGGCCCGGACGAAGCGGATATTTAGAAAAGTTCTCTGATTTAACCTCGAACGGTACGGCAAGGTTTCGCTTTGAGGGTGATAACTACGATACCATCGCCCATGTGAGCAATATGGAATATAAGGTATATGACTGATTTCAAATCTAATACACGAAGAAAGGAGTAACTATGCTACGAAAAATCGCTGAGTATGTCAAAAAGATATTCTGTAGGACAATTTGAAAATCTATATTTGAAGGAAGATGCTTGTATGCAACGTATAAACATCAAATGCTGCCATTGTGGGGACTATACCCCATTTATCACAGAGGAGAACATTGAAGTTATTCCTCAAGTTAATCTCACAAGAACCGACATGGATATTTTGGGCGATATCGCTGAGGCATTGAGGAAATTCGGTTGCTTGGGTACGTGTGATTTCTTACGCCGGGTTCAGAGTGAAGTGACCAAAATTGTAGAGTATCAGGAGGAACGGTGAACGCTAAATGATATTTGCTGAAGAGGATTTGAACTCTTTGAATGCTATTGCTGGACTATTGGCTTCATTCGGGTGTGATAGTCAGGCTGGCTGTGTGCTTTATATTCAGCATAAAATCGCAAAGACCATGGAGGCTGACGAAAGGAAATGCAGAAATGAGAAACATGTCTAAGAAAACCTGGAAACTCCGGGTTTGGAATCACATGACCGAGATGCAGAAGTTGGATATTCTGCTGAAGCATGCTAAGGTTCCGCATACTTATAAACGTCGCTGGCCAGAGATGGACAGACCGGACTGTCAGGAATATCTCCCGGGCGGACGACACGATGGTGGTGAGCAAATCACTGCATATGATGCTGCTGGAAATCGTATCTGGGATGGCATTTGGGGTTGGGGTTCCTATGGCTTTGAGCAGGGGCTTATCGAGGTGATGGGTAGGCAGGCACTTGGCCTTGATGATGCTGAGGGCTGGCTCACGGCTCGTCAGGTCACAAAGATGTGGAGGTGTAGAAATGCTGCGCAAAATCGTTGATTTCGTCAAAAAGATACTCTGGACAGAGCCGGTGGTTTCGACAGTCAACACGCTGAAAGATGCCATGCGGGATCTTGAGGTGGCCCGGAACCACTTTGAGAACTGCGATCCGGAGTTTATTACGGCTGCTATCTTCGAGCTGAACGCTGCGGAGTGCCGTCTGGATGCGGCGAGGAGGTGTGCGGTATGACAACAAACCTTTGGGAGAAGATCGGCCATATGCTGGGTTATATTCTGGCGGCAACGCTGGTTATTTGCGCATGGCTGATCATTATTGTGTTCACGCTGAAGGTGATCTGGTTCATTTTGTTCCGGATTCTGCTGTGAGGTGCGATATGATTGACTATGAAGAAGTTGTTGAGGCCATATGGAGGTACGATTGTCCTCGAATCGACATTGATGAGGATATTACGACGCTTTATGCGGATGGCAAACCCTTTGCGCAAGTTATTCACAGGGCTGACGGGTCACGCGAGGACTTGTATTTTGAGGATTACGAGCTTCAAAAAGGTACCCTGATCAAGCCGAACGCTACATTACGTGATGTGGTCGAGCTTTGCATGAATGGTGACATTAGCTACGCAGATGCTCGTGAATGGTGCATAGAGAATGATATTTCACTTGGGCAGTTCGACAGGTGGCTTTATGGCGCGCTGAGAAAGTCTGATAACCCTGCCCGGGTGGAACCGAAAGAACCGTGGCCATATCGAGTGGTGGCGGGCATAAACCGGGTGTTGGAGATTCTGCTTAACTCGATTTTGGAGGATTTTACATGAAGCGGTACACATTTTGGTTTGAGTGCACGGACAATGGTGGCGGGCATCAGGGGTTCGTGGTCAAGGCAGAAAATAAGCAGGAGGCTATCAAGAAAGGCATGGCTTTTGCGAAGAAGCATGCTTCGGGTGATATCTGTGGGGACTGGACTTGCAGATTGATACAGGAGGGCGCATTATGAATGACAATTTTGGTGCAATTACGATACTTGCTCCGAAATGCCAACAGTGTCCGAAGATGAACGCCTGCGATCATAAACAGATGGCCCATCTCGGATTCATCATCCCAACATTGGCGAATGATATTTGCAAGCCATTCGTCAATCTATGAGAAATAACTATAGAAAGGACTATTTGAAATGAAAATCGTTGAACCTAAGTACGAAATCCTCACTGATATTTCTGAGGGAGGCATTAAGGAGCTCCAGCAGATCGAGCGGGTGGCCCGGGTCTGCTACAAGAGCGAGGACAAGATCACGCTGATGGTGAGTCGGCTAAGAAGCTGGTGGGCTTTCTGGTGAAGCAGGGGCATGAGGCTATGCTGGAGCATTCGCAGCTGAGTGTGCTGTTTACCTGTGACCGTGGTGTGGCGAATGAGCTGGTGCGTCACCGCATTGCGAGCTTTGCGCAGGAGAGCACCCGGTACTGCAACTACTCGAAGGAGAAGTTTGGCGGAGAACTGACGTTTATCTGGCCTTCTTATATTCATGGCGAGCAGTATTGTGAACTGAACGATAGCGAGGTTACGATCAAGAGTTCGTTCCTTGAAGCCATGACCTATGCCGAAAAGGACTACAAGCTGATGATCGCAAACGGCATGCGTCCCGAGCAGGCTCGCTGCGTACTGCCGCTCTGCCTGAAGACCGAAATCGTGGTGACTGCCAACTACCGTGAATGGCGCAATATCTTCAAGCTGCGTACTCCTGTGGCGGCCCATCCTCAGATGAGAGAGCTCATGTGCCCGCTGCTGATGGAGCTTCAGAAGAAGATCCCGGTGGTGTTCGATGATATTTACACGTACTGGCCTGCGGATGACCAGACACGGAAGGGAAGCATGGTGAAGTGATGCGAATTGTGCTGTTCGCAAGCATTATTTTACAAGCTATCGCAATTGGAATGTCTTTTGCTGAGAGCATCGGCGAAGAAAAACAGAGAATCATCAGATATACAGGATGGTTCTTGCTTTTGATTTACATGATATTTGGTTGAGGTGATTGACTATGAAAAATCGTATTATTTGCGTCGTTGCATGTCTGATGATGCTTGTTGGCTGTGTGGTTCTGTGTAGCTGCGGCAACTATAAGGTGCTCAATAAGACGTTCACTTATACATGGGCGCAGATCAAGCTACCCGACGGGGCAATCATCGAGGGTAAGGTAGATAGCTGGACTGATTATGGAGACGAACTGTTGCGAATCACGATTGACGGTACCACATATCTGGTTCATGCAGCAAATGCTATTATGAAAACCTGAGTGGGAAAGGATGTGGTGATAAGAAATGCAGCAAAGAACGTATGATTTTCTCGCTAAGTTGAAGGTTCCCATGCTGACCTTTGGTGGGGAACTGATGGGCGAGGCTGTGGAGATGGTCGTCGATGACTTGAACTCGCACCGATTTATGTCCATGAGGGATATCGAGGCATCACTGGCAGATAAATTCAATTGCAGCCCTGGTGTTGCGGATCGCCGGATGCGGTATGCGTTGGATATGGCGGAATATCGCTCTGGTGGTGTTAATGTTGAGCTGGAGAATTTGAAGAGTACGTACGATATTAAGGTGCTGTCGCTGAAGAAATTCTTGTATGCGGCGGGGAGAAGTTTGATGACGGAGGTGAGTGTGAGTAATGACCGCGGGTGAATTTAACGAACTGGCCAAGCAGGGGAGAGTATGGGCTAAGATCGTGGCTAATTTTAGTGGTGAATACGGACTGGTTGAGAAAATTTCCGGTTTGACGAACCAGTTTGTTAGGTTTCGGTTCAAAGGTAAGAAGTGCGATACGATCATCTCGCCAGAGAATGTGATGTTTGAGATTGAGGACTAAAGTATGAAAATGGATAAAAATGTTATTTTGGTGAGGCCGCCCTGATTTACTTGACTATGGGCAGAGCACATGATATCCTTGATACATGACGAATAGGAGGTGCTTTTATGGCACGGACGGTAAAATGCCCTGGCTGTGGTGCGGATCTTACGGTGAAAGATGACAACCGGGACTTTATGTTTTGTGAGTTCTGTGGGACGAAGATTCGGCTCGATGACTATCAGGAGACGCATCGGTTTGTGGATGAAGCACGGATTCAAGAGTCCAAGGATGCGAAAGAACTTGAGCTCAAGAAGATGGAGTTTGAGGAACGGAAGAGGAAAGACCAGTCAAAGGAAGAGAATAAAGCCGTAATTATTGGAGCTGTTGGATTTGCAATTTTTATGATTATTTGCTTTCTAGGCTCAAAAGGATTTTTCTGAGTGCCCACTTCTGCCCATTTTATTTTTCGCAATTTTTGGGAATTTTCGAGAAAACGTCAAAAAAGTGACATTTTTGTGGCCAAAAACCCACTTTGTGGCCAAAAAATTTTTATAAAAATGGCCACAAATTTAACGTATTTACGTTAAAAATATGCCGTTTGGCCAAAAACCCACTTTTTTCTTTAACTTACTTAAAAAAATGAAAAAATATATATAGTAATAGAGGATAAAAAACGGGTTTTGCCATAGCGAGTTTTTACTTGTAAATGCGCGCCCAAGGGTGTATCATAGAACCATAGTGTACGAACGTAACGCTTCTGATTCTACGAGGTGAAAACCATGAGCTACATGGATGAGCTGGCAAGAAAATGGCGCGAACACGACCGCTCTTTTGAAGGGCGAGATGTTCTTCCGAATGGCGATGAGGTTTGGACTTATACCACACTAGAACTTGGTCTTCCAGTATTATGGCTGAAACACCCGGATGGCTCATTTGAGTATCGAGTGATTCACACTCCAGGTTATGATCAGGATACCGGTGAGCATTGGTGCTGGGAGTGCCACAAGATGCTTGCACATTGCGGCGACATCTGGAAATGCAATCAATGCGGTAATGAGATTGAAAATCAAGATATTGATATCCTCTCATCGCCGACAGAAGAAGCCAGTTATCCAGATGATAATCTTGAGCCTGAGTCGGAATGGTTAGATTGATATTTGCATTTTATGCCTCTGCGCGAAAAACGCAGGGGCTTTTTCTTTTTCTCTGAAAATTCCTAAAAATTCACATTTTTTCCTAAAAACTCACGCGAGAAAAACATCCCCTTTTATGGGGGAATAGAATGCGTCTCAGGATGCACTATTCCTCTTATTTTGGAGGTTGTATCATGCTCGAAAACAAATTCAAGACAGGATTGATAAGGGAACTGAAAGAACGCTTTCCCGGCTGCATGGTTGTCCATCTTGATCCAAACGAGATTCAGGGAATCCCCGATCTCTTGGTTCTCTACGGCACAACATGGGGCGCATTGGAGGGCAAGAAGTCAGCGAGTGCATCTCATCGTCCAAATCAGGACTATTACGTTCAGCAGATGGACGAGATGAGTTTTGCGGCCTTTATCTATCCCGAAAACAAGGAGGAAGTTCTTAATGAACTGGCGAGATCATTCGAGGCTCACGGGGAAACATGCCCTCCTCGGAGCAAGTAACTACCATTGGTTGAACTATGACGCAGATAGATTGACCAATGCAGTTCTTAATTACCAGGCGAAGGAACGGGGAACACGGCTGCATGCATTCGCAGCAGAGTGCATTGATCTGAAGCAAAACTACCGAAGAACAAGAAAACCCTTAATACCTACGTGAACGATGCCATTGGTTTCCGCATGGATACCGAGCAGGTGCTGTATTACAGTGACAACTGCTATGGAACTGCGGATGCCATTTCGTTCAACGATGGGTTCCTTCGCATTCACGACTTAAAAACCGGAGCTGTTCCTGCACATATGGAGCAGCTCTATATTTATGCCGCTCTGTTCTGCCTGGAGTACGGATACCACCCGAAAGATATTCGGATGGAGCTCCGCATCTACCAGAACGATGAAGTTTGGGTCGAGAATCCTACTGAAGAGGAAATCAACCCCATCATCGCTAAAATCAAAGAGTTCGACCCGATCATCACCGATATTTTGTTAGGAGTGGCAGCATGAATCCGATTGAAAAAGACCTCCGTTCTTATTTTGGCATCACTTCCGAAAGCAATATCCTGGAACACTACGGCACCAAGCGGCATTCTGGTCGCTATCCTTGGGGTTCTGGCGACAATCCGTATCAGCATTCCGGCGATTTCCTGTCTCGCATTGATGTTCTGAAGAAGAAGGGATTGTCTGAGAAAGATATTCTGGAGAGCATTAACGACTCTCTTCCGAAAGAGTATCAGATGAGCCTGTCTGAGTTCCGTGTGGCAAAGCGAACTGCCATTCATGAGCGGAAAACCTCAGAATATGAGCAGATCCATAAGCTGAAAGACGAAGATCACCTTGGTTGGACTGAAATTGCCAACCAACTTGGCATGAGCGAATCAAGTGTTCGATCCAAATATGCCGGAAATGCAGACAAAAAAGCGCAGCGTGCAAAAAACATCGCCGAAACTCTGAAAAAAGAAGTCGATAAAAAGGGAATGATCGATGTTTCGGAGGGCGCAAACTTTGCGTTGGGCGTAACTGATACTGAACTTCAGGATGCAGTATATACGTTAGAGGCCGAATACGGTTATAAGCGTTATGGCGTAGGCATTAAGCAACCGACAAACAATCGCCAGCAGACCAATATCATGGTGCTTGCGAAACCAGAGTTCGATCAGAAGTATGCCTACAATCATCAGGAACAGATCGATTCACTTGGCGATTATCATACAGATGATGGCGGCGACACTTTTACGAAGCTTCAGCGCCCCTCCAGTCTGGACTCCAGTCGTGTTGCGATTCGTTACGGCGACGAAGGCGGCTGGATAAAGACGGCGTTATGGAGATTCGCCGTGGGGTTCCTGACCTTGATCTCGGCAAGAGCCATTATGCGCAGGTTCGCATCCTTGTTGACGGCGACCATTATCTGAAGGGCATGGCAGTCTATTCTGACGATCTGCCGGATGGTGTGGACGTTATGTTCAACACCAATAAGCCTTCTGGCACGCCCAAGATGAAGGTCCTTAAAGAAGCAAAAGCTGATCCTGACAATCCGTTTGGCGCAGCTATCAAGCCAACGGCCAGAGTATGTATATCGGTGATGACGGCAAAGAGCACCTCTCACCGATCAACAAGCTGAAGGAGGAGGGCGACTGGGACACGATGTCTCGGAATGTCTCTTCTCAGTTCCTTTCCAAGCAGCCCAAGAAGCTGATCGAGAACCAGCTTAACCTTACTGTTGCGGATTATAAAGCCCAATATGATGAAATCATGCGGTACGATAATCCTACGGTCAAGAAGAAACTGCTCAATGATTTTGCTGATACGGTTGAGGGAACATCCATGACCCTGAAGGCATCTGCTTTCCCGGGCCAGTCCACGAAGGTTATCCTGCCGATCAATAAGATTAAGGAGACAGAGGCTTACTGCCCCACCTATGAGAATGGCACCAGGCTTGCACTGATCCGTTATCCCCATGCAGGTACCTTTGAGATTCCCATCGTGACTGTCAACAACAAGAATGTCAGCGGCAAGCGGAATCTCGGTGCAATTCAGGATGCAATCGGCATCAATGCGAAGGTTGCAGAGCGGCTTTCGGGCGCAGACTTCATGGTGACACGGTTATGGCGATTCCTATTACCGACAAGTCAACATCAAGTCCACCCGTGCATTGAAAGCACTGAAAGGGTTCGATCCCAAGACAGCTTATGCAGTTCCTGAAGGCAATCCGAACAATGTCAGGCTGATGAAGAAAGAAGACAAGCAGCGCGAAATGGGCGTGATCTCCAATCTCATCACTGATATGACACTGCGTGGTGCCGACGAGGATGAGCTTGCGCGTGCAGTTAAGCACTCCATGGTCGTTATCGATGCTGAAAAGCATAAGTTGGACTACAAGCGGTCTGAGCAGGAGAATGGCATTCCCGAGCTGAAGCAGAAGTGGCAGATTCGTGTGGATGAGGAAGGCGCTATACACTATGGTGGCGCATCCACGCTCTTGTCTCGCCGTAAGCAGACGGTTCGTGTGCCCGAGCGCCGTGGTAGTATTCGAGTCGATAAGGAAACTGGTGAATACATCTACAAAGAAAGTGGACGTACCTTCGTTGACCCTAAGACGGGTAAGGAACGTAAGGCCGAGGACACAGTCAGCCTGATCTCCGAAACAAAGGATGCACGTACGCTGTCTTCTGGCACCATCCAAGAGAACCTGTATGCGGACTTCTCCAACAAGCTGAAGGCCATGGCTAACCAAGCGCGCAAAGAGGCGGCCAATATGAAGGGACTTGAATACAGTCCTTCTGCCGCCAAGACCTATGCGCCTGAGGTTGCTTCTCTGAAAGAAAAGTATAACAATATGATCGCTAACAAGCCTAAAGAGCGCAAAGCAATGCTGATTGCGAACGCGAATATTAAGGCGAAGATTCAGGAACAGGGGCTTGATCCCAACATTTCGGAAGATAAGAAGGTAATCAAGAAGATCTCCTCTGTCGAGATGCAGCGTGCTCGCGATTCTGTTGGTGCAAGCGGACGCAAGTCAAAGGTTACCTTCACGGACAGAGAGTGGGAAGCTGTTCAGGCTGGCGCAATTTCCGACAATATGTTGACGAAATTCCTTAATTCGTCTGATTCTGACGAAATTGTAAAACGTGCAATGCCGAAAAATGTTACTGCTATGACTTCTGCAAAGATGTCCAAAGCAAACGCAATGTTGAGAAGCGGTTATTCTTATGCTGAAATCGCCAAGGCCTGCGGTGTTCCGGAGTCCACGGTTTACAGCGCGCTCAACAAATAACAATCAATTAAGAAAGAGGCTTTGAATAATGGTTCGATGCTTTCTCACCACCTTTGACAACCCGTACAGTCCGTACGAGGAGTTCGAGAAGTGGTATCAGTATGATATCGAGCACGGCTACAACTCTTCCGGGTTGCTTATGAGGATCGCCGAGACCTCCTCACAGTTCACGGACAACGAAAATGCCTATGAAATTGAGAAGGCAATCGACAAGATCGTTGCTGCCGACCCGATAAACATCTACAAGAAGCTCAAGATCACCGTGTCTGACGGGGACACGCTCGGCCAAACCGCGTAAACCATAGGGAGGGGGTCTCAAAATCGACACCCCCTCTCAAATCGCGCCGGTCTTTGATATTTCCCCGGAGGGAAAATTGATATTTGGGCTTTAAGAAGAAAAAACGCCAGTATCCACGTGGTGTGTAGGTACTGACGTTTTTACATTTTATACGGTTCGATCTAACTCCAGCTTTTTGCACTTATCTGCAATCCACAGGAGAGTCTTCGTAATATTCTCCAAGATCTCTTCACGAGATACAGGAGCAAATTTGACCTTGGTAAAGTCATCGTAAGTGACTTTATCAATCCGAATTATATCGTCCATTCTATATCACCACCTTTCTTAGTAGAATGAACGATTCAAATGAGTTGCAGGTCAACCTCCGAGATAAGTATAAGTGCATTTGTATGCGCAGTCAAGTCGAAACGGGACATAATCGCCGAGGTTCTGGGGTGTAGACCGGGGCTTCGGCGGTTTTTGCAAGGGTTCATGGGAGTAGTATCCTCCTATATGTTTGGGTTCAGGGCTTTCGTGATGTTCAACCTCCATTGGGCATGATCTGCTTTTTCTTCTCCTTTCAAATGAGACAGGCTTAACTGGTACTACTGCGGCTCCCATGAACCCTTGCAAAAGCAAAATAACAATGTGAAACGAGGTTATTGCAATGAAACCTAAGAAGTCTGCTCCGGGTGAAATGTCGGCTGCAACTTCGCGGCCTGCAAGCACCCCGGAAGCACAAGAAAACTATATGATCAATCTGGCGATGAAGCTGGTTGAGAAAAGACTGCTAGAAGGCACGGCATCCAGCGCTGAGACGACCCATTTTCTTAAGCTGGCGACTTCCAAGAACGAGTTGGAGAAAACAAAGCTAGAAGAGGAAAACAAACTGTTGCGGGCAAAGACCGAGACGCTACAGAATGCAAAACACTCCGAGGAGATGTACGGGAAGGTCATTGCTGCTATGAGGAATACAATGGCCTGGGAGAGGATGACGAGTATGACTTTAACTGAATTGGCATTTACGATCTTCTGGCTCGTAATAATCATTTTTGGCTCGGTGTTTTTTGCAGAGTGGGCAGAGAAACACACGCAGAGTTATGCAATGGAACTCTTTGCACACTTTGGGATGCCTGCACTGCTATGGTGCGGAATGCTGATTCTGTATGCGGCATTACAGCAGAAGGGTCTGCTGAGGTGAGCTAATGAAATGATGGGCTATAAGACGGCGTTAGCTGTGCTGTGGTTTGCGGCTTTTACAATCTTTATGCTGGCGGTGTATTTCGGAAAGCACCCCGAAAATGCTGTAAGTACGACTATGCTGTATGTTTTGGGGATGCTGTCTGGAATTATTGCGCTCTGCGAGATACTGGAGCTGTTTGTATGAAGAGCTATACAGAGTTATGCAGCCTGTCGACCTACGAGGAGAGGCTGGAGTATTTACAGCTGCACGGGGAAGTGGGGAGAGACACCTTTGGGTTTGACCGATGGCTGAACCAGGACTTCTACCAATCGAGAGAGTGGCGGCAGTTCAGGGACAGGATCATTGCCCGGGACATGGGATGCGACCTGGGGTGCAAAGACCACCCGATCACGGACTGGGTGCTGCGTGATGGAAGGCCGATCCGACCGAAGATCTCGATCCACCACATAAACCCCATAACAAAAAATGACGTTCTCCAGCACAGCGAGAAGCTGCTTGACCCGGAGAACGCCATTTGTGTTTCGGCGGCAACGCACAAGGCAATCCATTACGGCACCGGTCAAAATAAGAATATGCTGGATGGTGAACGGAAGCCGGGCGACACCTGCCCATGGAGGAAATAAAAATGAGCGCTTATATTTATCACCATCATCAAGGGCCAAAAGTGGGGCGTGCGCCGGTTCCAGAACCCGGATGGAACATTGACGAGTGCGGGGAAAGCGCGGAAGCGTGCCATGGATGTAAACAAAAACATGGATGCTGTAAACGAAATTGTAAAAACAATGTCGCGAAAAGACAAAGAACTCCTCAACCTTGATGGGGATGTTTATCAGGAAAGAGCCGAGGATGGGTATGCATACGTAAAACGCTTTGTTGAAAAATCAGGGGATGTGCCTATTTCTTTTTTTGACATCATTGGCGATGAAAAGGAGTAGCGGTCTCTATTGGAACGAGAGCTGGAAGTAAGTATCGGAACAAGGGCTATTGCTCAAAAGTAGCCGAAAAAGGCATGAAATGGCTGGACGCACATAAAGACGAATACGACCAAATTGTCTGGTGGGCCAGAAAAGATAATGCTGGATCTATAAAAATTGCCGAGAAATCCGGATTTAAGTTGGACGAATCGTCGGTACTCCCTGATGATCCATGGGTTAAGTATCAGTATAAATAAGGAAAAATCAAGATGGAAAGCATCCTGACAAGTGTGAAAAGCTGCTTGATCCGGAGAACGCCATTTGTGTTTCGGCGGCAACGCACAAGGTGATCCATTATGGAACGGGAAAGGGCCCGAAGCTGCCGGACGGAGAAAGAAGACCGGGCGACACCTGCCCATGGAGGAAATGAGTATGTACCAGAAAAAAGCATTTAACCGGAGAGAGCAGGACTACGCATGGGGCTGCGGCGGAAGCTGGAAGAGGCGGAGGCGATGCTCCAGCACCTTGCACCGAGCCGCGCGAGAAGCCTGGCGCTGACCAAGCTGGACGAAGCACTGCTCTGGGCGAACGTGGGCATTGCGGAAGCCGGAATCCAGCAGGCTATACGGTTGCGCCGCGGAATAAGGGCTTTGACTTTGACGATGCTCTGGCGACAAATGTGGATGGGCAGCAGGTGCGGGCAGTACGGGCCAGGGATATCACGTTTGATGGGATGAAGATTGTCCCGCGGATGGATGAGAATCATGCTGTGACCGCACAAAACGCTGCTCCGAGTGCTGGGGGAGACCTCGTTTTGCTGAAGCCTGGTCAAGTGGCGATTGATGCGGAGAGGCTGGCCAAGCTGGTCGAGGAGAGTGCACAGAAAGAAGCGGCCATGGGCAAGGACGGCGCGCCCCACCATCTGGCCGAACTGGAACTACTGGCGAGGGCTCAGAAGGACTGGTACTACGCATGATGAGTTACATTATGGGCGACGACAGCGATGCGAGGAGGAATCAAAATGAATTCGATCCTGACGAGCGTGAAGAAACTGCTGGGCATTGCCGAGGAGTGCACCGACTTTGATACGGACATCATCATGTACATCAACATGGCGCTGTTTGCACTGGTGCAGATGGGCGTAGGGCCCGGCGAAGGGTACGCCATTTCCGGGAAAGAAAACGAATGGACGGGATTTGTTGCCGACCCGGTGAAGGTGGAAGCTGTGAAGGCTTACGTGGCCGTGAAGGTACGGCTGTTGGGCTTTGACCCGCCCCAGAGCAGCACCACCATGGAAGCGCTGAAGAATACCGCCTCCGAGATGGAATGGCGGCTGAACGTGGAGCATGACAACACATGGGACGGACAGTAGCAGCGCGATGGGTGGAGCACTGGATGGAAACACCGGAGAAAAAGGACTGGTTTGGGCGGGCAACGCAGGATATCTGCAACGGATGCGCCAGACAGGGAACCTGTGAATGCCCGGATGATATCCGATGCTTTTACACCCTGGACAAGCCCTTTTACCGACCCAAAGCCTGAACGAGTGAAACGGAGCAAGACGAGGAACCAAAAATGGCATTATCGAACACGGCCACGCCGATCTACTACGCCGTTTTCGGGAGGCCGTTATGCGGGGTGAAATCCCGGTTTGCCGGGAAATTGCCATGGAGATGGAGCGGATCGACGACCTGATCGCCAACCCGGGCATCTACTATGACGACAAGGCAGTGAACGGCTTTATCTCCTTTTGCGAGGATGAGCTGACCCTGACCGACGGCACCGACGTGAAGCTGCTGGACAGTTTCAAGTTATGGGCTGAAGAGATCTTTGGATGGTACTACTTTGTAGAACGAAGCGTCTTTGTGCCGAACGAGCGCGGAGGCGGCGGGCACTACGAGACCCGGCGGCTAAAAAAGCGGCTGGTGACAAAGCAGTACCTCATCATTACTCGATCGGCCGCGAAGACCATGTATCTGGAGTTTTTGCAGGCCTACTTTCTGACGGCATACACCACCACGACCCAGCAGCTGACCACCGCCCCGACCATGAAACAGGCCGAGGAGGTGCTGGCACCCTTCCGCACCGCATTGGCGCGGGCAAAGGGGCCGGTGTTCCAGTTTATGACCGAGGGCAGCCTGCAAAACACCACCGGCTCCAAGGCAGACCGGGTGAAGATGCTTCCACCAAGAAGGGCATCGAGAACTTTTTGACCAACAGCCTTCTGGAAGTGCGCCCGATGACCATTGAGAAGCTGCAAGGACGGCGTGACACTGTGGCGACCGTGGACGAGTGGCTCTCCTGCGACATCCGGGAAGACCCCATTGGTGCCATTGAACAGGGCGCAGCCAAGAACGAGAATTACCTCATCGTGGCGGCTTCCTCCGAGGGCACGGTGCGCAACGGCTGCGGCGATGACATCAAAATGGAGTTGATGAGCATCCTGAAAGGGGAGTACGTCAACCCACATGTGTCCATCTGGTACTACAAGCTGGATTCCATTGAGGAAGTGGGCCAGCCGGAGATGTGGCTGAAGGCCAACCCGAACCTGGGTAAGACCGTGAGCTACGAGACCTACCAGTGGACGTGGAACGTGCGGAGAAATCTCCCAGCGCCCGGAACGATATTCTGCCAAGCGCTTCAACCTGCCTATGGAGGCTACACCTATTTCTTCCCTTACGAAGAGACCCTGTGCCACAGGAAGAGAAGCTTCTGGCAGATGCCCTGTGCCATGGGCGCGGACCTTTCCATGGGCGACGACTTCTGCGCCTTTACTTTCCTGTTTCCGCTGTCCAACGGATATTTCGGGGTCAAGACGCGGGACTACATCACATCCTACACCCTCAGTCAGCTTCCGGCTTCGAGACGGCAGCAGTATGAGGAGTTTATGCGGGAAGGGACCCTGTTCGTGTTTGACGGCACGGTCCTGGACATGATGCAGGTATACGACGACCTGGACAACTTTATCATGGAAAACGAGTACGACGTGCGGGCCTTTGGCTACGACCCCTACAACGCGCAGGAATTCGTGAAGCGCTGGGGCGATGAAAACAGCACCTTTGGTGTTGTGAAAGTGATCCAGGGTGCAAAGACCGAAAGCGTGCCGCTGGGTGAGCTGAAAAGCTGAGCGAACAGCGGAAACTGCTGTTTGACGAGCAGCTGATGCAATTTGCCATGGGCAACTGTATTACGCTGGTGGACACCAACGGCAACCGGAAGCTCTACAAGCAGCGGCAGGATCAGAAGATCGATGCCGTGGCTGCCATGATGGACGCTTACGTGGCATGGAAACAGAACCGGGATGCGTTTGAATAAAACGGAACCGCCAGCGTATTACGGAACGGAATGTAGTACACTGGCGGTTTCTTGTTTTTTAGATCTTTTGATAAACACTTCCGTCAGAACGGAGGTAGAGTTCAGATGGCTCGGAGGGCTTGTCCAGTGCTTCTTCAATAAACGCAAGAAGCGGAGTCTCCGATTGCGAATTCAGAGTGTCGTACAGTTTCAGAACTTTATGTTCGCTCTGTGATACATCGCCTTTCAGCAGACCCTTTTTCTTACTTTCAAGGTCCTTGCTGATCCTGTCGGAGAATTTTGTTATGGCACTGATCATGCGGTTCTGCGTCAGTGCAAACAGAGGCTTTGCATCCGCGCTGATATTTGCAAGATAGGATTGGTTCCAGTTTTGCGAATAATACGCTTCCATGATCGTGCTGATGGCGTAAAGCTGCGAGGCGAGATCAATTCCTTGTTTGTTCTGCAATACAGTTTTTGCTTGATTTTCGTTGGACTTTGCAGCAGCAGAACTCTCCAGCTGCTCTGTGTAAAATTCTATGTCCGCAACCGCTTTGATTTTTGCTCGCTGAAGATTCCCAATCGTAGCTATGCGCTGCGGTTCACTGAGCATGATAGTTGCGTAATTTGCGAGCGCATATTTTACGAAGGTAAGCTCCGACAGCAGCTCAGTACGCTTGGATGCCTGAAGGAATGCCAGAAGGTCGTCCAGCTTCCGGTTGACCTCTGTCAGCTTGGAGCTGATATCTGCAAGAAAATACTGGCCGGTTGCAAAAGATGCTACACTGAACATCTGGAAGGCGGCAACTGCTGCGGGATTGACCTTATACAGAGATGCACTTCCGGCAAAACTGCCTGCTGCGTCTATCATTGTGGTGGACTGACCGCCCTGATGGAGGTTCATTAAAGTCCCCTGAATGCCCTTCGGAAAACGGATAACATACAGATTGGATGCCGTGTCAGCCGCAAGCTGCGCAGGAACCAGCTGTAGAAGGGTGTTTGCTGTAATGCCAGCCTGCTCCGGAAAATCAATCTTCCGAAAGCGGGATGTATCGCCCAAATCAAAAGAAACATCGCTGGTTGTCACTTCGCAGTTCAGATTCTGAGTGGGAAACAGCTCGTAGTTGGCCATAGCAGGAAGCCTCCTCATATTTTGTAAGTCTATCATACCGCAGGAAGCAGTTGTTTGCAACAAATTTTGTGAAAGGAACGCAGAATGCACGAATATACCAACATCTGGAGATGGAGAAATCCAGATGAGCTTTATCACTATGGCATTAAAGGTATGAAATGGGGAGTCCGGCGGACAAAAGAGCAACTCGCACATGACCGGTATTCAATCGAAGCGAGAGCTGCCCGGAAATTCAGAAAATCGTTTTATACTTCAAATGGTGTCCTTGTGAAAGGTCTATCGATTCATGCACTGGATCGTACCCAAGACCCCACCAGGCAGGTGACTCTGGAAGGATTGCTGGATGCGTTGCAAAAGCCGCTAAACTCTGATACAATAAAGGTGCGGTATAATGAGAAGGGACAGCCTAGTCAACGGTTTATTGGTCAGCACGCTACGGTAAACGTAAACCCCGAAAATGGCTGTGTCACGACTGTCTGGAAAACAGGGCATGATGTAATCCGAAAATACACTAAGAGGTGATCCATGATGCTTACCGAGAAACAGATCGATTTTTTGAAAAGTCTGGGGCTTGATTACGATTATACCAAAATCGATAATTTTTCCGATGAGTGGGCCGAAATCGAAGAACGAGTCGGCGATGAACTGGAATATCGGGGGCTGGATGACAATTACTTTCCAAACGAGATAGGAACGATGTGCGAATCTATTTTAGACATCATTCCGTAATACGGTACATCTGAACGCATCAGCTTAATTGCTGGTGCGTTTTTTGTTTGTGAGGAGGTGAACATTATGGTATACAGAGATGAACTTTATCATTGGGGCATCAAGGGCATGAAATGGGGCGTGCGACGATACCAGAACAAGGATGGTACGCTTACTTCTGAAGGAAAGAAACACTATAGTCAAGATCACGAGGACTATACACGAGCACATACAAAGAAAAGTGTCCGTGAAATGAGTGACAGTGAACTGAATGCTCGAATCAATCGATTGCAGAAAGAGCAACAGTATGAACGGCTTACTGCTTCTCCCAGCAAGCTACAGAAAGCCATTAAAATTGCCGGAGCAACTGCCACGGCGCTTGGGACTGTTACAACGCTTTATAATAATGGTTCTAACGCGATGAAGCTCGGTAAGAGTATTGTTGAATCTGGGGCGTTTAAGAACGCTGTTGTTGGATGCGCACTGACCGCAACGATGAAGGCACATGGTGCGTAAGGAGGAAAAAATGCAAGTTTATAAAGATGAGCTGTATCATCATGGCATCAAGGGCATGAAGTGGGGTGTACGGCGTTACCAGAACCTGATGGTACTTTAACTGCGGCGGGAAAGAAAAAATATGGCGACCCTGATCGTAAGCTTACAAGTTATCAAAAACAATGTATCGAATGGACTATGGCGTTAAAGGCGCAAACCGAATCGAAAAGGATTATTCCAAGGGAATGGATAAAAAGACCGCTGTGGAGAGAGAAAAGAAGCGAATTGCACGAGGAAAGGCTGTTTCAAGAGCGGTAGCAAGCGTATATGTCTATGACTATCTGACTGGAGGTAAAGTTAGTTCGGCTGCTAAAAATGCGGCCAAACATGCCGTAGCAAGGGCGATCACAAATATGGCGGCGGAAAAAGCGTATAAGAACGAAACGAGAGGCCGTATGTACGCTCAATACACAGAAGTGTAAGCCGGAGGGAATCAAAATGACATCACAAACCTTTGGCTCCAGACTAAGACACGCCTGGAATGCGTTTTTGAACCGTGATTCCCCCCGGAAGAAGCGGCGAAGGATACAGCTACCGGCCTGACCGGGTAAGGCTGAACCGAAGCAATGACCGGACGATCATGACGGCCATCAACACCCGCATTGCAATGGACGCTGCGGCAATTACCATCAATCATGTAAGGCTCGATGAAAACGGACGCTACGACGAAACCGTTGATTCGGGCCTTAATTCTTGCCTGAACCTTTCCGGCAATAAGGACCAGACGGGCCGGGCACTGCGATATGACATGTTCCTTTCCATGCTGGACGAGGGATGCATTGCGCTGGTGCCAATTGACGTGGACTACGACGGGAAGACCGGTAAGACCCGGATCGAATCCATGCGGGTGGGAAGGGTGCTGGAATGGTACCCGGACGACGTGCGGCTGGAAGTGTACAACGACCGGACCGGACGGAAAGAGGAGATCACCCTGCCGAAGACACAGGTGGCCCTGGTGGAGAACCCGTTCTATGCCGTGATGAACGAGCCCAACGGCACGGTGCAGCGCCTGATTCGGAAGCTGAACCTGATGGACGTGATCGACGAGCAGGTGGGCAGCGGCAAGCTCGACCTGATCATCCAGCTGCCCTACGTTGTGAAGGGTGAGACCAGGAAGAAACAGGCCGAAGAACGGCGGGCACAGATCGAACAGC
>ENA-OQIR01000356-OQIR01000356.1-human-gut-metagenome-genome-assembly--contig:-NODE-356-length-20733-cov-3.040328_pt1 | contig 20733 bp, 29 predicted proteins | sample MGYA00242580_ERZ504745 | MGnify/ENA primary metagenome ERZ504745 (study PRJEB26092, sample SAMD00036214) | human gut metagenome | host: Homo sapiens | study: EMG produced TPA metagenomics assembly of... | reverse complement strand
CTTCCGGCGGCGCGCCCCGCACCGCGCCGCACAGGCGTTGGTACAGATCCGCGCGTTTGAGCTCCAGATTGCGCACGTGTCGGGGTGCCTCGCATACGAGGCTTGGAATATGGCGGATTCGAGGAAACCGACCGGACTCTCGGACAGCCACACGCCGGCCGTGCTCTGCACGTATCCGCGGATGCCGACCGTGAACCACTGGTCGAGCAGCCAGAACTCGCCCAGGTCGCGCGCCATGCGCTGGAAGGCGCCGGGAACGTTGCACGCGTTCTCCCACACCCCGACCCACCGGTCGAGGTAGCGTCCGCTGATCCGCGGCGTCCTCGGCGGATCGATCTCCCTGAGATGCGCGAACCCCAGATGACCGTCCCTCATCATCCTCGCCATCATGGTGTCCTCCCTGTCGCGTGCGGTACGTTCCGGTGGGTAGTGCCGGCGGGTCGGGTCAGCATGGTACGGGTTGTCCCATCGGTCGACGATCGCCTCCGCGTCCGGATCCTCCCGCCCATCCGCGTAATCGGCGTTGAATCCCGTCCAGACGGGGATATGACGCCTTCAACGGGCCGAGATCGAGAATCAGCACGCTCATGTCGCCCATGGTATCCCTTTCCGCGCCTCAACGGTCAAACGCGTTGAGAACGATGCTGGCAAGACTCCACAGGAACACGACGACACCCGCTCGACCATCGGATACGCGTCGGCCATGATCGCGGGCATCCACCCCGCCTCGCGGACCATCAGGCCGATCGCGTAGGCGAACGCAAGGCAGTATCCGGGCAGTAGGCGAAACGCCCGCCACGGCATGCCCATACACGTTCGCGGCCTCGAACGGGAGCGCGACACCGACCCCGACTGCGAACACGGCCAAAGGCGTCCACCATGGGAGGGCCAGCACGCCCAGGCCCATGAGGATCGCGACGACGGCGAATGCTCCCGCGCCGGCGATCATGCCGGTTGTCGTCGTGGATGTCGATACTCACCGATTCGGCCGGGAAGGCAAACCGGTAGTCGACACGTGCATGATTGCAGCCCAACCGTCCGCGCCGACGCATACTCTGAAAACAATAGAGTCGTGGCACACAATTAGGAGATTCAATGCGTTTCGTCGTCGAAGGCATCGGGAAAATCGGACGGGCCGAGATACTCCTGGATGGCATCACCCTGATCGTCGGAGAGAACAACACCGGTAAGTCAACCATCGGGAAGGCGTTGTTCGCCCATGTGAATTCCGTTTGCGGGTTTAGCAGAAGAATGAAAGCCACATACCGCAACGAGCTGTCCCATATATTGTTCTACCACGCCATTATGGAGTACCGGGATATCATCGGATTCGTCCATGATCTGATCGACGAATGATAGATGTGCTGCCCGGAAAGGAACTCAATCCATCCTCCCTTGCGCGATGGATAAAACATCTTGTGGACGGCGGCGGCATGTCCGCGGACGACTATGAGACCGAAAGGGTGGAGAAATACCTGAAGTGGCTGTCCGGCCGCTCCAGGCAGGCGATTTCATTCAGGGGCAGATCTGCAAGCTTTTCGGGATCGAACGCGATCAATGGGAACAGATGTTCCTGTCGGACGACCTGAATGCCGTATTCGCCAACCAGCCGCAATCGTTACTTCCGGGTGCATTGTCGCTTTCGACATTTCTGGAAGACAACGGGAAGCCGGTCGAAGACGGGGAATTGGACGCTTTGTTCCTAGATGATGTGGAGACGTTCCCCTCGCTGATGTCCTCCATCGATGAAAATGAGGATGGGTTCCGCCGTTCCTCCACGAAATACGTGACGCGCGAGAATCGACAGGTGATCGCAACCCATCGTTCATCCCGCCCGTTGTCGGAGAACGACAATCGTCTTCTCGCCATGCTCGACGAAATCTACGCCGGAACCGTGGAACGCCAACCCGGCAAGACTTCAATTCTTCATGAGACGTTTAAAACCACGGAAGAGCTTGGCGTTTCCACCAGCTCGATGGGTGTACGGCCCATTCTTCTGTCGAAGCATCTTATTGCCCGGAACATCGCCGACGGGAGACTCGTCCTGATTCTCGACGAACCAGAGGTGCATCTGCACCCTGCATGGCAGGTGGCGTACGCCCGTGTGCTTTCAGCCATGTCCGAACTGCTGGGCGTCCGTATTCTCATCACAACGCATTCGCCATACTTCATGAAGGCCATGCTGATCAACGGCAACCGTCAAATTCGCTGCTATGGTACCGACGTCGATGAAAACGGAAGAGTCTCCCTTGAACTTCTGGATAAAGACGGGGTCGCGGACAGGTACGAGTCCATGATCGTCCCCTTCGACGAATTGGCGGCCGAACAGCTTGAGGCCGAATCATGAGCAGGAACATCGCTGAAAGCCTGTTGTCGAAGGACCAGTTCGAACCGGCATATGAAGGGAATCTCATCCAAACATGCGAACAATTGAGTAGAAGCGATCCCGGCGATTCCGAAACGGCTCTCGTGAGAGCGCAGCTGCCTGCCATCGACGGGGATGCGATGGCGGACGTTTTCGCAGCCAGATGGGCGGGGGCCGATCGGCGCAATCTTTGCAGTGTGGATGCGATCATCCAATGCAAGTGCGGATCCGACGACTCCTGTCTCGTGCTTGCGGAATTCAAAAACCGCAGGGTGGGGACCGTGGAACGGAAAACCCACCCTGCATCGAGCGGAAAACCCCGTGTCGATTCAAAATTCGTCTTCGACAATGAGGGAGGCTATGACGGAACAAAAGAGGATTTCGGTTTATCCATCCGCAGGAAAATCCTGGAGACCATGCTTATGCTTCTTCTTGAAGATGTGTCCGGAATAAGAACGAATCCGGGAAAACGCCGTGCGATGATAGTCGTGGACGCCAAGGCGAACGGAATACGTGAAAGCGATCGAGCCAGAGGCAGCTTCGAGGTCCTGAAGGAATACAAGGGGATAGTGTTCGACAGTATCAGAGTCGTCACGGCAAAAACTTTCGACGAATGGGCCGAACGCAATACTCCGACTTTCTCGAGTGCTGACTCATCGCAGGCCGTCCACATGTAACACCCACGACGCGCCGTTGACGGCGTATTCGTTCCTTGACTCGGATACGCGCGACATCGACCGTTTCAACCGTCTGAATGAACGGTGGATCGGCGTTATCGACGACCTGACGGGATTGTGCAACGGTCGTTCCCGGAACGAGGCGTTGGAGCGGGCCGTCGGCGAATACGATACGCTCCGCGCCAGGCTAGTTACCGTGAATGAGACCGTGAACCGGCGGACCGCTGTACAGGCTTCAGGTTGCTGGGCGGCATGCTGGCCGTGTCGGGCATCGGCCAGTTCGTCATGAGCCTGGTCGACCCCTCATTCCGGCGTGGTGCAGAATATGCGGTGTCGTGTCCGCGATAATCGTGGTCGCCGCCATGGCCATCCCGGCTAGGGTATAGAGGCTGACCATACCGTGGTGACGATCAGGATTACGTAAACCCGATAATGGCGCGTATGACGGCTTCCTGCGCCGGTATGCATTGGTGGCGGGAAACGATCTCAGACAATGCTTCATATATTGATAGGAGACGAAGGCGATCCACGCGCCTCCGGCGATGTATCCGCCGACGTATATCAGTTTTGAGGGGTTCTTTGATCGACTCGGTCGCGCCATCCGCCCGGAACGTCTCGTCCCAAGGAGGACGGAACCCGCGCATGAGGGAAACGGGAGCGCGTCCGTATCGCATGCCCCGGGGCGGAGGTCCGTAGTACATCGCCCCTGACCGCCCCTGGATGCGGAAAAGCCCGCCGTTCCAATGCCGCGTAAGCGGCGGAACGACGGGGTTTTCTTGGTCGGACCAGCGGGATTTGAACCCGCGACCCCTTGACCCCCAGTCAAGTGCGCTACCAAACTGCGCTATGGTCCGAACGGTGCGAAAAGCACCGAATATGAAACATAGCATAATCTCTACGGTTTTTCAAACACATCGTGTCGGAAAGCGAGTCGCATCCATTCCGGAGAGTTTGGCTTCGGATATTTGAGGGTTTTCCGGCAATTGCTCCACCGGAAGTTCATGTTGGTTCTGTGTCTAAATGCCCCCGATTTTGGCGGAATGTCGTATTATGGCATAAGCGCATCGAATAACAACGCCCGTTCGAAAGGGAGAGACATTGACTGAGGACGTATTCGAATACTCTGCCGCGAAGATGCGGAAGCACGGAATGACCGACATGGCCATCGCCCAGTTCCGTCGTCTGTACGAGGTCTGGCGCAATGAGGAGGCCAGCAGTTGGATTCGTGAGGACGAGGTCGAACCGCTCGTCAGCGTTCCCAGCTCCATGACGTGTATGAGACCATCAATCACGACAAGGCCGTTGACGCGTTCGCCAAAACGGCGTTCCTGAAGCTTAACGGCGGTCTTGGCACTTCGATGGGACTCGATTGCGCCAAGTCGCTGCTGCCGGTACGTCGCCACAAGGCACGGCAGATGCGTTTCATCGACATCATCATCGGACAGGTGTTGACCGCGCGGACCAGACTTGGCGTCGATCTGCCATTGACTCTGATGAACTCCTTCCGTACCTCCAAAGACACCATGAAGGTGCTGCAGACCAATAAGAAATTCCATCAGGAAGACATCCCGATGGAAATCATCCAGCATCAGGAGCCGAAGATCAGCGTGGAAACGGGAATGCCCGTCAGCTTCCCGGCCAATCCGGAACTCGAATGGTGCCCGCCGGGCCACGGCGACCTGTTCTCCACCATTTGGGAATCCGGTCTGCTTGACGCGCTTGAGGCGCAGGGGTTCAAATACCTTTTCATCTCCAATTCCGACAACCTGGGCGCGCGTCCCTCCCGTACGCTTGCGCAGCATTTCGAGAATACGGGCGCACCGTTCATGATCGAGGTCGCCAAACGCACCCCAGCCGATCGTAAGGGCGGCCACATCGTGCGAGACAAGGCCACGGGCCGTCTGATGCTGCGTGAGATGAGCCAGGTCCATCCAGACGACAAGGACGACGCGCAGAACATCGACAAGCATCCGTACTTCAACACGAACAGCATTTGGGTGCGTATCGATGCGCTGAAAGCGAAACTCGCATCCTATGACGGCGTGCTTCCCCTTCCGGTAATCCGCAATAAGAAGACGGTCGACCCGACCGATCCGACCAGCGAGCCGGTCATTCAGCTGGAGACCGCCATGGGAGCCGCGGTGTCGCTTTTCGATGGCGCGACCTGCGTATGCGTCGACCGTATGCGTTTCCTGCCGGTGAAGACCACTGACGATTTGTTCATCATGCGGTCCGACCGATTCCATCTGACGGACCAGTACGAGATGGAAGACGGCAACTACATCTTCCCCGACGTCCATTTGGACGCGCGCTATTACAAGAACATCCACGATTTCGATGCCCGTTTCCCATACGGTGTGCCTTCGCTCGCCGCGGCGAAATCCGTTGATATCGATGGCGATTGGACCTTCGGCAGGGATGTGATGCTGTTTAGCGACGCGCGACTGGAGGATCAAGGCGAACCAAGCTATGTGCCGAATGGCGAATATGTCGGCCCGCAGGGCGTGGAACCGGACGATTGGGTCTGATTTTGGACGGCCATGCAACACGAAAACGATGTTTTTTCGTGAAATAGGCACAAATCGCTTAAAAAACCTCTATCATAGAATGTTGTGTGCGGCTTACGAGGCCAAGCACTTAAAAAGAAACGTTAACGAGACGTGAGGACTAATGGCTGAGGGAAGTAACGGTAGGCGACGTTTTTCCGACAAATGGGGCAAGCATGAGCTTGATGTGTTGGCTGTGCTCTCCTCAGCCTTTCCGCAATGGCTTACCTCACGTCAGATCGCGCAACGTGTGAAGGCGTATGCCGATTCGTACGGAGAGCTCGCCGATCAAGCGGCGAAGGCCGCCTTCGCCAAGCAATTCCAGCGTGACCGCGCCAAGCTCGCCGCCATGGGCATCGCCATCGAATCAAGGCAGCCGGAATATTCCTCCAAGTCAGAAGGGCAGGATTTCGCTTCCTACCGTCTGCAGCTTGGCGATGAGCCGCGCGTGCGTCTGCTGTTCGGCGACGAGGATCTGCCGATTCTTGCCGCTGCGAATTACCTTGCGCGCTCCATGTCGATTTCCTCGGCTCCTGCGCACGAACCCCAGCACGCTTCCCGTACCGCGCCGCGCGTGCCGCAGACGCCGATTCCAGGACTTGGCTTGGATTCCATCGCGCCGGGTCTTGGCCCGCAATCCATTCCCGACGAGCTGGTCAAGTGTCGATCAGCGACGTTTCGCCGCCACTGTGGATGTTGATGGCGAGCATCTCAATGTCGCCTACGCCGACTCCGATGATCTGGCCATGTTCGTGCTGTCTCATCCGGGTGCGTCCATAGTGAGCCCTCAGGAGGCTGTCGACGCGTTCAACCGCCGGCTGCATGCGGCCACGCAGTTCGTGCCGGCCGATGAATCCACCGGCACCGACAGCTCCACCGTGGTGTCTCCGGAAATCAACCGCAACAGCACTGATGAGGATGATACCGAGGAAGGCAAGGGCCGTCCGAAGAAGAACTCCGCGTTCCAGACCGGTAGCGAGGTCGACCGGCGTCTTCGCCTGATGCTGTTCCTGTCCGCCCATATGGGTGAGGAATACTCTCTTGAAGAACTTGCGGAACGATTCATCGGCAGGCCGAAGTCCGATGACGAATTGAAGAAGTTCGTCAACATCATTCATAAGGACATCAACACGTTGACCACGGTGTCCGATGATGGCGAGATGGCCGGAAGCCAGTTCTTCGATATCGATTGGTCCTTGCTTGACGCGGAAGGCATCGTCTCCGCCACGAATTCGCTGGGGCTTGAACGCCTTGCCGGCATTTCCCAGCAGTACCTGAGCATGCTGACCGCATCGGTGAGCTATCTCGCCCACTCCTCTTTGCTTCCGGACAAGCTGCGTGAGCAGGCGGAATCGCTGTACAGCCGACTGCGCCAGCACGTCAAGCCTGGCGACATGCCGTGGCTGAGCCTGACGGATACGAGATGGAACCAAGGAACTTCTCCATCGTCAAGAGCGCCATCTCCAAAGGCATGCTGCTCGACATGGAATATACGGACGGTGCGGGCCGTATACAGCGCAAGCTAGTGGCGCCAGACAAGATTTTTGTCGACGAAGGCGTTTACTACGTGGCGGTATGGACCGACGTGTCCAACGCGGCGCCCGCGGACAAGATGAAGTTCGTCAAGACGGATACGACCATCAACAAGGCTACTGGCAAGCCTCGTATCTGGCAGGTGCTTCGCATCTCCCGCATCGAGCATGCGGAGCTGGTCGAACCCACTGAAAAAGTGGACATTCCGGACGTGCCCGCATCCGAACTGCGCAAGTGGAGTTTCGACAATGGCACGCCTGCCGTGTTCATCACCAATCAGGACGACCTGTCGTTCATCGATAGCCTGTCAGGAGCCACCGTCGAGAAATGCGGCGAAGGCGAGAAGGTGCATCTGATCGTGTCTTCCGATTCCTGGTATGTCGCGTTCTGCATCGCGCACGCCCGTCATATTACTGCCGTCGCGCCGGAGACGTTGCGCACGATGATCATGCCCGAGCACAGCATGAGCTGAGCGTCGGCGACCGAGAGAACGAAGACTGACGGGGGAGGCGCTATGCCTTGGTGGATTTGGCTGGTACTCGTCCTGTTCATGCTGACGATGCTGGTCGGCGGCGGCGCATACGCATGCATCCGCGGATATCATGCGTTCAAGATGCCATCAAAGTAGGCGGACGCATGTCCAAACGTTTCGAGGCCATGTCCGAGCCGTTGCCGCAACCAAAGGAGAACACGTCCCCGTTCTTCACACGTCCACTTGAGGACGCGGCCAATCGTTATATCGACGCTCATGTCGAAGTCGTCAGCCGCCGTGAGGAAAAGCGCGTCCGTCATGCCCGGCAGTGGGCGCAGTGGAAACATTCCAACGACTGATTCGAAAAGGAACCATGACTCATCATCGTCGACATGGCAATAACGACACCGGCACATACGATGTCGAGATGACCACAGCCCTATCTCCCGCGCAACGCTATGCGGCGTTCAAACAGACGCAGGCCAAACGCCAATCGGTCTCGTCTCGTTTCGCACGGTCCATGCCATTCGAATTGGACGATTTCCAAGTCAAAGCCAATGATGCGTTGGAAGCCGGCGACAATGTGCTCGTCGCCGCGCCCACCGGAGCCGGCAAGACGGTCGTGGCTGATTTCGCGATCTATCTGGCCCAAGAGCGTAACGTCAAAGCGTTCTACACCACGCCAATCAAAGCGTTGAGCAATCAGAAATACCATGATCTGGTCGAAACGTACGGGCCGGACAGGGTCGGCCTGCTTACCGGCGACACGTCCATCAACTCCGAAGCCGACATCGTGGTCATGACCACCGAGGTCCTGCGCAACATGCTCTACGAGCATTCCATGACGCTTGACGCCTTGCGTTACGTGATTCTTGACGAGGTGCACTATCTCGCCGACCGTTTCCGCGGGCCGGTGTGGGAGGAAGTGATCATCCACCTGCCCAAAGCGTGAGAATCATCGGCCTGTCCGCAACCGTGTCGAATGTCGAGGACTTCTCCAAATGGATTGAATCGGTCCGTGGCGACACCACGCTGGTGGTGTCCGAAAAACGGCCCGTGCCGTTGGAACAGCATGTGCTTGTTCAGGCGGACGACCACACCGAACCGGAACTCATCGACCTGTATCGACGTGATAAAGACGGCAATCAGACAGACAAGCTCAACGCCCAGCTGGTGAGCAGGTCGATCAGCTCGACCGCAAGGCCGCGAAACGTAGGGGAGAGCAGCGCCCCGACAGACGAAAGGGCGGCAAGGGCGGCAAATGGAACGACCATTCCCGCAGACCCGAACGCCATACGCCACGTCGTTGGGCCGTGATTGATGAATTGAATTTCCTCGGCATCCTGCCGGGCATCTATTTCATCTTCTCCCGCAACGGATGCGATCAGGCCGTCGAACAATGCATCAACGCCGGACTCGAACTCACCACCGATGACGAGGTGCGTCGCATCCGCCGTATCGTCGATGAGATGGTCGAAGGCCAACTCAGTCAAGAGGATTTGAAGGCTTTGCATTTCTCGCAGTTCCGCTTCGCCTTGGAGGAAGGATTCGCGCCGCATCATGCTGGCATGGTGGCGCTCTTCCGCCAAATTGTCGAACGACTGTTCGAAGAGGGGCTGGTGAAGGTCGTCTTCGCCACGGAAACACTTGCCTTGGGCGTCAACATGCCGGCACGGTGCGTGGTGGTGGAAAAACTTGAGAAATTCGATGGGACCGGGCATGTCGGATTGACGCCAGGGGAGTTCACCCAGCTTACCGGACGCGCTGGCCGACGTGGCATCGACACCATCGGCCATGCGGTGGTTGTGGACCATCATGGCTTCATTCCCGCCACTGCCGCCGCGCTGTCCAGCAAGCGCGTGTACCCGCTGCACTCCAGTTTCAAACCGACGTTCAACATGGCCGTCAACCTGCTTAATTCCAGCGATTACGAGACCGCTCGCATCACGCTTGACCATTCCTTCGCGCAATGGGAGGCCAACGAATCCGCCTGGCAGCTTGAAGCGCAGATGGATACGTTGCGCAAAGCGTTGGACGGATACGAACGGGCGTTCGATTGTGAGTTCGGCGACTTCAAGGAGTTCATGCGGCTGCGCATGCGCTTGAGCGACTTGGAAAAGAACGAACGACGCAAACTCAAGCACGAGGTGTTCCGCACGCAGAAGGCGCGAAGCGAAGCGTTCAAAGACCTTGACAGGCGTATCGCGGAGCTTCGCGAAAAAGACAGGGACCATCCTGCCGCAAATGCCCCGATATTCAGAAGCATCTCAAATGGGGGCATCGGTGGGCGCGTGAAATGCGTGAATTGGAACGTGTGCAGCACCGCTACGATTCACGCACCGGCTCCGTGGCACGTCAATTCGACCGCATCTGCAATGTGCTGAACGAGCTCGGATACCTCGATCGGCTTGATGAAGGCGCAAAAGAACATATCGATTACCGGCTTACCGAACGTGGACAGCTGTTGCGGCACTTGTACAGCGAGCTTGATTTGGTGCTTGCCCAGGCGATCGATGATGGCGCGTTCGACGGACTCGATGCGACGGAGCTGGCCAGCGCCGTCATGTCGTTGATTACGAGCACGCAGAGGCAGCGGGGGAGAGCCGCGCCATTATCCCGGAGGAATGCAGGGAACGTCGCCGTCTGTGCGGCGCAGCTCAAAGGCGTGCACGCGTCGATTGCCATGCTGTGTGAGGACTATGCCCTCGACGAGCCGCGCCAACTTGATTTCGGCATCACCGATGTCGTCTACGAATGGGCTCAGGGCGAAAGCCTGTCGCGTGTGCTGTACGGCACCGATTTGACCGGCGGCGATTTCGTACGCGGATGCAAACGTCTCGCCGACGTGTTGCAGCAGATCGCCGTGGCCGGACCATACCTGGGTAAACGCGCCGAAACGCTCGCTCCGATCGCGAAACAGGCGTACGAGAACGTCAACCGTGGCATCGTCGCCTATTCAGGTGTCGACTGAGCATGTGCGCAATCGGGAGATCGGTTTTCGCGGACGCCGGGAATAAGTGACACGTCCGAAGTGTTTTGTAGCTTAGAGTAAGCAGATAATCAAGGAGGCAAAAGCAATATGGCGGAACGTAGCCTGCGAGGCATGAGCATCGGTGCGAAGTCGCTTGAATCCGATGACAATGTGGATTTTGCGGCGCGAACCGACGTCGCATACGTGTGTCCGAAAGGCCATCGTACGATTCTGCCGTTCGCTGAGGGCGCAGAATTCCCAGATGAGTGGGAGTGCCGCTGCGGCGCCGTCGCGCACCGTGAAGGAGACAATGACGACGAGGCTGATGAAATCGCCAAGCCGACACGCACGCACTGGGACATGCTCATGGAACGTCGTACCGAAGACGAACTGAAGGCTTTGCTGGAGAAGCGTCTGCAAATGCATCGTGACGGATGGTTCCCGGACTACGAGTGACCTGCAGTTGAACGACACTTGAACGAATGCCCGGTCATTGAGACCGGGCATAATTGTTTCTGTCATCAATTCTTATAGCACACAGCCAAGGGGAGAATCAGATCCATGTCCGAACATCCGAAGAAAGTCGTTCTGCTTGACCTCGATGGCACACTGACGAAATCCGATCCAGGAATCATTGGCTGCGTTGTCAAGGCGTTCGAAGAGATGGGATATCCGGTGCCGGACGATGCCGAATTGCATCGTTTCATTGGACCGGCCATCAGCGAATCGATGCAACGCAACGGCATTCCGGATGACAAGCTTGACGAAGGCGTGAGGATTTACCGCAAGTATTACGCCGACGAGGCCGTGTTCGACGACCCGAACAATCCCGGACAGAAAGTCCCCGGCCGCCTGAACAACACGATTTACCAAGTATTCCGGAGCAGCTCGCCAAACTGCGTGCCGACGGATACTATCTGGCGATTGCCAGCTGCAAGCCGCAATACCAATGCATTCCGATTTGCGAGCATTTCCACTTGGACACCATGGTCGACGGCATCTACGGTGCCAGCGAGGACAATTCCCGTCTTGACAAGGACCAAGTGATCCGTTGGGCTTTCCAGCACATCGATTTCGACGAGAACGCAGGAGACAAGGCACTGATGGTCGGCGACCGTTGGACCGATGCCGACGGCGCCAAGGCGTGCGGTTTGGACTGCCTCGGCTGTGGCTGGGGCTATGCGGAGCCCGGAGAGCTCAAAGCCCATGGCGCATACCGTATTCTGGATTCGGTAGATGAACTCGCGCAGGCCGTCGAGGAGTATTTCGCCTGAGTCCGTAAACGGAAACGCTGTAGGCCAGTTACGTGGTTGCTGTCGCAATATCGTGGCAGCAACCACGTTTTTATTTATTGAGTGACGGAGGCTGTTATGTCAGAACCGCGTGTTTGACGCTTCCTCAAGCCTGGAAAAACGTCATTCCTGAAAAGCCGATAATGTACGTTATGTCAGATTTCTATTTGACGGCCTGATTGAGCTTCCGCTCCATCTCGCTGTGCATGCCGTTTCGGGCCTGAAGATACATGAAAACAAGTTCCGCTGCGATCAGCATGACCATCACCGCAGCGACGGCCATCCGACATGTTCGTAGAAACGCCGGAACTTCGCCGAGAAATCCGACCTGAACATCGCATATACCGGATATGGCAACGCGCCAATGACCAATGAGGTGAAATGCAGCGCGATGATCGACCAACGCACCGGATGCACATCGCGGTGTTTTTTGGAAAACAGATTGCCTCGAATCGCAGTAATCGAACAAATGTTCACTGCGATGACGGCGGCTATGATCCACAACAGTGCCGGCAGAATATCAAGCATGCGCTACTCCCCTGCGGGTTATATCGTTCGAATGTTCCGGGCTGAATCGTACCAATTGTATGCGATCAGGCTGCTGCGCGGGATTTGCGCCGCGATTCCAGCTTCTTTCTCATACGTATCGCGGCAATGTCGTCGATTGGCCTATTGGTGTCTGTCGATGCCGGCGTCTTCGTCAAATCGACGTATTCCTCATGTTCTAGAGCCTCTTTGATCTGATGCCATAGCGATCCGACGGACACCCCGAACACAGCTCTGCCGCTTTGTAGCAGAGCCACCATCTGTTCGCTGTCCGTGCACTCATGCACATTCTGCCCATCGCACATGATGGTGATGCCGGCCAACTGTTCGGGCGTGCGCTGCGCGAGGAAGCCGATGGCGGTGGTCACGTTCTGCAGATTGATTCCGGCATCCAGCAATCTTTTGGAAACGGCAAGAATCACCACATCTTTGAACGAATACAATCTACGTGAGCCGGATCCGTGCGACGGGGTGATGGATGGTTCCACTATTTGTTTACGCGCCCAATAGTCAAGCTGGCGGTACGTGATACCCGCCACTTTTGACGCGACCGTACCACGATAGCCCCGTGTGACGGGCTGCGCGTCCGCGGAGGGGAACAACTCCCCCTGCACCGCGTGCGACACGTGCAGATGCAACCGCATTGTTGGTTCTGCCTCGCCGTCCATTGTCTTCTCCTACACGCCATAAAACAATCGCCTATGAGCTTCCATTCGGAACCCATAGGCGATTGAAGGAAAACCGTTACTCACAGTTTATCCCGCATCGGGCGTTTCATTAGGCAATGACGGCCTTGTTGGTGAAATATACGAGTCGGAACTTGCCCAGAATGATTTCGTCGCCGTTCTTCAGTTCCTGGCTATCCACTCGTTGACGGTTCACGTATGTGCCGTTCAGGCTGCCGGCGTCAATCACCGAATAATTCCGTTAATCCTGCGGAACACCGCGTGCGTGCGGGAGACGGTGGAATCGTCCAGCAGGATGTCGGAACTCGGGTCGCGTCCCACGGTGATCTCGTCCTCGTCGAGGAGATAACGCGAGCCGGACACCGCTCCCCTGGTGGAAATCAGGAGCGCCGTGCCGTCGGCCAGACGCATGATCGTATTGAGGTCCTCCTTCGTCAGAGGACGGTCTCCGGTGGAAGTAACCGGTACAGTGATAGCAGGAAGACCAATGATGGTCGTTTCGCCTGCGCTTGGAATCGGATCAGTCATAGCTGTCATTCTACCCTCTCCCCTTGCAATTGGCCGGTATTGTGGCCGGCATGGTCACGAATCATACACTGTGAACGGTATTTACCGTTCGTTCTTGTCGATGATGGATACGAATTCGTCCTTCGGCAGCATGTCATCGTAGCTGCGCCAGCGTCGTTCCAGTTCGCGGTTCGCCTCATCGTGTTGTTTCTGCCCCAGCTCGGCGTACGCTTTCAATTCGTTGGGGCCCATATCCTTAACCGGTTGGTTGAGGTTCAATTGTCTCTCGTTCACAATAGGCAATTGTAGCCGCTTGCCGGGGAACAAAAAGCCTGGAACGCTTTTAATCGCGTTCCAGGCTTTTTTAAGAAGGATTCAGTGTGTGGTGTCCAAATCAGCGGCGGGTGTCGATGATCTCCTGCAGAGCGCCGTTGACGGAAGAGGAGCCGGCAGCCGAAGACAGAGCGTTGATGCCGCTGACTTCGAAGCCACGCATGATTGCGGAGAAGATCTTGTTCTTGTTCATGATGTTTCCTTTTCTTGCTGGTGTGCTGTGACGCACCTTGCGTCTTGTTTGTTTTCTTTTTTGTTTACGATACTCATTTTAGAAATGCGTTTGGCAAAAGTCATGCTTCTCTCGTTTGATTCTTTGTATTTTCATCGGCAATTCTTGTGTAATGTGGTGAATCGTTTTTCGTCGATCGCTGTTTTTGCCGGCGCGTCGATGCTTGCATTCTTATTTGACGAAGTAGCGTGAAAAGGAATGGAAAAAAAGCCCGGCAAAACCGAGCTGTGATAACGGTGGGTGATATAGGAATCGAACCTATGACCCCTTCCGTGTGAAGGAAGTGCGCTAGCCGCTGCGCCAATCACCCAGTCTTAATTTGTACGGAGCAATGCTCCAGTGGGCGATACAAGATTCGAACTTGTGACCCCTTCCGTGTCAGGGAAGTGCGCTACCTCTGCGCCAACCGCCCGGGTCATGTCAACATGCGAAAACTAATCTCACATGATGCGAGGTGGGTACGAGAGTCGAACTCGTCTATACGGCTTTGCAGGCCGCTGCCTAACCGCTTGGCTAACCCACCATAAAGGTCGATAATCAATCGGAACCTTAGAGCGGACAACGGGACTCGAACCCGCGGTCTCAACCTTGGCAAGGTTGCGCTTTACCAACTAAGCTATGTCCGCATGTCTCCAGCAGATTCACTGCGTGAGCACGAGTATCTACTATAACCACATTCGTGTAATTTGCAAGTCAGCGTGTCGCGGTTTGGTTTATTCGTATTCACCGATGCTGAAGCGCGTGTCACACCACCCGTTTTCGGTATACATTAAAAGCATGTGTGAGGAGAGCGCAATGCCCAAGACGATACTTATCGCCGCATTCGAAGGATGGAACGATGCAAGCCAAGCGGCCACGAACGTCGTCCGTCATTTGGTGTCCCGGTATGAGTCGCAGGAAGTGCGCCATATTGACAACGAAGGTTTCTACGACTATCAGGTGGCCCGGCCCATGATCTGCTCCGTGCAGGGGCGTAAGCGCATCATCTGGCCGCAAACGACTTTCTATGACATTGCCGTCTCCCCCATGCTGCACCTGCTTGCGCAGATCGCACCCGAACCCAATTACCGGTGGGAGGAATACTGCAGGCAGACGCTACGTGTCGCAGAAGACTATGACGTAAGTGATGTCATCACGCTTGGCTCCATGTTCGATGAATGCCCGCACACACGGCCATTGCCGCTTGACATCTCCAAAAGCGGCTGCGAATGCGAATCCGACAGGGAATACAACGGTCCGGTGGGCATCCCCAACATCCTTGACGCCTTCGCCGCCGAAGCGGGCTTTCCGACAACATCCATATGGGTATCCGTACCGCATTACTGTGCCAATACCGAATGCATGCAAGGCACTTTGGAGCTGCTGCGCGCCTTGTCTTTAATAATCGAGTATCCGCTTATTGAAGGAGATTTGACCAGAAAGGCCATGCAATGGCGTTCCGACGCCGATGGATTGGTGTCAGACATGCATGCCGGCGACTATTTGGCTCGTCTGGAACATGATTACGATTTGGACGCGAGAGCGAAGCGAATCGCCTCGAATGGCATGCCTGCCTGCGAGGAACTGCTTCGTGAGGCCGAATCACTTCTACGCAACGGCGTCTGAGTCGTTCCCCTCCAGGAGGAGGTCGCAGACGAAAAAAATCCCGGCCACCTTACGGATGGCCGGGATTCGCTTTATTTACGCCGAATCACGCTTACGCGGCGGCAACGACTTCCGTCGGGTGCAGCACGCCGCAGATCAGCAGCAGAGCCACGACAACGGCCAGCGCGATGCGGTAGATGGCGAACGCCTTGTACGAGAAGGTGGACACGAACTTCAGGAAGCCGATGATCACCACATAGCCGACCACGAACGCCACGATGGTGGCCGCGATGGTCGCACCCCAGCCCGGGAACATTCCCGCATTGCCTGCGGCCACATCCTTGACCGCGGAAACGGCTTCGAGGATGCCCGCGCCGAACACGGCCGGAATGGCCATCAGGAAGCTCACGCGCACTGCAGCCTCACGGGTATAACCCATCGCACGGCCGAAGGTGATGGTGCCGCCGGAACGGGAAACGCCAGGAATCAGCGCCAGCATCTGACCGATGCCGAAGATCAGCGCATCCTTCCAGGTCATCTCATCCATGGTCTTGACCTGCTTGGCGCGGGCGTCGACCACCCACAGCAGAATACCGAAGATAATCAGCACGGTAACGGTGATCCACAGATTACGCAGCGTGCTTTCGATGGCGTCCTTGAACAACAGACCGGCAATCAGAATCGGCAGCGTGCCGATGATGATGAACCAACATCTGCGTGTCGCGGTTATGCGCGCCCATACGGCTCTTGAAGTCCTTGCCCTCCTTGCCGAACAAGGAGCCGAACCACGCGCCGAGAATGCGGATGATGTCATGACGGAAATACAGGATCACGGCAAGCTCGGTGCCGATCTGGATGATGGCGGTGAACGCGGCACCCGGATCGGAGCCCAGCATCAAATCGCCGATGATACGGATATGGGCGCTGGAAGAGACCGGCAAGTATTCGGTCAACGCCTGCACCAGGCCAAGGAAAATCGCTTGGAAGAAATTCATGAACCTCTTTATGTTCGTAGAAATATGGTTTCGTCTGCTTTTCCGTGACCAAGAGTAGCGAGAGGGGTCTAGTTTTCAAGGCATCCCGGCATAGTTGTCTCAAACCATGCACACAATGGAGCCAAAAGTACGCCGGCATGTCCGGCATGGGAGAAAGGCTCATCGGCATGGGCAAATACCGCAAAAGCAGGGCATTCAGCCCCGAGGGTTTCTTTGAATGCGAGGGACGCGGCCTCAAATGGCTCGGCGAGGCGCAATCGCAGGGCGGCCCACGCGTGGTCGACGTATACGACTGGGGCAAGGATTATCTCGACATTGAACGCGTGAACGCCTGCGGTCCGACCATCCAGCCGCGCGCGATTTCGGTGTTGCGCTAGCTCATATGCATGATGCCGGTGCCGAACATTTTGGCTCCGCTCCAACTGGATACGACGGCACCTGCTATTTCGGGCCGTTGCAGGATCCGTCCCGATGGATACCGGTGCCTGGGATGATGTGGCCACCTATCTGGCGGACGGCAGATTGCGTCCGATGGTACGACTCGGCATGAAACGTCGCGAACTGACCGACTATGACATGGAACTGACTGAAGCCGTTATCGACGCCTTGCCCGACATCCTAGGCAAGGCCGCCAACGACAAGCCCGCACGCGTGCATGGCGACCTGTGGAGCGGCAACGTCATGTGGACTGCTGATTCCGGTGACGTCGAAGCCGTGCTTATCGATCCTGCGGCTCACGGTGGGCACCGTGAGGAAGACCTTGCCATGCTCGACCTGTTCGGCATGTCATATCTTACGGACATCCTCGAAGGCTATCAGTCGGCGCATCCGCTTAAGGCCGGATGGCAGGACCGCATCACATTGTGGCAGCTCTACCCCATTGCAGGACATTGCGTGTTCTTCGGTGGAGGATATGTGAGCCGGTATCGCGCCATGTGCAGGTCGCTGCTCAAATAGGCGGGAATCACCCGCCACGCCAGATGTGAAAGAAGTCCGTATCCCAAGGTTATGAGTTGGGATACGGACTTCTTTTCATATGTCCCGTATTCGATTGGATTGCGAAAACTAGCGCAGCGCGTCCTTCAGCTTGGAGAAGAACCCCTTCTTCGCGCCGGACGACGGACGGGACTTCACGGCAACATGCTGGGCGTCCGTGTCGTGCATCTCGCCGAACCGCTCAATCAGCTCCCGCTCGTCATCGGACAGCTTCTTAGGAATCTCCACCACTACGTGCGCCACCAAATCGCCGCGCTCGTTCTTGTCGTCGAGATGCGTGACGCCGAGGTTCTTCAACGTCACGGTATCGTCCGGCTGGCTGCCGGCTGGGATATCCAGCGTCTGCCTGCCGTCGAAGGTGTCGATTTCGACTTCGTGCCCCAATACGGCCCAACTCATCGGCACCTTGATCCAACAATGCAAATCGTCGTCATCACGAGTGAACATGTCATCCGGCTTGATGCGGATATCCACATACAAATCGCCCGCGACGCCGCCATTTTCGCCGACCTCACCCTGATTAGCGAGACGCAGACGGGTGTTGTTCGCCACGCCGGCCGGCACCGCGACGCCGACATTGCGGGTGACGCGCACGCGGCCATGGCCGAGGCAGGACGGGCACGGCTTCTCGATGACCGTTCCATGGCCTTCGCAGCGTTCGCATGGCGCGGTGGTCATCATCTGGCCGAGCATGGTGCGTACCACGCGCTGCGCATATCCCTGACCGTGGCAGTCGGGACATTGTGTGGGCTGTGTGCCGTTCTGGCAGCCGGTGCCGCCGCATTCCTGGCACAGGCCGAACGTGTTGACCTTGACGTGCGTGGTGTCGCCGAACACCGCCGTCTTCAAATCGATGGTCGCGGAAACAAGCGCGTCACGCCCCGGCTGGGTGCGCGGAGTCGGTCCACCGCCGGTGCCACCGAATCCGCCACCGGTGAACATGCTGAAGATGTCCCCCATATCGCCGAATCCGCCACCGAATCCGCCGCCGTGCATGCCGCCCGCATTCGGATCGTTCGGATCGACGCCAGCATCGTACATCTGCCGTTTCTTAGGATCCGACAGCACATCGTACGCGTTGTTGACTTCCTTGAACTTGTCTTCGAATTCCGGACCTGCGATGTCGGGATGGTATTTGCGGCTCATCTTTCGATACGCCTTTTTGATCTCGTCGTCGCTTGCCGAACGGTCGACGCCCAGCACTTCGTAATAGTCCGTCACGATTATTCTTTCTCCCTGTTGGTTCTGCGTGTCATTGTGCCATAAGGCGGGGTCAGTCGGCCGGCTGACCTTCATCGTGGGCGAGGAACGCCGTCAGATATCTGGCGACCGCCCTCACGGCGGCCATGGTCGCCGCGTAGTCCATATGCGTCGGCCCGATCGATCCGACGAATGCGACCGGTTCGCCCGCCTGCTGCGTATCATCACCGCTTTGATTTTCCGTCTGTGATGATGCGGCCGCATGCGTCGCGCCGTCCGTGGCGGCCGCGGAGGTACGCCCGTAGCCACTGGTTACCACTGAGGCGTGCAGCAAACCGGGCGTGTGCGTTTCGGAACCGATCGCCACTCCGACGCCGTCGGATTGCGTGGTTTCGCTCAGCGAGCTCATCAACTTCATGAGCACCACCTGCTCCTCCAACGCGTCGAACAGCGGGGCCAGATCGGCCACCGTGCGTTGATGCGCAAGCCGTGAAGTGCCCGCCATGTACAATTCGCTCGCGCGTTCGTCATCCGCCATGCCATCAAAGGCCTGCGCAAGCGTTTCCGCAAGCGTGCTGATCGCATGGTATTCCTTGCGCGCTCCCATCTGTCGTACGCAATCGGCCGTGCGGGTCAGCGAAACGCCGGAGCATTGCGTGTTGATCTCGTTGGTCAGATGAGTGAGCGTCGTCACGTCCGGCAATTTCGTGACGTTGAGGATATGCTGCGCGACACGGCCGGTATCGGTGATCACTACGGCAAGCAGCGTATTAATGGACACTGGCACGATTTCGATATGCCGCAATGTCGACTTCGACAGTGACGGCGCGGCCACGACGCGACCTGTCCGGTGATCTGCGCCAGCAGCCGGGCGGCCCGCTGCAGCGTGTCCTGCAGATTGACCGATCCGGACAGAAAGCTGTTGATGCCGCGGCGCTGGGCCTCCGATAGCGGAACGACCGTCGCCAAACGGTCGACGAAGTAACGGTACCCTTTTTCGGTCGGCACCCTGCCGGCCGAAGTGTGCGGCTGAATAAGATAGCTTCATCTTCCAAGGCCGCCATGTCGTTGCGCACGGTGGCGGAGCTGACGCCGAGGTCATGATCCCGGGTCAGTGTGGTGGAACCCACCGGTTCCTGAGAACGGATGTAGTCCTCGACCACGGCACGCAACACCAGCATGCGTCTTGATTGCGCCATGCGCGCCTCCTTATGCATAGGTGTGTGCCGGTACGCCTTATGTTTGACGGCGCTGATGAGACGTACCCGGAAAACTTCTTTTAATGTTTTAGCACTCCGGCGCCCGGAGTGCTAATCGGTTCGCTTCCAGAGTAGTTTCCTTCATGCGGCAAAGCCTTGCGGCGACTGGCATTGGGAGATATATCGACAAACGAACATCTGAAGTTCACGCGAATGTTAATTGTGAGCGCTAACAGCACACAAACTACCAAAACACGCCAAAATTTCACCACAACGTCACCTCACATCGCTACTATGGGAAACGCAATGTGAGGGCGTCGAGCGCTCGGCACAAGCCGGATACGCGGCCCGACCAATTGGAAGGAAAGTAATCCATGACCGAATTCAAGGAGACCGAGCTGGACGAACGCGCATCAAGATGGCCAAGGTCCTGTCGGCCGACGCGGTTGAGCGTGCGGGACACGGCCACCCGGGTTCCCCCGTCTCCCTGGCGCCTATCGCCTACACCCTGTACCAGCACTTCATCAAGCATGATCCGAACGACCCCAACTGGGAAGGCCGCGATCGCTTCATTCTTTCCGGTGGCCACGCCTCCCTCA
>ENA-OQIR01000355-OQIR01000355.1-human-gut-metagenome-genome-assembly--contig:-NODE-355-length-20790-cov-1.454629_pt1 | contig 20790 bp, 24 predicted proteins | sample MGYA00242580_ERZ504745 | MGnify/ENA primary metagenome ERZ504745 (study PRJEB26092, sample SAMD00036214) | human gut metagenome | host: Homo sapiens | study: EMG produced TPA metagenomics assembly of... | reverse complement strand
TCGGTAAATCCACTTAATGAATACAGATGATATTCAGCAACCTTGTATCTCTTGTCGATTAAACCATCTCTGTCCATAAGTTCTTCAAGCTGTTCTTATCCATTGGTGTATTCCTGAATTACATTCACCAAGAATTGCCTTATCTCTGTCGTATCCAGTCCAACAACATCAATATCCGTCTGCTCTTTCTTAGCCGGATTAGTACCAAACCACTTACCTGCCTGAAGAACTGTACAACTGAATTTATTAGAAAATGCGTTCATTAACAGATACTGTCTGCACATTTTCTCAAATATTTCGCCCATATACTCATGAAGCTTTGGTTTTACCTGACTTTAAATAATACTGTTTTCCATTATCAATCTCTAATTGCTGCAACTGCCCTCGGAATAAACTTATGCCAGAACATAAACATTCCATCTGACAATGAATACATGACTTTCTTCTTATTATTCTCTTCCGTGATTGCATATGTCTTTTCAATAATACGGGTTTCCAGCAAATGTTGAAGAATATTGTGGACAGACGCACTTTCCAGATTAGTTTTATCCTTTATCTCAACGACTTTATTAGCTCCATTGGCAATTGCTGAAACAACATCATCATACACAGTTGCATTCCTGAACTCCTGGACTAACAGGTTTCTTGGTTCTTCATACATGAATCCCGATGGGTTAAAATACAAATCCGCAATATTATCATCAAGACTTTTGTCCGAATCAAACATAGAGATATATTTGGCAACCCCACCTGTGATTCCATAACAGATTGCTTTTCCTCACACGAATAATCAGGTACAAACAATGCAGTTTCAAGATAATTAAACGGTTTTAAATCTATCTGCATAGTCCGCCTTCCGTATATCGGACTCTTACTGCTAAGCACTTCCTGTTCCATAAAGCTGATAGATGAGCCAGACAGAATAAGAAAAATGTTTTTATTAAGCCAGTTCTTATCAATCTCGACCTGCAAAAGCGATAAAAATTCTTTATCTGCCTCCGCAAGATAAGGAAGTTCATCAATAACAAGTACAAGCTTTTTATCTCCAATATTGTTGGTAATAAAATTAAGTATGTCTTTTATATCTGTGAATCTTACCCCGTTAATTCCCGGCATAAAATAGTCAACAACAACTTCCCCGAATAACTCAATATTTCTTTCTGCACTACCCTTTATTGCCGTAAAAGCTATATGCTCTTTTCCTCTTATAAATTCATTGATAAGAGTTGTCTTTCCTATCCTCCGGCGGCCATATACAATGCACATCTGGAAAGAGTTCTTGCTGTATGCAGTTTCTAAGCTTTTCAATTCATTTTTTCTTTCCAATAAATTTATCACACATATTACGACCTCCTGTTTTAATAAAATTAATTTAGTAAAGTTATCTTTACTAAACCTATCTTTACTAAATTAGTATATCCCATAACATTTTAAAATCAATTTATTTACTAAAAAGTTGCAGCAACCTTAACCGTTACTGCAACTTACATTTACATTATTCTATTATGCTTCTGTCATCCTGTTCTTAGCCACAATTCTCATAATCAGATCTACGCTTCCGTCAATTCCATAAGTTGAACTGTTAATTGTGAGGTCGTAATTATCTGCTTCGCCCCACTTCTTGCCTGTATAGAATGCGTATCTTTTAAGATGTGCCTTATCCTCTTTTGAAACATACTTCGCAGCCTGCTTATAAGTAAGCTTCTCTTTGCTTGTATGGTAAGTTCTCTGTATACGCAGCTTCTTAGGAGCTGTGATAAATATGCGTTATATGAGGAATGTGGTTCTTAGTAAGAATATTATCCGCATATCTTCCCATGATAACATATGGTTCCTGCTTTGCTAAATCGACCAGCTTCTTAGATGTATTAAAGAACTGTACATCCGACCTTGAAAGACCATGGTACTTCCTAAAATCTCTCCACCACTGAGCCGGTGTCCTTGCTGTTTTATTCTGGAATAAAGCTCTGTCAGTTTCTTCATGTTCTTCATTACGCTGTAATATCTCGTTCATGATAGATACATCATAATAGCTGATTCTTAACTTATCAGCAAGCTTGAAACCTATATCTGTTCCGGCACAGCCATATGAACGGCCTATGCATATAATAAGATTGTCGTCCTTTCCAAATCTGTTTGCAAGATTGGACATATTAAGCTCTGCATGCTCCGGGTCAATAATATCATTTCCCTCTCTCGCTTCCTGCATAGCCATTGCTTCATCAAATATCTCACCATATTCATGCATTATTTCTTTATGAAGCTGAGGATTCTTTTTAGTGGTTCTTGCCATATTACTTATAAGTGCAAGCTCACTTCTAAGAACTGAAGAATCCGCACTGGATTTAAGCAAATCTCTTAAATCATTAATACATTTTTCCTTGTTTCCCTGATATACACGTCCCAGATTAGAACCTGTAGCTTTATATACTTTCTCGTCCAGTGCGTATATTCTGTTCGCAAGTTCAGTTATTTTATCATTATCTGCCATAATGCGCACCTCCTAATTATATAAAGAATAATAGTGTGTCAATAAGGAATACTGGTACAAGGCAGCACAATGACCACACAATATACCCAAAGAAGCTTGGCATCTTAACACCATTTTCATCTGATATTGACTTAACCATGAAATTAGGTGCATTACCGATATAAGTTATTGCTCCCATAAATACCGCGCCACATGATATTGCTGTAAGCATTTTTGCAGGAACAATTCCAAGAGCTGTTGTAAGTCCTGACACAAATCCCATTGAACCAGCCGTTGTAAGGAATACAAGGTAAGTTGGTGTATTATCAAGGAAACTTGAAAGTGCGCCCGTTACCCAGAACATCTGTGATGGATGTGTAAGTCCAAGCTCTGCGCCTGCGCTCTTTAAAATCATAAGAGCTGGCTGCATAGTAATAAATATACCTATGAAAAGTACAGCAACTTCCTGAATGGCTCCCCATGTGAAATGGTTCTTCTTTCTTATCTCTGGATTAGTTGTCTTGAATGATAAAAATGCGGCTAAAGAATCATAAACTACTTCAATAAGTGAAGTAATTGCAAGCTTAACCTCTCCAAATATAGGAATTGAGATTACCTCGCCGGCAGCATTCTGGAAAAATGATACATCCGGAAGTACTCCGCTTAATATAACTGCTACAACAATAATTACGATGAATATAATATTATGTAATCCCTCAAATCTTATAAGTGGCTCATTTTCCTTAATCTCCGGCATATAACCTGCTGCTATATCCTTCCTGTATGCTCTCTTGTCAATAAAATAAAGCACTGTTAGAAGAATAATCATGTTAAGGAGCAGTATCGGAAAGAATCTTATACTCCAGAAGAAAGGAACACCTCTTGAAAATCCCATAAGAAGTGGTGGGTCACCGATAGGTGTAAGACTTCCTCCCATATTAGATATAAGGAAAATGAAGAACACCATAATGTGAGCCTTATTTCTTCTCCAAGAATTCATCTTAATAACAGGTCTTACAAGAAGCATTGACGCACCTGTCGTTCCAATCCAGCTTGAAAGAAGGGTTCCTATTCCAAGAAGAATAACATTTACTCTTGGTGAACCAACAAGACTTCCCTCAACTGTTATGTTACCTGCTACGCAGAACAGACCGAAAAGCAGTACAATGAATGTAAGATAATCATTTACCAGACATTCAAGTACAGTCTCTGCTGCTGTTCCAGCACCATACTTAACTGCGAACGGAATTATGAAAAGCAGTGACCAGAATATTACAGCAAATGGTCTGTACTTTTCCCACCATTCTCCTTTTACAAGTGGAATTATGGCTATACACAAAAGCAGACATGCAAATGGTATACAAAGCCATAAAGGCACATTCGTCAGCTCGGCTGCCAGTGCAACCATTGGACAAATATTAATACTCATAACTTAAGCCTCCGTAAAAAACCTGTTCCACACACGGAACAGGTAATCTTAATATTAAATTATCTCTGCACATCGAAAGACGAATTCTTCATAAGTCTCTTAAATGTGGTCAACACAAGTGAATATTAGTATCACCTCATGATAGCGTGCTTCATTACTGAAGAAGTCAACAGCGTAAATTAACAGTATCTTCAGGAGTCATATTGTCCATAAGGGCATAGTATAAAGTACCTGATGAAAATGCATCAGCCGCCACCAACTCGGTCTACTATCTCAAAATTAATTGTCTTGCTCTCATAAGTCTCTCCGTTAGTATAATAGAAAGCCTTTAAAGAGTTGTTGCTTCCTGAGTGTACATATCTTACAGTTCTGGCAATAGCTTTCATGTGATACTGCTCGTCTATTGCCTTAAATACTCTGTCCATATCTTTGAAAGATGGGTCCATTGTAAGACCATCTTTAACATCTGTTCCATCTTCTCTGTATACATGAATAGGTTCAATTCCAATAAGTACGTCAACATAAGGAAGGTACTTGCTAAGAACATCTCTTGCAGTCTCAAATGACCAGAGAGTACTTCTCCAGTTAGGGTCGAAGCTGACAGTAAGTCCCATCTTCTTAGCTGCCTTAACCGCCATATCCATCATCTTACGGCAGTTATAAGAAAGTGCAGGAGTGATACCGCTTATATGAAGCCAGTCATAATCCTTAAGAATCTCCTCGAAATCAACATCCTTATAGTCGTATTCTGCAAATGCAGAATCAGCTCTATCATATATTACCTGTGAAGGTCTGACAGAAACACCTTCTTCCAGATAATAAAGTCCCATTCTTCCTTCTGATCTTATAATGTGCTTGGTATGCACATCATTAGACTTAAGATAATTAATAGTTGACTTTCCAAGGTCTGAGTTAGGTAATACTGTAAAAAATGTTGAATCAACACCAAGGTTGGCAAGGGAAACCGCTACATTTGCCTCTGCTCCGCCATAGTTAACTCTGAAATCATGTGTAGTTACAAGCTTTTCATAGTTAGGTGGTGATAATCTCAACATCAATTCACCAATTGCTATAAATTTCATGTCATCCTCCAGTATCATAATAGATTAAAGGGTACTATTTACCCCGTTTTGCATATTCCTTCCACATATTACAACACATTTGTACAAATTGCAAACTTGCATATTACTTTTTAATAAGATATAATTATTCTATTAATAAGTAAGGTTAAGGTACGTGTTTATGGATATATTTGAGTCTCTGAATTCTGTGCTTGTAGACTTGTTCAATGATATCTTGAACATTGAAGAAAGGGCTCTTATCACAGAAGAATTTAAGGATATTTCTGTTACAGATATGCATATTATTGAAGCTGTAGGAATTGAAGAACCTCGTACTATGTCCACAATTTCCAAGTCACTTGGTGTAACTATGGGAACTCTGACGGTCGGTATCAACGGACTTGTAAAGAAAGGATATGTTACAAGAAAGCGCGGTGAGAAAGACCGCCGTATAGTGTATGCCTCCCTGACAGATAAAGGAATTGCAGCTTACAGGCATCATGAGAATTTTCATAAAGACATGATTGAGAATATCACGAAGGATTTAACTAAGGAAGAAGCTGAGGTACTTACCAAGACATTTATACGGCTTGAAGACTTCTTCCACCAGCTTCCATAATAACTGCATTAATAAAGGAGGTATTTATGCCAGATAATAAGAATTTGCTCAATTTTGATGATTTAGCTGATGTATTCGCACAGCTTAATGATATTGAAGATGCGCCAGAAGAACTTACTGAGGAAGAGAAAGCTCCCAGCGCAGATATGAAGAGATTATCAAGAAACATAAGAATAATAATTAACCAAATGAATCTAAACGACTGTCCAAGATAGTGAACTACCCATTGTCTTAAGCCAATGGGCTTCCTGCTTCATCGACCTCGTAACCTACTATCTCCACAGGCGTTAATTTGGGCAGTCCCTGCCTATATATTTCTTTATGCTATTTGTCTTAATCCTTCTGTCAGTATATTTTTTGCGGCATTGATATCCCTGTCATGTTCTGCTCCGCATTTCGGACATATCCATGTCCTCACTGACAAATCTTTTGTATCTGGATTCTGATACCCGCAAACAGAACATAATTGACTACTAGCATAAAATGTATCTATTTTGATGTATTTCCTGCCATTCCATTTTGCCTTATACTCTAACTGTCTTGTCAGCTCATACCATGATACATCACTTATGGCTTTTGCTAAATGATGATTTTTTACCATATTTTTTATCTGTAGATTCTCTGAAACTATCACTTGGTTTTCGCTGATAATCTCATGTGAAACTTTATGTAGATAATCTTTTCTTATATTCCTTATTTTCTCATGGCATAATGCTATCTTTTTCTTTGTTTTATAATAGTTCTTACTTCTCTTTCCTTTATGTGACAGTTGCCTTTGCAGCTTTACAAGCTGTTTCTCGTATTTTTTTATAATTTTTAGATTCTCATATACCTTCCCATCGGAAGTAATACATAAATCTTTAATTCCTAAATCGATTCCTATGTTATGATTTGTATGTGCCAGTTCCTTATGCTCCGTTTCTACAAGTATGGACACATAGTATTTTCCACTGGAAACCTGCGAAACGGTCGCTGACTTAATCTGCCCACTATATTCCCTGTGTAACCTTGCTTTTACCGCTTTTAATTTTGGCAATTTTATCTTCCCTGTCTCAAAATCTACCGCAATATTTCCATTTGTGAAGTTTGTTGTGTATGATTTATGGTTATCGTGTTTGCTCTTGAATTTCGGATATCCTGCATGTTCCTTAAAGAATTTTTGATATGCAGCGTCCATGTTATAGATTGCGTTGGTCAGAGCAAATTTATCTATTTCTTTTAACCATTCATAATCTTTCTTTAATTCTCTGTTACAGTAATTATTACAATCCGTTTTACTAACTGACTTTTTCTCTTTCTCATATATTTCTTTCCGATATGCCAATGTCTGATTGTAAACAAAACGGCAACAGCCAAATGTTTTTGCAATCTGAATTCTTTGTTCACTATTAGGATATATCCTGTATTTATATGCTTTTAACACCCACTGTCGCCACCTTCCTACCCTTGATTTTCTATATATTTTCTCAACATCTATTTGTGTCTGTTTTTGATTTCCACGTTCCCATAACGCAAGTATAGCACAAACCTCCGCTTCCGGCTACCTTAACCCACCGTCTAAAGCCAGTGGGATTGCGGTATCCCTATTTCAAAGGCAGTCGTTTTTATATGTGTTATAACGCAAATCCCCATTCGTGTAAACACTATTCTTGCGCAAATCCCCATTCGTTAATCATCATATTCCTGCGAAATCCCCGTTCATATAGATTATGCCTTGTAATATTCACATTTATTCATATATAATACAGCGAAACAGCCACCCTTGGGTTTCCCCGCGGGTGGCTGTTCCATCTTTATATGAAAGTGTTTGAAAGAAAAAAGCTTAGTTATTAGCTGTAATGCCTGCTGTCTTATAGACAAATGTTACACTTCCGGCTTTGTCATCTGACTTGTCTAAGAATGAATTGTATTCCTGACCTGCCTTAACTACTGCCTTGATTGTGTCAACAGCTGTCTGTGCGTCTGAGTCTACAAGCTTTGTGATAGGCTCAATTGCTTCACTGTTAAACTGTGCCATTCCATCCTTTAATGTGATTGCACCTTCATTTAACTGTGTAACTCCGTCTGCAAGTGTTCCTGAGCTATCCTTTAATGTAGCTGTTCCATCTGCAAGCTGTGAAGCACCACTCTTTAATGTAGCATTATTAGCTGTAAGCTGTGAAAGTCCGCTCTGAAGAACTGCTGTTCCTTCCTGCTGGAGTTTTCCGGCATTAAGATTTAATGCATATAAGCTTGAGCAGAGAGTTCCTTCCTTGTAAGTTGAGAATGAACCAACTGAAGTGCTAAGTGTGTTAAGACCTGTGCTTAATGTACCAAGACCTGCTTTAAGCTGCTTAGAACCTGCACTTAACTGTCCTGCACCTGTGCTTAGCTGGTCAATTCCTGCTTTAAGGGCATTTGCACCAGTATTAACCTGACCTGCTCCTTCATTCAATTTAGTAATTCCATTAAAGAAACTGTTCTCTCCGCCAGCTGTAAGGGATATCATCGTATCATTAAGTAGACCGTATGCCTTATAAGCCTGTGAAAGTCCACTGGAAATAGCTACAAGATTTGCGTCTGCATCACTATTTGCCTTTGCTTTTAATTGTTCTAATGTATATTTGTGTTCAGTATCTGCTGCTGCATATTTAGCAGTTAATGCACTTACCATTGCTGTTCTTATACCAATTTTACCTGTTGCAATATCTGTATCATTATAATTCTGCATTATAAATGCTGCTGCTTTTGTGCACTGATTTTCATTTGTAATATCAGCTGTAGCTGATAATCCATAACCAGCCTCATTGGCAAGTGCTGTAGCAGCTGCTATTTTCTGTTCATCAGTCATTGTTGAAGGATTATATCCAAGTTTTCCACCAATAACAGCAACTGCCAACTGATAAAAGCTTTCATATGCATTATCGTACTTTTCTTTTGCTTCTGTCATTCCATCTGTTAATGTTTTACCTATTTTATTCGCACCATCTGCTAATGCTGCTGCACCTGTTGCTAATTGTTCTGTTCCACCAGTCAAATCATTAGCCCCAGTAGCAAGCGCTCCAGCCCCAGCTAAAGCACTGTCAATTCCTGCATCAAGTGTTACAGCACCTGCTGCCAGATCACTTGCCCCTTTAGCTGCCGAAGCAACACTGCTGTCAAGATTGTTATCCTTAAGAGTATTGTAAAGAGTTCCGATTCCGTCAGCATATGTCTTCATGTTGTTATTAAGTGAAACTGAACCCTCATATGCACTTGCAGCGCCATCTGCGTATGCATATATACCATCCTTAAGAGAAGAAGCACCTGTATTTAACTGGTCAACACCATCAGTAAGTGCTGGAATTGCATCACTTAACTGCTGTGTTCCATCCTGTAAAGATACAGTTCCGTCTGCAAGCTGGTTTGCTGCATCATCTAATGAAGCAACTGTCTTCTTTAAGTCATCTAAAGTAATATCATCAGCATTCATATCTGAAAGAAGATTAGATGTTGCAACTGACATAGTCATATCAAGTGAAAAATCCTTAACATCTGCTGATTAATTCAAAATACTCAGGAATATCAAGGTCAAGTGACTTATCATTAAACTTAAGATTCATAGTATCCTTAAGTCCTGGCATTGTCATACCGACTGCTACAATATTATCACCGACCTTAGTAAGCTTACCATTAGTAACCTCAACATTTGAGAATACATCTGTTGGAAGCATCATGCCTGTAATCATTGTAAATGGTACGGCAACTGTCTGCTTCTTACCATTAATTGTTACAGTTTTCTTCTGATTATTAGTGTAATCAAAATGTATTGTAACCTTTCCGCTCTTTCCGGCCAGGTCTTCCGGCTTAATTTCCTTTCCATCAAGCTTGTAAGTAACCTTCATTGTCACTGGCGCATTTTCACTTGACTCAGTCTTATTAAGAGTCTCATTGCCGTTAGCGTCTGTAATCTTTTCGTTGACAGTGATGTGATTCTTGTTACCTGAAGCATCATTGAATACATAAACAGTTTCCTGTCTTGTGTTAGTTGCAAGTGTGCTCTTGTTAGACACTGCAAGCTCGTTAGTTATTGCCTGTGTAATAGCAGCCTCAGTGCTGCCTGCTGCCATCTCTGTTACATAAGCTGTATCTGTTCCTGTTGTTGCAGCTGTCTTAGAACCGCAGCCAACAAGACTTGCCGCAGTAAGAACAACACACATTAAAACTGAACTATATCTGAATAAATTCCTCTTTACCATAATAAATCCTCCTAATTTAATTCTGACTGTTCTTCTTAGGCTTAAAACCTAAACTTGTATGAATAATCACCTTATCAAGTAATACAAAAAGTGATGGAAGAACAAATATAACAACAAACATACTGATTATTGCGCCTCGTGCCATAAGTGTACAAAGTGAAGCAATCATATCAACACTGGCTATCATACCTACACCAAATGTTGCTGCGAAGAAACCAAGTGCGCTGACAATAATAGATGGAATAGATGTTCCAAGTGCTATTGATATAGCCTCTTTCTTAGAGTTACCAGCGGCTCTTTCTCTCTTATATCTTGTAGTCATAAGAATTGCATAATCGACTGTCGCACCAAGCTGAATAGTTCCGATTACTACCGAAGATATAAATGGTATCGTTGTTCCTGTATAATATGGAATACCCATATTAACAAATATTGCAAATTCAATAGCAGCAACCAGAATAACCGGGAGAGATATTGACTTCAATACGAAGAAAATAATAAAGAATATCGCAACAATTGAAACTGCACTAACTGTCTTAAAATCCTTATCAGTAATAGTGATAAGATCCTTAGTACAAGGAGCTTCTCCAATTACCATAGATTTAGCATCATACTTCTTTGCAATTGCATCAACCTTATTAATCTGGTCATTAATTTCATCAGAAGCAATTGTGTAATTAGTTGATACCATCATAATCTGGTATTCATCACCCTTAAGCTCTGAAACAAGCGAATCAGGAAGCATTTCCGTAGGTATTTCTCCACCGAGTGCTGAGTCAATACTTAATGCAAATGAAATTCCGTCCAGATCATTTACCTCATTCATCATTGCATTAGAATCCTCTGCTGAAAGATTACTGTCTGCAAGAATCATATATATGGAATTAGTTCCGTCAAAGTTCTCGGCAAGCATCTTGTTAGCCTGCGAACAGTTAAGCTTCTCTGGAAGTGTATCAGACAAATCATAGTAAACCTTAGTATTGTTATATCCGTAGATTGCCGGACCAAGAAGCAGAACGAATATTATAAGGAATATCCATGAATGATTAACAATCCATCTTGCCGGCTTATCAAAATTCGGCATAATCTCTCTATGCATTGTTTTCTCAAGAGCCTTGTCAAATGTAAGAATAAGGGAAGGAAGTATTGTAACACAACCAATAACGCCCAATACAACACCCTTTGCCATAACAACACCAAGGTCAAGACCAAGTGTAAAGCTCATAAAGCAGAGTGCTATGAATCCTGCAACAGTTGTTATGGAAGAACCAACAACTGATGTTAGTGTATTCCCAATAGCAACCGCCATAGCTTCGTGATGATCATCCGGAGTTTCTTCCTTAGCTTCCTTGTAACTGTGCCATAAGAATATAGAATAATCCAGAGTTACACCAAGCTGAAGTACCGCTGCCAGTGCTTTCGTTATGTATGAAACCTCACCTAAGAAATAATTAGAACCAAGGTTATACACAATTGCCATACCTATACTTAAACATAAAGAATACTGGTACAAGGAATGAATCCATAAATATAGCAAGTACAATACATACCAGAACAACCGCTACAAGTACATAAAAAGGAGTCTCCTTTTCTGCCATTGTCTTAGTATCTGTAACTACAGCAGACATACCTGCAATATAGCACTGATTATCCGTAACATCTCTTACTTCCTGAATAGCCTTCATTGTATCGTCACTTGATGTTGTATCATCAAAGAATATTGCAAACAATGTAGCTCCTGAATCCTCATTTTCAAAATAAGAACGGAACTTATCAGGAAGAATTTCTGAAGGAACATCATCTCCTACCACTCCACTATAAGAGATAACTGACGCAACATGGTCAACACCCTCAACCTTCTTTACCAACTTAGAAACATTTGACTTATTCATTCCGTCAACGACAACCATTGCATAAGCGCCCTTTCCGAAATCATCAAGCAAAATGTCCTGTCCCTGCATAGTGTCGATATCATTTGGCAGATAATACAGGATATCGTAATTAACCCTGGTATTAAAGTAACCAATAACTGATGGAATCAACAGCAGGAAGCTAAGAACCAGAATAGGAATTCTTAACTTAACAACAACTTTTCCAAACTTTTTCATATAAATAACCACGCCTTTCTGTAAGATGCAAATGCCAACAACCCTTAGTCATATATGTATTCATGTCTTTAACAAATATGACCAACAGTCATTTTCAATTTCAGTTGACATTATAGCACCTCAAAACACATAGTCAATAGAAAATTGACCGAAAGTCATTTTTAATATTTATTTTATAATTGAGTTGGTGTATAATGTATTTATGAATGAGTTGGCATGGTAATCAATTTCAGGCACGCTTGCGCTGCTTGTCGCTCACAGCGGACACTAAACTCGTTGCAGTTCCTGCAACTTGTTAAGTGCCGGTGGCTCCAAAGCACCTGAAATCAATTACCATACCAACTCATAATACACACTATAACCAACTAATAATTAACACTAATAAAGGTGAGTGATTGATATGGGAAAGCTTGAAACTAACAAACAACAGAAACTTACTTCTCTGCTGAATACTGCATTTAATCTCTTTACTACACAGGGGGTTGCGAAGACTTCTATTGCTGAGATTTCGCAGAAAGCTGGAATTGCTAAAGGTACATTTTATCTGTACTTTAAGGATAAGTATGATATAAGAAACCGTCTTATATCACATGAATCAAGTAAATTATTTAAGAATGCCGTCGCTGATTTAGAAGAATTTTCTTATAAAGAAGGACGAACCGTTAGGTTTCGAAGAAAAAATAATATTTATAATTAATCATATTGTAGATGAACTGAATTCTAATCAGACTCTTCTCACATTTATATCAAAAAACCTTAGCTGGGGAATCTTCAAGGAAGCTCTCACAACTAAGGTTGCATCTGATGATATTAACTTTAAAGATGTATATTATGAAATGATTAACGCTGAGGATATCTCACTTGAAGAGCCTGAAATAATGCTCTTTCTTATTGTTGAGCTTGTAAGTTCAACTTGCTACAGCGCAATTCTTTATAAAGAACCTGCTGACATAGATACTATCAACCTTATCTTTTCAAGACAGTACGTGCAATCATCAGAGAGCACACTATCCGGTAGCTGCTTACGCTTTCCCTTCAAGCTCCTGGTATATATCCCTTTTGACACACCCCTGTCCTTTGCCGCAGCTTTCATGGCTTCTTTCTTGTCCATACCCTGCGACATATACACCTGCACATGTTCTGCCACACTCATGGTTTCCCACTGCTTTCTTGCCTCGGCCTTTAACTCCTCACGGCTCTTTCCGGCAATCACAAGCACATATTCGCCTCTCGGCTCATTATTTTCATAATATTCACATGCAGATTCAAGCGTGAATTCCATAGAATTCTCATATCTCTTGGTAAGTTCCTTACATATAGTAATCTGTCTGTCACCGCCAAGCGTATCTTGTAGTTCCGCAAGTGTCTTAGTAAGTCTGTGCGGTGCTTCATATATAATCATAGTCCTTGTTTCACATGCTAACTCTGCAAGAACTTCTTTTCTCTCATTCTTATCCGCTGGTAAAAATGCTTCAAATGCAAATCTTCTTGTCTCGCGTCCTGACATTGTAAGCGCTGTTATGCATGCTGCCGGTCCCGGAAGTGAAGTAACCCTGATGCCTGCTGCCCTGCATTGCTTTACAAGCTCCTCACCTGGATCCGATATTCCCGGAGTTCCCGCATCGGTAATTACAGCCACATCCATTCCACCTAATATTTTATCAACAAGAACCTTTGCCTTATCATACTTATTAAATTCATGATAACTTGTCATAGGTGTCTTTATTTCAAAATGATTAAGCAGCTTAATACTGTTTCTTGTATCCTCTGCTGCAATCAGTCTGCTTCTGAAAGCACACGCAAAACCCTGTAAGTAATATCCTCAAGATTACCAATAGGCGTTGCACACAGATACAGCATACCCGGTCCGTCTTTCTTTACATTTTTTCATTATCCATAATAACCTCTATCTATTCATACATTTTTAGAAGCGCATCAGTGTAAGTACCGTCCGTCTTGTATACAATAAGCGGTTCTTCAACAATAAGCTGGGAATTACCTCCCTTAACCGCTTCTATAAGCACCATATTGGCAGCCTTATTCACATAAGGATACACCAGCCTCATTCTCTTCGGCTCAAGATGATACTTTCTCATAGTGTCAAATATATCAACAAGTCTGTTCGGTCTGTGAACCATATACATTTTCCCTTTAGATTTAAGACAACGGCTTGCTTCCCTTATAACATCATCAAGACTACACAGAAGCTCATGTCTTGCAATTGCCTTGGCACTATCCGGATTAACAATACCGTGATTTTCATTCATATATGGCGGATTGCTCGTCACAACATTAAAAGAAGCTTCCCCAAATATAGTGGAAGCTTCCTTAATATCACCCTTAACAACACTGAATTCTGTCCTCAAGATGATTAAGCTCCACATTTCTTCTGGCAAGCTGTGCGCTTCCCTCCTGAATCTCAAGAGCACTATATGTGCTACCTGGATTCTTAGACTGCATAAGCACCGGAATAATACCATTACCGGTACCCATATCCAGCACCCTGTCTTTCTTCCCTGCCCTAGCATAAGTAGACAACAGCACTGCGTCCATTCCAAAACAAAAAATATCTGTATTCTGTATAAGCTTTAGTCCATCTCTCATCAAATCATCAATTCGTTCATTAATCATCACTAATATGGGCTTTTCCTTCTTTTCTTTCTAATTCTTCAAGTGCCTTAAGTTCCTTATCATCATCAATGCGGACCTTATCAAATCTTCTTTTTCTCTTAAAACGAAGCTCCTCAACCGGATATTCCTTAAGTTCCTTTTCGTCATTATCATGAGTTATTAATACCTTAACTCTCTGCCTTAAAACATTGACACTTGAAACCTCACCAACCAGTTTATCTGTTGTAGTAACAGAATCTCCCACATTAGGCAGATGACTATTTAATTCCTCATATGTATCCTGCTCATTCTTTAAACAACACATAAGTCTTCCACACACACCTGAAATCTTAGTTGGATTAAGTGACAGATTCTGCTCCTTAGCCATCTTAATAGATACCGGATTGAATTCTGGTAAAAATGTGGCACAACATAAAGGTCTTCCGCAGGAACCAATTCCACCAAGAATCTTAGTCTCATCCCTTACTCCAATCTGTCTTAATTCAATTCTTGTCTTAAATACTGCAGCAAGATCCTTAACAAGCTCTCTGAAATCAATTCTTCCATCAGCAGTAAAATAGAACAACACCTTATTATTGTCAAATGTATACTCAGCCTTAATAAGCTTCATGTCAAGATTATGCTTTGCAATCTTCTCAAGACATATCTTAAATGCTTCTTTTTCCTTTTCTCTATTTTTTAATTCTCTTTCATCATCTTCTGGTGTTGCAACCCTTATAATTGCCTTTAGAGGCTGGATAACCGCTGTATCTTCTACTTCTCTTTCACCTAGAACAACCTGTCCATATTCAACTCCCCTGGCAGTCTCAACAATAACATGCTGTCCTGTTTCAACTGAATATTTCCCAGGTGCAAAAAATATATCTTTCCAACCTGATCTGAATCTAACTCCAACAACTTTAGTCATCTATACTCTCCATTCTATGAATTTTCCTTAATCGCCATAATAAGCAATTCAATAACCAGATCAAAATTAACATTTGCCTGAAGTCTCACCTTAACCCTGTCAATAGAATTAATAATATCCTGTAAACCTTCATATGACATAGTCTGTGCCTGACTCTTTATCAGTGTCATCTGGTCATTAAATATGAGCAGATTAGTATCATTCGTACTCTTAAACATAAGTACATCTCTGTACCACATAAGCATAAGGTCAAGGTAATCATCAATAGTCAGCTTATAATTGGTAACTCTTTTCACCGATGTCATAATATCAGCCGAATCCATATCCTTAGCATTCTTAATAACGTCCATTACATCACGTCTTAACTCAGCAAACTCAGTAGATTCAACCATAGTCATTGCCCTGCCGATTCGTCCAGCTGCAAATCTTGCTGCAAATTTACACTCGTAATCACCGATATTATCATAGTGGTCTTTAAGATATTTAATAACTACATCATCCTTAAGTGGCTTAAGATCAAGCACAACGCATCTTGACAGAATAGTCTGTAAGAAAACATCCGGATTATTAGCAAGAAGAATAACAATTCCATAAGCCGGTGGCTCTTCAATTGTCTTAAGCATTGCATTCTGTGCTGCAACAGTAAGCTTGTCTGCTTCATCAATAATGTATATCTTGTAAGGACTGCTGTAAGGCTTAATCTGCATATCCGATACAAGCTGGTCTCTTATATCATCAACACCAATACTTCCCGGCTTCTCATGTCCAACCCAGATAATATCCGGCTGATTCCTGCCTGCTGCCTGCACACAGGAATGGCACACCCCACAAGGCTCAACACCGCCCGCCTCACACTGCAGTGTCTGTGCAAATGTGCTGGCAATAAGCTTCTTTCCTGAGCCAAGTCCTCCGCTGATTACATAAGCATGAGATACCTTTCCCATAGATATTGCACTCTGCAAATGTTCTTTAATAGTCTCATATCCATATATATCTGAAAAATTACCCATACTTATTCCTCTTTTCATTACTTATCTGTAATATTATAACACATAATGCTCCTATGTTGAAATATCTAATAACAATCCCCTTATATCATCAATAGCTCCGACTATTGCAAGATGATCCTTTTCATCTTTTACCAGTTCTCTGGCAAGATTATCAAGATTCTCATCTACCATCTTAACAATTCCATACACCCTGTGTCTTCCCCTTCTGTCAAGAAAGTTCTCTCTTGAAAACTTGTGTGAACGGTTTACAACTTCATTTAGGAATCCCTTAACAAGCTCTCTGTACTTCTTCATATCCCTTATATCCATATGCTTTGCAATCTTTTCACCCTGCTCGGTAATTTCCTGCATCATATTTCCCAGTTTTTCCTGAAGGTCTTTCTCCTCAATATTGCTAATCAGTGTAAACTTAAAACTATCATCTGATTTTCCTGTGCTTTAACCGGAGTGGTCTGATTAGCCGGTGCTATATCTTTAACCTTAATATCCATACATACCTCCTAATATGGCACTCTTAACTTCACTAATGCAATCCTCTAACTCTCCATTATTGCTAAATCTTCTTGTAATACCAGCCTTAGCAATATTCTCTTCTGAAAAATCCTCACTGTCTGCAAGAAATCTTCTGCACATTTCCTCATAGTGTGGATTATCCTGTTTCTGTTCTCTGTGGATAGCCCTTGTGAGTCTCAATCCATCTTCTACTTCAATGTATATCGGCATAATATGTTCTTTTCCATAGAATTCACAGAATTTATCATACGCTTCAAGCGTTCCTATAACCAGATACCTGTTACCACTGTTAAGGTTAATCTGTCCGTCATCAGCTGTAAAATACTTCCACACACCATACACAGTATTATATTCTCTCAGTTCAACAATCCTGCCGCTCTCCTGCATCTTAACAGCTGTCTCATCATTTACAAAAAAATACTCAACCCATCGGTCTCCCCGGCTCTCATTGGTCTTGTTGTATACAATATAACAGTATTAAGCTTCAGACTTTCATCTTCAATTAGGTTTTTATATATCTTATCCTTACCAGACGCGCTTTTTCCCATAATAAATGCTATCTCAGGCATCTTATCTTTCCTTCCTTAAGACCGGGTACTTCCAGCCCGGCATTTATCGCACTCTTAATAATTCTGCATACATCACCTGGTAATCCGCTCGCCTACATTAACAACAGGCATTCCCGGTGGGTATATAAGAACCGATGACATACTTATTCTACCACATATATCAGGTGAATTAACAGATAAATCTTCATATCCATTTTCATCCATTAAATCAATTGCATCTGACGGACACATACATACTTCCGGCTTGTTGTTAATCGCATACCCTAAGCTTTCCCCTACAGCATCTTCACTGTCTTTGCTTTCAACTTCCAGCTTCATCAATCTCCTTCAATGCACTAAGAAATCTGTCATAATACTCCTGTTTATCAGCAACTGAAGTCATTGCAATAACATATTTAAATGATGCCATCTCCAGCTGCACCTTATATTCATCCAATAACCTGTCATATAGGTACTTCCATCATCACATATAAGAATAATCTTAGAAATATCATCACTGTCCATCAGCCTTATATTATTAAGTTTTGCGATATTTTCTTCTTAAATTCTTAAGTCTGTTTATATATTCCTTAAAAATATAATCTCCCTGTCCTTCAATAATTCTCATACACCTGTCAATACTCGCCATAAGAATATATGAGGGGCTGGTTGTCTGATATATATTCCAAAATCTTTCCACTTTATCATAATCTACATAATTTCCAGAAATATGTAGAAGTGCAGTCTGTGTAAGTGCCGGTAATGTTTTATGAATACTGTTAATTACAATGTCAGCCCCAGCTTTTACTGCCGACTCTGGAAATTCCTCACTGAATTCAAAATGTGCCCCATGTGCTTCATCAACTATAAGTGGTATTCCTTTTTCATGCAGATAACTGGCAATCTCCCTTACCTCTGACACAACACCTTCATAAGTCGGAGAAGTTATAATAACCGCCTGTGCATCCCTATTATTTTCAACACATTTTCTAATCTGTTCTAATGATAGTCCTCTGTATATTCCTGTATCATTATCAACCTCCGGTATAACATATACTGGCTCTAACTGTGCCATAATCAATGCATTGTACACTGACACATGACAGTTTCTTGCAACGATAATCTTTCCTTTTCTTTTCGTCGCACCGCATATAGCTGATAATATTCCTGCTGTACTTCCATTTACAAGCATCAGTGTTTTATCTGCTCCATACAATTTTGCTGCCCTGTCAGACGCATTTTTAATAATACCATCCGCATTATGCATATTATCAAATCCGTCAATCTCGGTAATATCAAGTTCTGAAGTACTTGCATATTCAGTATTGCGCTTTCCTCCTGGCATATGCATCGACACATAACCAGCTTTTGAATACTCTTCAAGTTTTTCCAGAATATCTATATTTCCCATCAATACAACTCCATTATCTCTTATTCTGTAACCGTAAGCTTTACTGTTACTTCGTCATGGCTTCCAATTGCATCAGTAACTTCATACTTAATATCATAAGTACCTGTCTGGTCAAATGTATATCTTCCAACAGTCACAATCTTTGCAGTAATATCATTCCCACAAGTATCAGTTGCAGTAACCCCGGTCATTACATCTACACTCTTACCAATATTTGTCTGAATGTCCTTTGCCCCTGCTATCTTAGCACTATAAGCATTCCATGGATTATTTGCATCAGGATCTGTAGGATCCCAGCCGGCATATGCACTGTCCTCTGGAATCTTTATAGAATCCGGCTTACCAAGTGGTCCAGGATTAACTGCATCATCATATATAGTTACACCTGTTCCCGATGGACAGTTATCATATATCCACTTTACATCCCTAACGCACATTCTAACGCATCCAAGAGAAGCATAATCACCAAGCTTATTGTACTGTCCATCTTCCAAATCACCCTTATTCATTGAATAATATGGAACAGAATGGAACAGATAACCTCCACTTATTCTGAATGCATAACGTCCATAAGTACCATCAACATATATCCCATTCGTACTTATCTGATGTTACATAATTCTCACCCACAATAGTTTCGTCGCCTGCTTTTCCACATGATGTTGCAAATGCTTTGACTGGTATAGTGTATTCTCCATTCTCATCAATCCCATACACTGTAGCACAGTTAGCAGCTCTGTTTACCTTAATAAAATATGGAAGATAAACACCTTCTGGTGCAATATATTCTTGTTCTTTTGATTCAGGCTCTTTATTATCAATCCACACAACTTCCCTTGCTGCAGTTGTCTCTTCTGTTGAAACAACTGTCTGTTCATCATTACTATCATGATTATCAGCCTGTTTTTTCTTATTAGAATGAGACAACATAATTCCTGCCGTTATTGCTCCTGCAATAGCAATCACAGCAACAGCAATAAAAATAACAAGTGGCAGATTTCTCCTGAACCATGACTTTCTTCTTTTCAAATATTTATAATTAATGTTTCCTTTTGACATAATATCCTCCTTTGTTTATTAAAAATGTGTGTTTATAAATGTTATTAACGCAAAAAAAGCTGTTTCATCACGAAACAGCTTTAAGTGCCTAGAACCGGAATCGAACCAGTGACACGAGGATTTTCAGTCCTCTGCTCTACCGACTGAGCTATCTAGGCTTAGTAGCGGGGACAGGATTTGAACCTGTGACCTTCGGGTTATGAGCCGACGAGCTTCCGAGCTGCTCTACCCCGCGGCATTCACTATATATATTATGTTAAACAGATGTATAATATACATCAAAGTGGGCGGAGAAGGATTCGAACCTTCGAAGGCAGTGCCAGCAGATTTACAGTCTGTCCCCTTTGGCCACTCGGGAATCCACCCATCTATTAAATTAATATTAATAATGCTCCCACATTATTAATATAGAGCCGACTGTCGGAGTCGAACCAACAACCTGCTGATTACAAATCAGCTGCTCTGCCATTGAGCCAAGTCGGCAAAATTGATGGGGCCTACAGGGCTCGAACCTGTGACCCTCTGCTTGTAAGGCAGATGCTCTCCCAGCTGAGCTAAGACCCCATATATAATTGTAAGCTGTTTCCAGCAAGTTATCATCTGGGAAATGATAACAGCGACCCGGATGGTTCGAACCCACGACCTCCGCCGTGACAGGGCGGCGCTCTAACCAGCTGAGCCACCAGGCCAATCGCTTTCGCAATTAAGAGATAAACTCTTTTGAAAGATTGCTCTTTCAAAACTGCACATTAAATATATCATATCATATCTGTCTTTGCAAATACTTTTTCATCCGATTACTCTTAA